>Ga0081455_10002361_pt1 | contig 22530 bp, 26 predicted proteins | sample TabmetS3T2R1_FD_70207 | JGI IMG/M metagenome (GOLD analysis project Ga0081455, IMG submission 70207) | Tabebuia heterophylla rhizosphere microbial communities from the University of Puerto Rico - S3T2R1 | ecosystem: Host-associated > Plants > Roots > Rhizosphere ...
TCCCAGCGTACGGTGGTTCAGCACGCCTGGCACGCTGGGTCGGCAGAGGGCAGGCCATGCGCCTGGCCATGGGCTTTCCCCTGAAGGCTGACGAGGCCTATCGCATCGGCCTGGCACAGTGGCTGGTGCCACATGAGACACTCATGGATACAACCCTGGAGGTGGCCACACACATAGCCTCCTTACCACCACTCGCCACACGCATGACCAAGGAGTCGCTGCTGCGGGGAATGGATATCCCCAATTTGTCAGATGCTTCTCTGGTGGATCTCTATCGCTTCATGGCGCTGGAACAGACCGAGGACAAGGATGAAGGCCACACGGCATGGCGCGAGAAGCGCAAGCCAGTGTTTCGTGGGCGCTAGCGTAGACAAGAAGGCCATAGGGTCGGAGCGCGAGGGTATATCAGATGACCTGTCTAGCTTTCCGACCCAAAGTCTGAGAAGCTACGCATCGGAACGCCTAGGCCTCCTGATGCCGGGCGTAAATCTCCACGATCTTCTTGTGGGCCTCCTCCACGGCCTTCTCAGCCTCCCAGTTCTCCACCAGTACCCGGTGCATCATGCGGCCAATCAGATAGGTGCTTGACACCTCACCAACAGCGGGATGCGCCGTGCCGGGGGAGGCGAGGTGTCGGCCGGTCTCCAGCATCTCGCGCCAATGCGTGAACACCGGCCGCTTCCAGAACTCAGAATCGTACATGCCTTTATACGGTGGCCCCCAGCGTCCGTCCCCTTCCTCGATCATCACCCGGAGATTCTCTGGGGCCATCCAGTACTCGGCCAGCCCCTTGGCTACCTCGGGATAAGGATTGTGCTTGAAGAGTACCCAATACGTGGTGCCGAGGGTTGCGAACGCGCCAGCGGGACCGGCCGGCATTGGGAGCAGGCCAGTGTTGTTGTACAGCTCTTTGTCGGATTCCGCCAGATAAGCATAGATACTCGTGGCATTCTGGACAAAAATGACCTGCCGGGACTGATAGGCTTTATTGTTTCCGGTATTGTCCCATGAGATCGTGCCTTTGGGAATGATTTTGTGTTTGAGGTACATATCCGCAATCAACTGCACGGCCTTAACGGTGCCCGGGGAATGCAGGGCCACGGTCTTGTTGTCGGCTTCGACCAGTTTCCCACCGAAGGACCAGACGACACTCATCACATTGCCATTGGTATCACCGGTCAGACCGAGACACATCCCATACCCGGTCAACTTTGGCGGCTGCTGGAGCTTCTTACAGACCTCGATAAACTCGTCCCACGTCTTGGGTGGCTCGACCTTGGCGGCGGCGAGAAGATCCAGGCGGGTGACCAGCGGTGAAGGGCTCACCGATTGGGGGATGGCGTAGGCCTTGCCCTGGTGTATGACCTCAGAGAAGATCGGAAAGAGCCCGCCTGATACACCCTGCATCTTCTCCACCAGGTCCGTCACCTCCAGCAGGTGGCCCTGAGAGCGATAGAGCGACGTTAACCACGCGTCAAGCCGGGCAATGTCCGGAGGGTTCCCCGCTTCCAGCGCCGCCACCAGCTTGGGTGTGATTTGCGCAGAACCAATGATAGAATAATCGATTTCGTTTTCTTTAATGCCAGCCTGTTTGGCGTAGGCATAGCACTGCTCCTGCATGATCTTATCGACCTGCGGTGCCAGGGCGGTCGTATTCCACACCACCAGTTTGTGCTGGCGTGCGGCGTGGGCACGGCGCACCAGCCACCAGGGAGCCGTCGTTGCCAGGGCCACGGCCGTTCTTCCGGCCTGTTGCAAGATGTCGCGTCGTGTCAGCATTTTTCCCCTCCCTTCACTCCTCATACGCCCTAGCGCTTGAGGAGCAGAAACATGCTCACCGGCGGGCAGGATACTACTGGGCATAAGCAGGGAATCTCAGTTACTGCATCGCCTAGGCCTCCTGATACCGCGCATAGATCTCCGCAATCTGCTTGTGCGCCTCCTCGACAGCCTTCTCGGCCTCCCAACTCTCGACCAGCACGCGCTGGATCATGCGGCCGATGACGTAAGTTGTGAGCACCTCACCTGAGGCGGCATTCATGGCGCCAGGGGAAGAGAACTCGCGACCGTGCTCGAGCATGACACGCCAATGCTGAAACACCGGCCGCTTCCAGAACTCAGAGGCATACATGCCCTTGTATGGTGGTCCCCACCGCCCACCGCCGTCCTCGATCATCACCCGTAAATTCTCTGGGGCCATCCAGTATTCGACCAGCCCCTTGGCCACCTCAGGATAAGGATTGTGCTTGAAGAGCACCCATTGATCCGTGTTGAGTTCCGCGATGGAACCAGCCGGCCCAGCCGGTATTGGCAGCAGTCCCGTGGTGTCGTATAGCTCTTTATCGGATTCCGCTAGATAGGCGTAGATGCTGGTAGGGTTCAAGACAAAGATGACCTGACGTGACTGATAGGCTTTGTTGTTCCCGGTGTTGTCCCACGCGGTCGCCCCCTTCGGGATGATCTTGTGCTTGTTGAACATGTCCGCGATCAACTGCACCGCCGCTACCGTTTCCTTGGAGTACAGGGCTACCGTCTTGTTGTCCGCTTCGACGAGCTTGCCACCGTAGCACCAGATCGTATTCATGACGTTGTTGTCGGTATCGTTTTGCAGGCCAAGACACATACCATAACCGGTAAGTTTGGGCGGCTTTTGCAACTTCTTGCAGACCTCGATGAACTCGTCCCACGTCTTGGGGGGATCGACTTTGGCAGCTTCGAGGAGATCCAGGCGAGTGACCAGGGCCCAGGGGCTGACGGACTGCGGCACAGCATAGGCCTTGCCTTGATGCATGACGCTTTTGAGGGAGACCGGAAAGAGCCCCTCCGGCACTTGCTGCATCTTATCGACCATGTCAGTCACCTCCAGGAGGTGACCTTGCGAGCGGTAGAGCTGTACGGACCCAGCGCCCACCCGAGCGATATCCGGCGGGTTCCCGGCTTCGAGCGATGCGACTAGCTTGGGCAGTTGCTGGCCGGCGCCAAGGATCGAATAGTCGATTTCGCTCTCCTTGATACCAGCCTGCTTGGCATAAGCATAGCACTGCTCCTGCATGATCTTATCGACCTGCGGAGCCAGTGCAGTCACAGTCCACACAACCAGTTTTTTGTCGCGCGCTGCGTGCGCCCGACGCACCAGCCACCACGATGCCGTTGTCGCCAGGGCAGTAGCTGTCCCGGCCTGTCGTAAAACGTCACGGCGTGTCAGCATGGTGTTCCTCCCTAGCCTTGCACATCCCCAAGCGTTACCACATGCCCGACGTAGGGGAGAGGTGAGGCATCAGAAACATGTTCACCGGTGGCGAGGGCTGCTGAGCATAGGCAGAGTATCTCAGTCACTGCATTGCCTATGCCTCCTGATACCGCGCATAGATCTCCACCACCTTCTTATGTGCCTCTTCGACTGCCTTCTCGGCTTCCCAACTCTCGACCAGCACGCGTTGGATCATGCGGCCAATGACATAGGTGCCGAGCACCTCGCCTATGGCGGCATTCATGGTACCGGGAGAAGAGAACTGCCGTCCATTCTCCAGCATAGCGCGCCAGTGCTGGAACACCGGCCGTTGCCAGAACTCAGAATCGTACATGCCCTTGTATGGCGGTCCCCAGCGTCCGTCCCCTTCCTCGATCATCACCCGGTAATTCTCTGGAGCCATCCAGTAATCCGCCAGCCCTTTGGCTACCTCAGGATAGGGGTTGTGCTTGAAGAGTACCCATTCCGCCGTGCCAACTTCCGCGATGGAGCCCGCTGGCCCAGCCGGTATGGGCAGCAGTCCGGTGGTGTTGTACAGCTCTTTGTCGGATTCCGCCAGATAAGCGTAGATGCTGGTGGGGTTCAAGACGAACAGCACCTGTCGTGACTGATAGGCTTTGTTGTTCCCGGTGTTGTCCCACGCGATCGCCCCCTTCGGGATGATCTTGTGCTTGTTGAACATGTCCGCAATCAGTTGCACCGCCGCTACTGTTTCCTTGGAGTGCAAAACTACCGTTTTATTGTCGGCCTCGACGAGCTTGCCGCCGTAGCAGAAGATCGTGTTCATCACATTGTTGTCGGTGTCATTTTGCAGGCCCAGGCACATGCCATAGCCCGTGAGCTTGGGCGGCTTTTGGAGCTTCTTGCAGACCTCGACAAACTCGTCCCACGTCTTGGGGGGATCGACTTTGGCAGCCTCGAGGAGATCGAGACGCGTGACCAGGGCCCAGGGGCTGACCGACTGTGGCACGGCAAAGGCCTTGCCTTGATGCATGACCGTCGATAGGGAGGGAGCAAAAAGCCCCCCCGGCACTTTCTGCATCTTGTCGACTAAGTCAGTCATCTCCAGGAGATGGCCTTGCGAGCGATAGAGATGAGCGTATCCACCGCCCACCCGAGTGATGTCAGGCGGGTTGCCAGCCTCGAGCGACGCCACTAGTTTGGGCAGGAGTTGGCCAGCACCAATAATTGAATATTCGATCTCATTCTCTTTGATACCAGCCTGCTTGGCGTAGGCGTAGCACTGCTCCTGCATGATCTTATCAACCTGCGGTGCCAGGGCAGCAGGATTCCATACCACCAGTTTGCTTTGACGTGCTGCGTGAGCACGGCGTACCAACCACCACGATGCCGTTGTCGCCAGGGCCGTGGCTGTCCCAGCCCGTCGTAAAACGTCACGGCGTGTCAGCATAGATATTGATCTCCCTAGCCTTTCACTCCTCCGAGCGTCAATCCCTGCACCACCCAACGCTGGAGCACCAGAAACATGATCACGGGGGGCAGAGCGCTGAGGATGGTTGAGGCCATCAGCGGTCCCCAAAAAAACACGTCGGCAGACATGAAATTTGCCAGGCCCGTGGTAAGCGTGCGAGCACTGTTGGTGCTGGTAAATACGTGCGCATAGAGGAACTCGTTCCAGGCGTGCGTAAATGAAAAGAACGTCACCACCACCAGGGCAGGCAGGGCTAGTGGCAGCACGATACGCACGAGCGCCGTGACGCGGTTACAACCGTCTACCAGAGCCGCTTCCTCCAGCTCTACGGGTACTGACTTGAAATAGCCCATGAGGAGCCAGGTGCAAAACGGCACGTCAAATCCCAGATACGCGATGGTGAGCCCGTGCAGGCTATCCGTCAGACGCAGGGCACTCATCATGGCAAACATAGGAATAAACAGGAGAGAGGTCGGGACCAGATACGTGAACACCAGACCACGCGCCAGGAGGGCCCGGCCAGGAAAATTGAGTCGGGCAATGGCATAGGCTCCCAGACAGGCGATGAGCATGGACAGCACGGTGGAACCCGTCGCTACGATGATGCTGTTGCGCAAAAACAGCAGATACGGCGTCTCACGAAAAACCGTGACATAGTTAGCCAGAGTCGGCTGCTGGGGGATCAGCGTTGCCTCATAGCCGTAAATTTCCTTGTCCGGCTTCAGTGACGTGGCGATCATCCAGTAGAAGGGGATCGCCGTCCACAGGAGCATCAGCAACAAGAGGACGTTCCCGATGAATTTCACGGCGCGGCGCTGGGTTGTCATGCTCAACGTCAACTTCGCCGGCTTCCACCATGTACCTGGAATCGCTTGCTGCACGTGGCGCGAGGTTGTCACAGTCGGCGTCATGGTCTACTCCCCCTTCTCGCGCAGCATGCGGCGCGTCAAGAAGATAATAAAAACGACCAGAATGGGGAAAAAGAACAGGGACACAGTAGCCCCCATGCCTAAGCGCTGGGCCCCTCCCAGGGCCAGGTTATAGGCCATCGTGGGAAAGATCTGGGTGCGGTCGGCTGGCCCACCGTTGGTCAAGATGTAGACAAATTGGATGCTCGCTGAGGTCAAGATCGCCGACAGCATGATCGCGGTGATGAAGATGGGCTGCAAACGCGGCAGCGTGATGTAGAAGAACTGCTGGGGCACAGACGCCCCATCAATCTCCGCTGCTTCGTAGAGCTCCTTGGGAATGGCCTGCAGGCCGGCCAGAAAGCTCATGGTAAAAAATGGGGTCCCCTGCCAGACCACCACGACGATGACTGCGAGCATGGCCAGATGCGGGTCGGAGAGCCAGGAGATAGTCTCGTCGATCAGGTTCAGACGCACCAGAACATTGTTAATCAGCCCGCTGGCATCGTCGTAGATCCAGCGCCAATTGAGCGCGGAAATCACCGTCGGAATCGCCCAGGGAATGAGCAGGAAAGAACGAAACAGGTTGTTGCACATGCGCTCTTGATTGAGCACCAGCGCCATACCGAGCCCGAAGAAAAATTTGAGCCCTACGCCGAAGCCAGTATAGATGGCGGTGTTGACAATCACGCGCCAAAACACCGGATTGGCTAACAACTCGCGATAATTGGCCAGGCCAATAAAGCGACCCGGGGCGCCGGCAGTTTTGTTCTGGAAGGTCATAATGATCGCGTTTACGAACGGGTAGGCTACCAGGCCAAGGATGACCAGGAGCGCCGGCAGCAGAAAGAGATAGCCCAGGGTTCTATCCAGGAGCAGAAAACGTTGGACCCTACCCTGCCAGCTTAGGGCTGGACGAGATGATGGGATAGGGAGACTGACAGGAGCAGAGGTGGCCATGTCCCGAATCCTCCATAAAAGGTTCCCAGAGACATACAAACAAAAAGTAGGAGAACCATGATGACAGGCGTCAGAACAAGCAGCACAGGAGCGAGCGCCATACACGAGCAGCATATCGCCTGCATCGTATTCTCAGCAGAATTGCGTTATACGAGCGCACTAGCATAACATGAGGCAAGCTGTATTGCAAAAGCGGTATGCCGAAATTTATCCACTCTTGACGCCAGGGGAGGCCAGGAGGGTTAGCACCGCCTGGCCCAAGACGTACCCCAGCCGTGTGTCACTCGACAAAGACGGTGAACGCCGGTGGGAACTGCCCGACATTGAGCGGTGTCGAGGTGATCTCGATGTCAGTGCTCGCGTCAAAAATCCGCAGTCCTGAAGTTGCTATTTGCGTATCGATGACCGCTAAATACACCTGGTTGAGCCTATTGAGGGCCAGGTGCGGCATCAAGACATTGAGCGGTCCCACAAGCGTATTGAGTCGCTGGCCTGATGCAGGATCGAAGGTGATCAGGGAGTAGGCAAAATTTACGTCGCTGACAATGGCAAAGCCCTTGGTACGCGACACAATGACAAACTCGGTGATATTCCCGCCCATGGTCGCTTCGCTGACCACAAACTGGGGGTCAACGGCATTTGTGTCAGGATTAATCGCCTCGATACCGTCGTCGATGACAGTTAAATCGCCCACTGAGCTGATGAGAATACGGTTGAGGCTGGGGCTAAACTGGAACTCGGAGGCTGGGTCTTTGCCATTGAGAGTAATAACGCTTGCGATCCTATTAGTAAACGAGTCGATCACGACTACCTGGCCACGGGCTACTGGAGGTCGCTGTGATTGCGTGAAATCGGTGTGCCGCAGGGCCACGTATACCATGCCATTGTGCATCAGCATATACGCCGGGTCGGGCGACCCGTCGCTATCGGTGGGCTGGACCAGGCTGCTTAAATCGATTTCGCCCGTGATCTGCAGTGTCGTGGGATTGATAATGAGCAGCTTCGGTGAGGCCAGGCGGCTCACGTACGCTTTGTTGGTATCTATGAAGCGAATGTCCCAGGCATCGGTACCATTGCCCACTGACAGCACACCGTTTGTCGGCGTGATGAAACCGAGCAACGGGTCAAGGACCTGAATACTATTCGCTCCCTGGCGATTCACGACATAGACGCGCCCACCGGGGAAGGCATTCGGGTTGACGAAAGCGGCGGCGGGCACGAAGCGGGCAATAGCATCGCTATGGACGCCACCGATTCTAATATCTTTGAAGACATCTAGTGAGGTCAGATCGACAACTGAGTACGAACCCGTTGCAGCATCCGTGGTAAGCACCACGGCGGCATTGATTATGGGTAGGGGGGTGGCCGGTGATGACACAAGAGTTTCCCCACCTGGGGCTGTGAGTAGTAGCGTGTTGTCACCCTGGTTGGTTTGACAGGGGTCAATGGTAAATTGTGTGTCGCTTTGCGGACCACTACCGACAGGGAAGTTGCTGCGGTCGAACCGAAAGGTGCAAGAACCAAGTGTCACTGTCCCACTCGCGTCACTGCCGCCAGAGTCTAACGTGACTGGACCGACATTGGTGCCGCTAAAGTTGCCAAATTGCAAGGTAAATGCCTGTCCTTGTGGCAATCCGAGCACCGTAGCGAGAGCTGGACCAGCACCGCTCGGAAATGCGAAGGACCGATTGGTTAGATTACTGGCCGCCGCAGTGGCAGTAGAGGAACCATTGTTGTTACTACACCCCAGGACCGTGAGTATCCCGATGACCACTATCGAGGCCATGCACTGCGCGAGGCGACTCCACAGACCACAGGATGGTGCAATGCGCCGTAGCGCTGAGGTCTGTGAAACAGTACATGGTTGTGTCATGAGCTTCTCCTGTGCCTCTGTCATTCGGTAAAGAGAGTCCACACCGGGGGCGACCGCCCGACATTGAGCGGGGTCGTGGTGAGTTCGTGATCCGTGACCGCGTCAAAAATGCGCAGCCCTGGCGTCGGGGTACGCGCGTCTGCAACTGCCAAATATATCTCATTACGGCTATTGATGGCTAGGTGAGGTAGAAAGACAGGCTCATATTGGATGCCAGGGTCGTGGAATTTGAGGATGGTGTACACTGACAACATCCCAGTGCCCCCACCCTGCCAGGAGTCCAATGGTGCAGGTCAATAGCAAGCATCTGATCGAGGGAGCGCCTCCCCCTGTCCCTGGGTTGCTTCGCGTGTGTGCACCATGTCAGAATGCGGGGCAAAGCGTTGCTGCCTGCGCTCCTTGCGTGACTGGTCAACTAAGACCCTAAAATCCAACATGAGCCATCCACGTATGATAGCGCTTATGAGCGCGCCCGTTTCGTCCGGGGACGGGGCTGTAAGCCGCGCTCCCAGAGGTACTCCTTCTCCCCCAGACGCTTGCCGACCCAGCGGGCCAGCACAAAGAACACATCGCTTAACCGATTCACGTACTTGAGGAGACAGGGGTTGATCGGTTCCTCGCGGGACAACGCCAGGATGTCTCGCTCAGCACGCCTGCATATGGTCCGGCACTGGTGCAAGAACCCACCGATCCGCCCGCCCCCAGGCAAAATGAAGGATTTGAGCGGTTCCAGCTCTTTCTGACACTGGTCCATGAGGCGCTCTAGTGCTTTGACTTCCTGTTCGCTGAAGCGAAACATGCCTTCATATACCGCGTCTTCAGGTGTGGCCAGTTCGCTGCCCAGATCGAACAGTTCGTTCTGCAAACGCCGCAGCACGTCGTCGAGCCATTGATGGCCTTCGCCCTCCGCCAAACGTTCTTCATTGAACACGCGCGCCAGGCCGAGACTGGCATTCAGCTCGTCAATCGCTCCGTACGCGGCAATGCGCTTGGCATCTTTGGGAACCCGAGTGCCGCCAACCAGGGCCGTGGTACCATTGTCTCCGGTGCGTGTGTACACGCGTGTAATACGAACGGGCATACTTCGTTCTCCTTATGGAAATCCCGGCCCTGCCACCAGAGCGCGCAAGACCACGCGATAGTGGGGGGCATTCGCCTCAGCATACCGCCGGCTGTGGTGTACTGGGGCAAAATTCGCCGTGGCCATCTGCTGCCAGAACTGCTCGAGACATGCGGCATCGTAGCGTTGTGCCCAGGTGGTAGCCAGGAAAAACTTCCAGAGGCGGTCCAGGTCGATCAAAGTGCCGGGTTGATACTCACGTACCGTCTGGCGGAAACACTGCCACAGCGCCCGCACGCTCCCCCCCTGCTGCACAAACGGCTGGAGATTGACTCGACACAGGAGCGGCGAGAGCGGTTCGAGCAGAGGCACTGTCACTGGCGTGTCTGGCAGGTGCAGGACTTCAAGATACAGGCGCTCCATAGCCGTGCGTAGATTGTCAATGCTGTGCTCCGGTCCAAACACTGCCTGATAGATGAGTTTGTACACATCCCGCGGGGCCAGGGCTGCATGCGTCTGGTAGTGTGCCGCCAGGGTCGCAGTGAACTCCGCACGCGTCATGACATCTCCCTACGCGGGGAGCGCCAGCAGTTCCCCAATGGCCCTGCCACGTTCGACCGTGTGCAGGCGCACCGACAGCAACTGATTCGCGATCTCGGCGTCTGTCGCCACACCAACTTTCATATAATTATCGCTAAAGCCCGTATACAACCCGGTATCTTCACGCTGCTCAAACAGTACACGTACCGTACGGCCAATGAACTGCTGATAAAACGCCGCCTTCTTGCGCCCACTGAGCTCACGCAAGATGCGGCTGCGCTCCTGGACCATGGCTGGCGGCACCGTGTCGGTATAGCGCTGCGCGTAGGTATGTGGTCGCTCGGAGTAGGAAAACACGTGGAAATACGCCAGGGGCAGATCAGCCAGCAGCGTGCGTGTGTTGGTAAAGGCGCGCTCGTCTTCGCCAGGGAACCCTACCATCACGTCCGTCCCCAGGCAGATATGCGGCACCCGCTGCACCACGCCTTCGACGAACGCCGCAAAGGCCGCACGGGTGTAGTGCCGCTTCATGCGTTGCAGGATGTGATCATCGCCACTCTGCACCGGCACGTGCAGATAGGGACAGAGCTTGGACGATGTGGCCATCCAGTCCACCACGGCCTCGGAGACCGTCGTCGGCTCAATCGAGCTGATGCGCAGGCGTTCCAGACCATCGACACGCTCTAGGGCCTGGATAACCCGCAGCAGATCATGTCCCTCGCTGGTATAGGTCCCGATGTTGACGCCGGTCAGCACCAACTCATGATGGCCGCACGCCACCAGCCCGTGGGCCTCACGGACGATGTCGTCGAGCTTGCGGCTGCGCGCACCGCCACGCGTGAACGGGATGATGCAGAAAGCACAGGCAAAATTGCAGCCATCCTGAATCTTTAGATTGGCCCGTGTGTGCCCCTCGTAGAGTCCGACCCCCTCCACGAGAAAATCTCCACGGCTGATTTTCTGGCTGTGCACCACCTGAGCCTGGCTCGACTTCTGCGGCACATCTACCAACTCGGCAACCTGCATCTTGTACTCAGTGCCGACAATCAGATCTACTCCTGCGATACGCCGTAACGCCTCAACGCCCACCTGCGCATAACACCCCGTCACTACGACATACGCGTGCGGCGAGTGACGCAGGACGGCACGCACAGCCTGGCGGCATTTGGCCTCCGCGCCCTCGGTGACCGAACAGGTGTTGATGACGCAGACATCGGTCTCAGCACCATATTCGACAATGATATAGCCTCGGGCCGCAAAGGTTGCACTGATCGTTGCCGTCTCTGCCTGATTGAGACGGCAGCCTAGCGTGTGGAACGAAGCCCGCAAGGGTGTCATACACAGTTCTCACTTCTCAAGCACAGGAATGCCAAACGCCGCGTACGCCATGGAGAGTCTAAAGCCCTGGGTAGCACTCAGTATACTCGTTCGCGGCACGGCTTGCACTCTAGAGAGGCGGGGCCAACGTGACGTTCAGCGTTACCTCACACCAGCGCGCTGCCCGCAACAGGCGTTCTTCCTCCAGAGCTGGCGCGATCAGTTGTAGGCCCAGCGGCATACCGGCCTGACTCAGCCCGGTGGGCAGCGTGATCGTTGGTACCCCGGCATGGGTCCAGGGCGATTGAAAGCGTGCGTCGCCTGTCGTGCCCAGGTCGCGGGGTGCCGGGGTCGGGGTGGAGGGTGTCACCAGGATGTCGACATCGTGGAACATCTGCGGTATCTCCTGCTGAAACAGACGCCGCAAGCGTTGCGCCCGGAGATAATCGACAGCAGGGATAACCAGGCCCATCTCAATGGTTTCCCGCAGTCTGGGGCCATACTGCTCGCGCTGTGTCCTGAACATGTCAGCATGAAAGGCCGCTGCCTCCACCTTCATAAGAATGCGATGGGCTGCCAGCACGGTGGCATAACTCGGTGGCAGAGACACCTCTCGCACACTGGCGCCGGCACGGGCGAGGCGCTCGACGGTCGCTGCGGTGTGCTGCTGGGTCTCGGCATCGGCATGGTCACGAAAAAAGTCAGGCAGCACGCCGAGACGTGGTGGAGTGTCTGCCTGCTGCACGGCCAGGCTGTAATTGCCCACTGGCTGTGATAGGGAACTGGTATCATGGAGGTCGTGTCCGGCAATAGCCTGAAGCACCAGCGCGGCGTCCTGGACGCTCCGTACCAGGATGCCAACGTGGTCGAGACACCAGCTGACCGGAATGACCCCGTAACGGCTGATGCGCCCATAGGTGGGCTTGAGTCCAACGATGCCACAGTACGACGCCGGTCGCAATGTTGAGCCACCCGTTTGCGAGCCCAACGCTGCCGGTATCATACGGGCCGCCACTGCAGCCGCCGAGCCACTGCTTGAACCGCCTGGCGTATGCTCAGTGTTCCAGGGATTGCGCGTGGGTGAGGGATCAGCAGTGGCAAATTCGGTGGTGACGGTTTTGCCGAGGATGATGGCACCAGCCTGTTGTAGTCGCACCGTGACGGTGGCATCGTAGGTCGGCACAAAGTTAGCGTAGACCCGTGAGCCGGCTGCGGTGCGGAGGCCAGCCGTGTAGATAATGTCCTTGAGGCCCACCGGTACACCAGCGAGCGCACCGCTCCTGCCTCCCTGTTGCATGGCTTGCTCGCAACGTTTGGCGGCTGCCAGAGCGCCGTGCCGATCGACAGTCACCCACGCCTGTAACGTCGGCTCCAAGGCCTCAAGGCGTGTCAGGCAGGCAGTGACAACTTCGACAGGTGAGAGCTCACGCTGCTGTACTAGCGCAGCCACTTCGGCGACACCCAGTGTGTGTAATGCGGTCATGGCGATGCTCCCTTACAAAAGGCCGACCAACCCTCATGATAAAATCAGGCAAAAAATTTGGGCTCCAGGTCAGCCGGCACGGTAGCCTGGGCAACTATGGCAATTTCCTCTGCAGTCTGGGAGAGAGCTGGACGCTGGCGTTCAGCGTCTGCCTCACCCCACAGGAGGCGTGCCTGGGCGGCGAGGGTCTCGAGCATTTCTGCAGCGGTGCGTTCTCCAGCCATGCGGTATCCCTCCTCACTTTGGTAGATGCAACTGGCGTTCTCCAATAATATTGAGCTGAATTTGATCCGTCCCTCCGGCAATACCATAGCGTCGGGCAAAGAGGCTTTGAAACGTCCAGTGTCCATCGGCCACGGCGTGCTTGGAACCCTTATCGAGCTGCGTGTAGGGACCTAATATCTGTTCGGCGACTTGCACCGCGCGCATATACACACGAGAGAAGGCCAGTTTCTGAATCGAGCCTTCTGGGCCAGGCGGTTCCCCACGCAGTTGTTTGGTGAGCGCACGGAGGCCTGTGAGCCGTTGCACTTCCGTGTCGATGTGGAGTTGCGCGAGCTGGTGCCGTAAGACTGGAGCATCACTCACGCCGCGCTGGCGTGCCAGATCTTCGACCATACGGACCAGGCGGTGCAGGCGCATGAACTGGCGTATACCACCCCGCTCGTGGCTGAGGGTGGAAATGGCGACGCGCCAACCCTCATTGACCTGGCCTAAGACACGGCTTTTGGGCACACGCACCTGATCGAAAAAGACCTGGTTGAACTCTGCATCTCCGGTCATTTGCACCAGCGGTCGGATAGTGATGCCCGGGCTCTGCATGTCTAAGAGAAAACACGTGATGCCTTTGTGTTTAGGCACATCCGGATCAGTACGGGCGAGCAACAGGCACCAGTGCGCATTATGGGCGTTGCTAGTCCAGATTTTCGAGCCCGTAACCACAAAGTCATCACCATCCTGCACTGCACGGGTGGAGAGCGAAGCCAGGTCGCTCCCTGAGCCAGGCTCGGAGAAGCCCTGACACCAGATCTCTTCGGCACTGAGGATCTTACGGAGGTACCGCGTACGCTGCTCTGCAGTGCCGTAGTGCATGAGCATCGGCCCCACCATGTTGATCCCCATGCCGTTGACCTCTGGTGGCGCTCCCAGGCGCATGTTCTCTTCGGTAAAAATCACTTGCTCCATCTGCGTAGCACCGCGGCCACCATACTCCTTGGGCCAGTGCAGGCCCACCCAACCCCCGTCGTACAGCCGTTTGTGCCAGGCCATACTCGCAGGGCTGCTCGGATGCTGCGTAAATTCGTCCTCGTCCTCCCCCCATTGCTCGCGGTGGGCACGCAGATTCGGTTCCAGCCAGGCGCGAAATTCCTGGCGAAAAGCCTCTTCCGCGGGCGTATAGGTAAAATCCATAACGCTGCTCTCCTTCTGTCCCCCTCTGCCGTCCGCAAGTCCGCTGTCCCGGTTCCCCGATTCTACTCCATTCGCCGGGCGCTTGCCTAGCGCGGACAGTTGACTCTTTAACCGAAAAAACTACAATACGCCTCCGGTCCCTATGTCATCTGCGATGGCACATCTACGAGCGCACATTACGGGAGATAGGTGCATAGCTATGTCGGCGCCTACAGAGCCCCATGGGAACCAGGAGATCCTCCTGACAGTCGATAACGTCACCAAGCGTTTCGGCGGGGTAGTGGCAGTGGATGGCTGCTCACTGTGCATTCGACGTGGTACGATTACCGGGTTGATTGGTCCCAATGGTGCTGGGAAAACCACGCTGTTTAACATGATAGCCGGGGTATATCCGCCTGATGCTGGACACATCTGGTTTGAGGGAGAACGGATCGATGGACTCCCGCCCCACGACATTTTTGTGCGCAAGATTGTCCGCACGTTCCAGATCGCCCGTGCGCTCAAGCGCATGACGGTGCTGGAGAATCTCCTCCTCGTGCCAGAGCAGCAGGGGGGCGAAAACTTCTTCAATGCCTGGTTTCATCCACGTCAGGTTTACGCCCAGGAACAAGCCTTGTGTGAGCGTGCTGAGGAGATTTTGCAGCGTGTGAAGCTCCATTACTTGCGCCACGAGTACGCCGGCAATCTCTCCGGCGGTCAGAAAAAGCTGTTGGAACTGGCGCGTACGATGATGTCTGATGCCACCTGCATCTTACTGGACGAGCCAGGGGCTGGGGTGAATCCGACCCTCATGCAAGAGCTGGTGGGGCATATCCAACATCTCCAGGGTCTGGGACGTACGTTTCTCCTGATTGAGCACGATATGGACCTGGTAATGGAGATTTGTAACCCGGTCATTGTCATGAGCCAGGGACGCACGCTCATGGAAGGAACGCCGCGGCAAGTGCGGAACGATCCGCGGGTGATTGAAGCCTACCTAGGAGCCTAGCCCTGTGGCCCTGCTCGCGATCCAATGTATCACGGTCGGTTATGGCGAACTCCCCATTCTGCGGAGCGTGAGTCTGCGGGTGGAGCGGCAGGAGATCGTGGCCATCGTTGGCCCTAATGGGGCCGGTAAATCAACCCTGATGAAGACGGTCGCGGGCCTGTTAAAACCCCAGGATGGCACGATCTTGCTGGATGGACAGGACATCACCCACATACAACCGCACCGCATTGTGCAGGCGGGAATATGCTACGTGCCCCAGACGGAGAATGTGTTTCCGTCGCTCACGGTCGAGGAAAATTTAGACATGGGGGCCTTCATTCGCCGTGGGGATGTGCGCGCCAAAAAGGCCGAAATGTATGCGCTCTTTCCCGACCTGCGTGAGAAGCGCAAGCTCCGCGCCGGTTATCTCAGCGGTGGTCAGCGGCAGATGGTCGCCATGGCCAGGGCCCTCATGCTCGATCCCCGCTTGCTCCTGCTGGACGAGCCGACAGCCGGCTTGTCGCCAATGCTGGTGGGGGTAATGCTTGAGAAGATCGTCGAAATCAATAGCACCGGTGTCGCCATGCTCATCGTCGAGCAGAATGCGCGCCAGGCGCTGCAGCGTGCCCACCGCGGGTATGTCCTGGCCATGGGGCAAAATCGCTACGAGGACACTGGCCAGGCACTGCTCGCGCACCCAGAAATCCGTGCCATGTTCCTGGGCGGCCACTAATGCGGCGCACGGCTAGTTGCCCTGCCAGTATGGCAGGGCCAATTGTGGTACGCAGTACCCGCCAGTTTGGCGGGGAGCACTGCGGAGCCTATAGTTAAAATACTAAGGATCCTTTTGTGCTCCAACTCATCGTCTACGGCCTCATCTCCGGCAGCATTTTGGCCCTTGGGGCTATTGGTTTGACCTTGATCTACGGTATCCTCAACTTCGCCAATTTTGCCCACGGCGACCTCATGGCCCTGGGAGCCTATCTGGTGCTGTTTTTCAGAGTGAGCCTGGGGCTCCCCATGTGGCTCTCCTTTATCCTTGGCATACTCTGCACAGCGTTGCTGGGTGTCTGCCTGGATCGTGTCTGGTTTCGTCCCTTGCGCCAACGTCAGGCGCGTGCTGCGATACTGGCCATTTCCTCGCTCGGCCTGGCTCTCATTCTACAAAACCTCATCCGCATGCTCTGGGGTCCGCAGGCGCAGTACTACTCCCGGGCGATTCACTTCCCGTTCACAGTCCCGGTCTTGCAGGTACGCCTCAATACGCCACAGGTCCTCATCTTTGCGACCGCGTTGGGGCTCGTCATTCTGGTGAGCCTGTTCTTGCAACGCACCAAGCTCGGCAAAGCCATGCGTGCCACCTCTGACAATTTTAACTTAGCCCTGGTCTCGGGCATCGATACAGAGCGGGTAGTGATCTTGACCTGGCTGCTCGGTGCTGGACTGGCAGCAGCCGGTGGTGTTTTGCTGGGTATGAGTGTCCGTTTACAACCAATTATGGGCTGGGATCTGCTCTTACCGATCTTCGCCGCCACTATCTTGGGCGGCATCGGGAGTCCCTACGGCGCTATGGCGGGTGCGGTCATCATCGGCCTCGCTGAAGAGCTGTCAACACCATTCATTCCGAACGAGTATAAGACCGCTGTGTCCCTGGTGCTTTTAGTGCTGGTGTTGTTGGTGCGTCCGCGCGGGCTTTTTGCATAGCGGACGCTCTACCAGGCCAAACTGGCGGGGCGCGTTATACCATGTAATGGGAGAGAATTTCCGAGGTGACGGCGGCACCATCCGACTGCGGACGTGACCGTCATCTAGGCGTGGGGGGCAGACGCAGGCCGAACGCGCCTGCTAGCAGTATGTGTCGAGTATGCATCGTCGTGAGTCTTGGGAGACATAGGCATGCCTATTACCCTGGCCCTTTTCGATATGGCGGCGACCACAGTCGATGACATGATCAACGGTCGTCCCCTGGTACTGCAGAGCTTCGAAGACAGTTTTAACGCGGCCCATGTGACAGTCCCATGGGACGTCCTGAACGCCCAGCGCGGTAAGGACAAGATGGAGGTCTTTCGTACCCTGTTGGCGAGTCACGGTGGTTTACAGGGGGCTGCCTTAGAGCAGATCGCGCAGCGCCTCCTGGAGCACTTTACGGTCCAACTCCTGCACAATGTCGAACGGCTCCGCGAGATGCCTGGGGCTACTGCCACTTTTCGCTTCCTCAAGCAGCATGGCGTGTTCATCGCCCTGGGTAGCGGTTTCCCGTTGGATGTCACGCAGGCCATTGCGCGCCATTTCGGCTGGACGACGTCAGACCTGGTGGACTACGTCACATGCGGGGAAGCGGCTGGCGCTGGTCGACCGCATCCGCATATGCTCCATCGAGCCCTGCAAGCGGCTGGCCTGCTTCCGCCAGAGAGTCCGGTAGATCAGGTACTGCCAGATTTTGCGTATGGCCAGGTGCTGAAGGTGGGAGACACCGTGCAAGACGTGGCTGAGGGATGCAATGTGGGAGCCCTGACGATTGCCGTTGCCTCGGGGACCCAGACCGCCGAGACCCTCGCAGAAGCTGGCCCAGCGGCAGTGCTGCCATCAGTAGCAGAGTTGCCGGACTGGCTGGTGGCCCATGGCTATATGGCCCACCAGCCTGCGGCCTAGCGGTACACAGCTCTAGAAATATGTCACTCGGCTACTGACATGCTCATCCCGTAGGACAACGACTCCATAGCCCGGTGGGCCGGCAAATACCTTTGGTGTCACTATCAGGTCACCAAATTGGTAGCACGTCGAGGGCACACTGGTACACTGCACACCGTGAGCGGTAATGTGTAGCGCCATATGCACATGGCCAAAGAAGACTCGCCGCACCTGGCTGTGCCTGGCTAACACCTCCAGGAATGCAGCGCCGTTCGCGATGGCATACACGTCCATCCAGTCTATGCCGGTGGGGGCTGGTGGGTGGTGCACAAAGACGATGGTAGGGCGAGTCGGAGCCGTAGCCAGCGTGGTCTCCAACCAGGCCAGTTGCGTAGCGTCCAAGGCCCCACCGACTTCGCCTTCGACCAGCGAATCCAGGACGATGAAGCGGTACTGCGCTCTATCGAACGTGTAGTAATACGGGGTGATCCCAGGCTGCTGCTCGCCGAGGAACACCTGACGGAAAGGCTGACGGAGATCATGATTCCCCAGGGCAAAATAGGTAGGCACGAGGAACTGGTCGGTGAGCTGTTTCAGCACGCGATAGGATTGTGGGTCGTCATCGTTGATGAGATCTCCAGTAAAAATGACAAAAGCTGGAGGTGGGTCGAGGTGACTGATCTGGGTGATAGCGCGACTGAGCGTGGCATAGGTATTGACGCCATGCGACTCCTGGCGTGTGTCAGCCACGATGTGCGTGTCAGACAGCTGAATGAAATACCACGGTTTCTCCATCATACCCTCTTCAAAGCTTGGGTTGTCGGCGCTGTGCACGGCGTTCGCGATAGGCCTGTAACCATTGCTGTGAGCGCTGATGCAGTGGGATGATCCAGCGCTGCCAGATGCGCTCTGCCAGGGGGACATCCTTACGCAGGATGGCCAGGGCGACCACAATCGTCGCCACCCCCTGGAGGATGGGCAGGAAGAGTCCGGCTATACCGACGAACAATAAGATGATGCCCACGGCAATACGCACTGGTCGCCGTGCGGAAATGATGGCCCACATGCTTTTGGCGAGATCGAGACTCCTACGGATAAGTGGTTGGGGGGGCACACCTCTCCCTTCTTAATAGGGACGATAGAATAAAGAGCCAGGCACTTCCAACGACACACCACTCAGGTCCAGGACGCGAAAGAGGTCAATACGCCAACGCGCTTCCTCCCAGCGCACCGCAAACGTCAAGGTCTCCTGTTCAGCAAAGCCACGGGCGAGAAAACGATGCTTGCCACGGAGCACGAGGAATTCTTTATTTTTGAAACCCACACGCGCTTTTACGTACACGGTGTCAGGCGCGACGACACGATTCTCCACATGTTGGAACAGTAACCAGCAGCATTGTAAGGTACGGGTAGCATACGACATGTAGCGTGCGAAGGCTTCCGGCGAGATGTCCACCTGGCTGGCAAACGTGCCGAACTCATACAGCGCAGCGAAACGCTGGTCCTTCCATAGCTGCAGGATATGCTCAAAGCCCCGCTGGGCCGCAAACGCTATCTGCTTGAGATCGTTTGGGGTCAGCTCTTGGGCCATCCCTGGCACAGGGCGGACAAAGAGACAGACCACTAGCACTCCCACGAGTCCGAGACTGGGACACCATCTGCGCATAAGGTTTCCTATCGCGACAGCAACTTGCGGATTTCTTCGCGTGCCTCATCCTGCGTCGCTTGATCTCCCGACCCCAGGTCCTCCATCAGCGGTTCAAGCAATTCCATCAGCGCTCGCTGTTTATCGTCCTCACGCACGAGCCGTACCAACCCCTCAAACGCACGCTCGCGCACTTGCTCGTTCGGGTGCATCATCTGACTCAGGAGACGTCTGGCAGCAGCATTGGACTTAATCTCGTCAAAGACGTTGCCCCTCGTCCGTCCTTCGTCCGCTCTAGTCTCCTCTTGTGGCGGAGCAGTAGGCGGTTGAGGTACTGCACCGGGGGGCACCGGCCGTGGTGGCTGCGGGGGCTGTGCCGCTATGACCTGGGGGGGGCGTTGGGCGGCGCGTCCAGCACTGGTCCCAGTAGTTCCCTCTTCGGGTAGGAAGACGATACGTTGGACGCGCACGTTGTCGCCCTGTTTTGCCGTTTGCAGGAGATAGCCTGGGACTTCAGCAGCACGAAATAACCGCTTTAGACCATTGGCGACTGACAGAGACGAAAAACGAATGGACACACGGCGGTTCGGCATGCCTTCTGGATGACGCAGTTCTATACGGGCGAGCTCAGCAATACGCTCAACGACTGCCGAGAGGTCCTGATCCTGGACCTCCACGGACAAACCGTTCTGATTGAGGGTAATCTTGGCATTTGGGGATAGTGGCTGGGGCGCTTTCGCCGGCACCGTGGCAGTACTCACCGGCGCTGTAGGAGGTGGTACGCCACGCCTGGACGAACGTGGCGCTTCGCCCTGGGCGTCAGCGCGTCCCGACAGACAGAGGCAGAGAAGGAAGCCGAGGACACTTCCCCAGCAGATGAGCGCCTGTTTAGAGCAAACCATACAACCTTTCTCCGTGATGGCCAGACACACTCGTATACCCTCAACTGCCAGCGAGTGCTGGGACCACTGGCTACGACAGGGTACGCGTGGCGGTCGTAGCATCGCAGCCACCAGGGTACCAATCCCACTCACGGCAAAACTCAGGAGGTACATCAGATTATACGTCCCGAAGCCCTTGAAAAACTACCCTCCCAACCACGCTCCCAAGCCCATTCCGAGATGCGAAAGAAAAAAATCGCTCCATAGCTTGACCCCATAGCACGAGCGCCAAAAAACTCACACGTGACCATGGCGTACAGCGGCAGCACACTGCTGTATGACCAGACGTGCTTGGGCATACTGCGTAACAGTGGCATACAGCGTTGTAGCCTGTCAAGACACAGGGACATGACCTATACTCCAGAATATTAGAGTGACACTTAGACTCTCGACATTTCAGACTTCCATATGCTATGGTACAACGTTATAATGGCTTATCCACTCTACGAGAGTATGTTTCTACCTTGTTTCAAGGAGAACAGTATGCCGAAAGATAAAGCTACATACCCGATCGAACTCGAAAAGGACATGATGTCGTTCTTGGAACAGATGACTACCCAGTACGATCTGCCAGACGTGTCGAAAACCGTGCGCTGTCTGGTGAATTATGCCCTCTGTGTCGAAACGGCACGCGATGATATTTTTGCAGAGATTCGTTGCACTACTTGTGATTGATGCAGTGTGACTGCTGGCGTGGCGTATGTACCCCTCGCCTGGTACGTATGTGGAAGAGGGCGAGGGCGTGCATGAGGCCGCAGCCATCTCCACGCTCGTCACGAGATCCATTGTTGGGAGAGCACATGTATGTCCAAATCCCTGGTCGAAATGGCATCAGAAATTGTTGCCGCCCAGGCCCGTCAAGCCCCGATGTCGCCTGAGGATGTCTCAGCAGGTGTAAAAAAGGTTTTTGCCATTCTCCAGCAGCTCCAGACACTCGAAGCTGGCATGCTAGGCGCTAGTGAAGGCGAGGGGATGGGAAAACTCTCGCCGCAGGATTCCATCCAGCGCAATCGCGTCATTTGCCTGGAGTGTCATAAGGAGTTCAAGCTGCTATCGAACCGACATCTGGCGCTCCATGGGATGAATTCGCGTGAGTATAAGCTCAAATATGGTTTGCCTCTGCGTCAAGCCTTGAGTGCCAAGTCTCTCACCCTGGCTCGGCGCAAAATTGCCAAGGAAAAGGGGCTGGGAGAGAAGCTGGTGGCTCATCGCCGTAAGAAGCTCTAGCTGTCAAGCGCTTGGGGCGGTGTGCTTGCTGCCCTTTACTGGCGTCCAGCTGAGGTCTGAGAAGGGGTACGTGGCCCTAGGGGTGTGCCTGCTTGCACGCCACGCTCAGGAGGTAAGGCAGGACCCTGACCACCAAGGAGAGCATTAGGGGCACGACCTTGGGGTACGACAGTGATGGCCGGCTTACGTCGTTCAAGAGGGCGCTGGCTGGTACGTTTGAGGTATGGTCCAGGCAAGACGAGCTCTGCCTCGGGACGTAGAACACGTTCGGCTGAGATGGACGCAGAGGGTGGGAGGAGGAGGTTTATATAGATCAGAGAGCCAAGAAACGCAAGCAATATGACCCCCAACCCGAGGGCGACCCATGGCCCTACAGTTGAGGGTTGTTTGAGAACAAAGTCACGATGATATGGCTCGTCAAGATTTGTGTCAGACGTTTCCCAGGACGTCACTGCGTCCTCCAGAACCGGGCGCCGGCTTCGTCCCGTTAATAGGAGCGCGGCATCCCCAAGACGTGCTCACCAATATAGTTGAGAACCATTTGCTGCGAGATGGGCGCAATCTTATACAGGCGGATCTCGCGGTAAAGACGCTCAACATCAAACTCGCGTGCGTAGCCAAACCCCCCAAAGGTCTGTACGGCATGATCCACCGCCTCACAGCCTGCATCCCCAGCGAGCAGTTTGGCAATATTGGCCTCCTTGCCGCAGGGGCGACCCTGGTCATAGAGCCAGGCCGCCTTGAATGTCATGAGTTCGGCTGCTTCTAGCCGTGCATACGCCTCAGCAAGAGGAAACTGAATACCTTGATTGTGACCAATTGGGCGCCCAAAAACCACTCGTTCTTTGGCGTACTGTACCGCCTTCTCCAAAGCGGCTTTGCCAAT
>Ga0081455_10002362_pt1 | contig 22529 bp, 14 predicted proteins | sample TabmetS3T2R1_FD_70207 | JGI IMG/M metagenome (GOLD analysis project Ga0081455, IMG submission 70207) | Tabebuia heterophylla rhizosphere microbial communities from the University of Puerto Rico - S3T2R1 | ecosystem: Host-associated > Plants > Roots > Rhizosphere ...
CTTGAGCATTCTGGCGAAGGCGGATTTAGCCTTGTCGGGATGGCCGTTGAGCAGGTGGAAGTTGACGAGCGTGGCGTGATGATCCAGGTATTCGGGGTCGAGTTCGACGGCCTTCTCCAGCGCGGATTCGGCGTCTCCCAGCTTGTCGAATCGCTCATAGGCCGTGGCCAGGTCGCGCCACGGGCGCGGGTCGTAAGGCGCGAGCCGCGCGTAAGCGATCAATTCCGCGATGGCGCGTTCGGCGTCCTTGCCGGGCGGGTTGATGGCGTCATCGCCGCCGCCCGAATAGAGCAACGCGCGAGCGAGCGCCAGGCGGACGGGCGCGAAATCGGGCCAGCGTTCGGCGGCCTTCTTCAAAACTTCGACTGACGGAGATGAATCAGTCTTATCGGTCCCGGTTTGAACCTGAGCCTTCACAGTCCCTTCTATCTCCTGCGCGCTGAGGACGCGCGATTTCAACAAGAGCAGTTCGGGCTTCTCGCCTTCGCCGGCGATCAATTTTTCGATGTGTTTGGCTGCGCCGTCGATCGAAGTCCCGAAGACCAGCCCCCGGCGGCCGTCGGGCCGCAGCGCCCCCTGGAGCGCGTCGGCGAATTCGGGCAGCGCGTCGTCGACGACCTCGTGCTCGGTGATGAACCAGGCGCCGTCGCGCGAGACTAGCGTCAGGCGCAGCAGCGCCTCGCCGCGCAGCAGCGTGACGGAGGCGCGGTCGGCGTTGATGTCGCTTCGCAGGACGCGCGGGGGCGTCGGGGCTTCCGCGCCCCACGTCTCCCACATTTCCTTCACGGTCTTCTCGAACGCGCTGATCACCGCGGCGCGCTGCTTTTCGTTGAGATTCGCCCAGCCGCTAGGCGTGAACACCTGCTCCGCCGTCAGCGAAAGGTCGAACGCCAGGTCGCGGAGGCCTGGGTCGAGGCTGAATTCTTTGACCAGGCGGATCGGGTCGCGCTGGAAATCGGCGGTCGTGCGGCGCGCCGAAGTGATTTCCAGGTCGAGCTGGTTGAGCATCGCGTAACTGGTGAACGCTTCGCCGTCGAAGCGCATATGCGTGGCGTCGACGCGATCCATCAGCCCCCAGGTCGGATCGACTTCGACCCATTTGCCCAGATAGATCTCGACCCAGGCGTGCGCGCCGAACGCCCCGCCGCCGAGCGCGGCGCCCGTCACGACCCGCGCCGGCAGGCCCAGGCTCCGCGCCAGCGCGACGTAAAGCTCGGAGTGTTCGAGGCAATCGGCCTCGCGCGACGCCAGCGTCTCGACGGAGTCGCTCTCTACCTTTTTCCACTTCAGATTCCTGTAAGTCCATTCGCCGATCTTGCGCGCGACGCTGCGCCCGTCGACGTCTTCGCCGGCGATCTGTTTCGCGAGCGCGACTATGCGCGGGTCTTTGGAGTTGATGCGGGCGGTCGGGTTCAGGAAGGGCGCGAATTCGTCGCCGGCCACGGGCAATTTGGCCGTGAGCTTTTCGGGGATGCGGCGGGCCGACGTCGTGACGACTACCGTCGAAGAGTCGCTAGATTCGACGCGCTGGAAATCGAATTTGGCCAGGTCGTCGCGGACGCGCGGCGCGATTCCGGGCGTTCGGGCCGAGACCCGCACCGTCATCGATTCGACGCGCGGAGACCCGATCACGGTCAGCCCCTTGGGCGTGATCATCGCGTTGGCCAGGTCGAAATCGCCGATCGCGTTGGTCAGGTCACCGACCGAATAGCGCCCCTCGCGGTCAAAGGCGACCGCGAGCCGCCCGACTAAACCGTCTTTTTCGACGGCCAGGTAAGCGCGCTGGCTGTGGAAAGCGTGAATCACGGCGCTGATGAAAGGCAGCATCCGTTGCGACGAGTCGTCGGCGAGCGCCTTGCTAGCTTCGTCGAACGCCGATTCGAGGTCGTAGGTCGCGAACATTGCCAGACCGCCGGGCGTGTCTTTAATCGAACGCGCGAAATCGCGCGACGAAGAGAACTTTTCTTTCGCTTCGAACAACCGGAGCGTCTCGACGCTGTCGGCGAGCAGGAAATAATCGTCTGTCACGGTGACGAACGGCGCGGCGCCGCCCTCGCCCAGCGCCACGACCGGATTCCCTAGCGCCGTCGCGTTAGTCGCGCGCGGGAGATTGGCGAAGAATTTGCCCGCGCGTAGAAGCCCGGCCAGGTCTCCGTTCTTGAGTTTCAACGCCAACGCCATCGCGGGCCATTCGGCTCCGTCGAAGACCGGTTTGAGGCTGAGGAGCGCGGCGGCGACCTCGCCTTGCATGTTCGGGACGATCAGCTTCTCGAATTCCGCGTCGATCCCCTTCTCGCGCTCCGTGGCTTTCTCCCTGTACTTATCGGTCTCCAGGCTCTTCAGCGCGCCGTAGAGTTTCGCCGGATCGACGACCGCGCCCGCGTAAAGTATGGCCGAGCGGGGGATCAGCTCGCGCGGCGCCGCGAGGGCGTCGACCTTGAACGGCTTGAAGCTCTTGATGAATTCGTTGTCGGCGAGGCCGATCTTGAAGACCGTCTCCCACGAATTCGGCGTCAGTTGCAGCGCGCCGCTCTCGAGGCCGAAGGCCTTGATGAACGCGGCGATCTGGTCGTTATCATCCTTCGATTCGGCCAGATCGAGCAGCGGTTTGAGCGCCGCGCTCAGCCGGCTGAAGAAGATCACTTCGCCCTTCTCGGCGCGGGCCTTAGTGAAGGCTTCGCTTTGCGCGATGGTCTGCCCCGAACCTCCTGTAGCCAGCAGATCGGCCATCGCTTCGCGCGACGATGAAACGATCGCGGTCTCGCCCAGATAAGCAATGCGGATCGCCTCCCATTTGGCGCCGACGCGTTCCGAGATGACCGGCCTGATGAGCGTCGTGACCGGAAGGCCGCCAACGCTCTCCTGCATCAAGTGGGAGAAAGACTTGAGCGATGGGATTTTCGATTCCGATGACGCGCGCGCAGGCGCCTTGCCGCGCGCCTCGTTCGAGGCCACCGAGGCTAAGATCACGGGCACGACCGCGGGAATGATTCCGGCGAACCGCGAGAGCGCGGCGGTCACCGTGAAGAATTGATCGAAATCGCCGAAGCTCTCCTGATAAGTCGCCAACAGCCGCTCGAAGCGCGCGCGGTCGGTGACGCGAACCGTAAGCGCGCTACGCGTCGCGGCAGATCCGCCGCCGCCTTCCGGCGCTTGCCACGAAGCCAGGGCTATCGGCGATTTCAGATCGACGCCCGTGGCCTTGCTCGCGTCGCCGGTCACGTCCGCCCCGAGTCGCGACGCGACCGAAGCCTTCATCGCCTTCAGAATCAACGTGAACGTCATTTGGTCGCGGACCGTGGCCATCTGCACGCCCGAAAGCGCGGAATCGATCCTCTCCATCGTCGCCGCGAAATTGGGCGCCATCACGTAACTGAAAGCCTCTTTCGGAAAGAGCGTTTCGCCGGTCGTAGGAGCGTCTTTCAGAGTTGCTAGAAGCCGGTCGCTAACGCTCCCGGCGCTTTGCCGAGCGGCGCCGTCGGCTACGTTGGCCGGCGCGGCCACGAGCGCCATTTCAGACCATCCGGCCAGATCGAAGTGTTCTTTGTAGATTTCGGTTTTGATTCGCTGGCGTTCGGCTTCGGTCTTCGCCTGATCCCACCGGTCGCGGAATTTTATCTTGCGCGCCGCAGTCTCCAGCTCGCCGCGCAGGAGCGCCAGGCGGACGTCTTCGGGTTTGTTCTTCAACTCGGCGCCCGTGACCAGCGCGAACATTTCGGGCGCATGGCTCTTCTCGTCATCCGGCCTCTTTTGCGCCCTCTTCTGCGCGGATCTATTGACTGGGGCTTTACCAAGCTTGCTGAGCTGCGCGTCGATTTCGACGACGCGCTTGTTCAACTCTTGGGCGATTTCGACCCTGGCGATCTCGCCGAGCGCCCGCGCCGCCCACAATTCATTTTCCGTGCGCAAAAACTTGACGAGTTCATTTACGGCGTCCGACGGGCGATGGCGCCGCAATACGGCTACGAGGGCGTGAAGCGCGCCGAGGTCTGTTGAAGCGAGAAGCTTCGAGTAGGGGAGCCGTGAGTCGAATTTTTCTGTGACCAGCGCAAGCCGCAAAGCCGCCAGATGCTGTTTAGCGCCGTCGCTTCGGAGCAACTCTTCGATCAGTTCGCGCGAGGCCGATTCGCCCAGCGCGACGCCGACGCGGACGACCGCCGCCGGATTTTCGGCCAGGGTCGCCAGCTTGCTCTTGATCTGGTTGAGCGCCCCCCGCGCGGCCAGGGCATGCGCCGCCGCCGAACTTGCGAAAACGTCTTTGTCGGACAAGGCCCAGATCAGAAGATCGACGGTCTGCGGATGGCCGGATTTGCCGAGCGCGGAGATGGCCGCAGCCCGAACCTGCGGATCGGCGTCGGTGATCAGATCGATTGCGGCGTCCGTCGACGCGGCGAAAAGCCCCGCCATGCGACCCGCCGCCGTCGCGAAAGATTCGCGACCCGTCCGCAAGGCATCGGCGATCCGCCCGGCCTCGATCTCGCTTTCCGGCGTCGAGTCGGATCCGGCGGTAAAAGCGGCGCGCAGAGTTTCGTATTCTTCGTTCCAATGTCCCGCCGCGCCGACGTGGACTGAGGAAACGATGCGTTTGAAGACTGGTTCGTAGGCTTCCATCTCGCCGTCCTGAGCGGACAGCGCCAAACCGTAAGCGCGGGGGCCGACGGCGGTGAACCACATCGTCTGGCGCACGGCCACGCCGCCAGGCGCTTCGATCTCGTGCGCGATCTCGCGCCATTCAAGGCCGCCAGACATTACGCGGCGCAGGGTCACCGATTCCGGCTTGATCGGCACGCTCCGGAAACTCTGCATCACGCCGCTGGCGTAATTGGCGAGGCCCGATCCGTCGGGAATCTCCTCAATGATCACTAACAGGTTGACCGTCTCCGAAGCGGGTTTGAAGATCATCCCGCCGTTCGGCCCGGGCCCCTGCTTCCAATCAGCCGGGTACCGGAATGAAAAGCCATTCCGCCTGTCAACGAAGCGCGCGAACTTGCCCGCAGGGAACTGATAGCCGTCCCATAGCGCCGCGCGCGCGGCGCGATCACCGCTCTGCGCGAACGCCGCCGGAACACCGGCGATCAAAAACCAAAGAAGGAGAATCCAGGACGGCCGACGACGGGGACTATTTTTGCTCTTGCGCATCTCTTTGACCTCAATTCCAAAATCAGTTCCGGCGCCGGCGAGGGGGGCGTCGGCGGGCCGAAAGCGAAGAGTAATTCAGTTCAATGGGCAGGGGAAGCAAAAAAATCTAGAAAGGGCGACCGGCGCGGCGGCGATACCTGCAAAGGCGCCGCTGTATATCGCGGACGCCCAGGCTATTTCTCTAATAGGCCTGAAAGCCAATGCAGGACATTGAGCAGGAACTGAGGGTTCTGTTTGGCGACGGGGGCGTTCATTCCCATCGGGCGTTTCTGTGGGCCTGCCAATTGGGCCGAAAACATCGCCGCTTCGCCGAAGATCGCGACGCGGCCTTTGCCAACCTTCATCACCACGCCTTGATGCCAGCCTTTAATCGGAACGCGCGGCGTGTCTTTGTCGCGCGGACGGCCGGAACCTTCAGTCGCGTAAGACATCGCCTCAGAGCCCAGAAAAGTCAGGACCGGGTCGCCGCCGTCGATCTGAAACGCGGAGCCGGTGAACGTCGCCACCGAATCAACCCGCTCCTTCTCCGAACGGCCTCGCGTGATCGGGTGGTCGGCAAGCGATTTGTCGGCGCGCGTGTAAAGTAGCGGCCCCGGCGGCGCTTGCGGGTCTATGGCGTAGCCGTTGTGGAACCGCACGCCGAAAGCCTCAGCGAGTTTGCCCGCCGTGGCCGGCATCGGGGAATGATCGACCATCATCATTAAGGCCCCGCCCTGATTCACCCACTCGCGCACGGAGGCGACCTCTTCGTCGGTAAACGACGGGTCGAATGGGGGATTCCAATTATGCGCGTTGCGCTTGCTGAGCGCGTTGGCGATGACCAGTATCTTCCCGGCCTTCAGCGACTCCTTGCCGAACTTTTCTTTCGACGCCTGTACGACATAACCGTCACGCCGTAGCAGCTCGGCGAAACTTCTATATCGGCCCGACGCGGTGTGAAAATTGAAATGGGCTTCGTCGATCATAACGATCGGGCCTTTGCCTTCGGCGTACTCCGGTTTCTCAATCGGCGGTTTGAAATCGGGGTCAGGGACTTGCTGAGCCCTGATTTCAGCGGCGCCGAAGGTCACGACCGCCAGGTGGAGAGAGAAAGCGAAAATGAGTTTTGTCATACGCATAGCTTGTTCCGTGAACCCGGGATGCCCGTAATTACCGTGGCGCGGGCTTCAGTCTGCGCCATTCAGGAGGGCGCCGCAAGCGCAGACTGAAGTCCGCGCCAGAGCCGCCGTTCTTTCGATTTCTTGACACGCCGAATAACCAGACCATATGATTCGTCCCTCGAACGCAACCTGATGGGCCTCCAACCATACCGATCAGGTTCTTTAAGGAGAACGACGTAGACGAAATATGCTCGGCGGATACATCGGAGAAGTTTGCCAGCGCATACTTAATGGCATCGTCCGCCAGATTGCGCGCCTAGACCCAAATCCGAACCTGCTTTCGGTGATCGGATTGGGCATTAATGTGTTCGCCGCGCTTCTTTACGGAACGGGGCGGTTCTTTTACGCCGGCTTGGTGATGATCTTCGCCAACATCTTCGATATGCTGGACGGGCGTGTGGCGCGGCTCACGGGCCGGGTGACCAAGTTCGGAGCGTTTCTCGATTCGAGCCTCGACAGGCTGTCCGACATGATCGTCTTTCTCGGGATCATCATCTTCTACGCCCGCGACACCGAATACCACAGCACTCTTTATGTGGCTTTGACCGGAGCGGCGTTGATCGGCTCGGTCATGGTGAGCTACACGAGCGCTCGGGCTGAATCGCTGATCCCGAAATGCGACGTAGGATTTTTGCGGCGCCCCGAGCGTGTCGTCCTGCTGATCATAGGCTCGCTCACCGTCTGGCCCGAATCGAACCATCCGTTGCTCAATAAAATGCCGGCCACGATATGGCTGATGGCCGTCCTTTCTTACTGGACTTTCTGCCACAGGCTCTATCACACCCGGCGCGCGATCCGCGAGATGGAGGCCGCCGCCGATCTGCCCCCGATCGGGGCTCAAGAAAATAAGTCTCAAGAAAAAAAGGAGGCGAAAAATCTGCGCCTGGGCCATGACCCCGTTTAGCATATCTCATAAGGCATATGAAATATGGAGTATGAGATCGCCCGTTGCTTTGGATTTCATAAACCCTGACTATGAACAAAAAGTCCCTGTGTGATTCAATGATCTGTCCCTGTTGCGGGGAGAGTCGTGAAATCAGTTCTTCCGAATGCGCCTCCTGCGGCGCGAAGCAGGTCGGCCCTCCCCTCGCCAGGCCCGACGTGCTGATGCCGAAACTCGGGCCGTCTTTCGCCGCCTTGGCCTGTGGCGTCATGGTCATAATCGCCTTTCTTCTGACCTGGGCGCTCCAAGATGACGTGAAGGTCGGGCGCGTGTTGCTGGTTTGGGCGCTGGGTGATGGATACGAGCTGACCAAAAAATTGCTCGCAGGCGATGCCCATTTGCCCTACTATCGCATCTTCGCTTTCAACGCGTACCGCCTGGCTTTCGACTTCTCGGTCGTGGCCATCCCGCTTTCGCTCGCCGGAATCTGGCTGGCCCGGCGCGCGCTGCGTTTGATCAAATCCGACTCCGCCTCGTTCGGAGGAATCAGGGTCGCGCGGGCTTCTTACTGTCTTTCGATCGGCCTGCTGGTCGCCTTCAGCGCCGTGAGCGTCTCCTCGATTCCGCGCTGGATGGCCACACGTCGCGCCAAGCGCATAGCCACCACACGCGCGTTGATGTATGAGTTGCACGCTAGGGGGCTGGAAAGGTATTACAAAGAATACGGCGCCTATCCTGGCGAGTTGACCGATCTCTCGCGCGTCAGCGCCAGTGGGAGTCCGCAGTCGGATTACTGGGAACAAAATTTCGAATACAAGCCGGTCGGCGTCATCGCGTCAAAAGGTTCGGCGATCAGCTTAAGCGACTACAAACTCGTCTCCGCCGGTCCCGACGGCACGTTCGGGACCGAAGATGACATCATTATGATTGACGGCGTGATCGTCGAATCACAGAACGATCCTGATGCGCCTGAGCCGAATCAGGGTCGGGCGCGGCGATAGCTTGTTCTGATCGAACAAAGCCGCGCCGGTTGACCGATTTTTGAACATAATCCCTGTTGTCACGCGGCCTCAAGTTGCCCTCATAATGCACGACTTGGGGCCGTTTTCGTTGGATTTACCCCGATTGATCAACACCCCTATGCGCTTAAATCACAGCGTGTTCATTCGCATGCTCTACCGTTTGGTGGGCCGTGACCCGGTGGCGGAATATTATAAATGGCTCTCTCGATTCGGCCGCGTCGCCGACGGTCATATTCTGGACTTTCAACAGGACGAATCCGGCTTGATTATCTTTTATCGCTACAAGGTAGCGAACGTCGATTACGAAACTTCTCAGAGGTTATCCGGCGAACAACTGTCTCGCAAAGACGCCTACTCGCCCGGCGCGCGCGTCCTCGTTCGGTTCGATCCTAGGCAGCCGGGAGTTTCGATTGTGCCATAATGGGAGAATGGGGAGTGGGGAATGGGGAGTGGGGAACGTTTTTTCTCACTCCCCACTCCCCACTGCCCACTCCCCATTCCCAAGATGTTTAACAAAATCCTGATCGCCAATCGAGGTGAGATCGCGGTGCGGTTGATTCGCGCCTGCCGCGACCTGGGGGTCGCGCCGGTCGCCGTCTACTCCGAGGCCGACCGCCAGGCGTTGCACGTCCGCTTGGCCGACGAGGCCTACTTCATCGGCGAATCTCCCGCGTCGCAAAGTTATCTGGCCGGCGAAAAAATCATCGAGGCGGCTCTCAAATCGGGCGCGGAGGCGATTCACCCCGGCTACGGCTTCCTCTCGGAGCGCGAATGGTTCGCCCGCGCCGTCCGCGAGGCCGGAATCAAATTCATCGGCCCTTCCCCGGAATCAATCGAACTGATGGGCGACAAGACCAACGCCCGCGTGGCCGCCGTCAAGGCGGGCGCGCCGATCGTCCCCGGCTCGACCGAACCCTTGGCCAATGAGGCAGCGGCAAGAAATTTCGCCGCTGAGATCGGCTATCCGGTGATGCTCAAAGCCTCGGCGGGCGGCGGCGGAAAAGGCATGCGCGTCGTTCCCTCGGACGAAGAGGTGGGCGCGGCCTTCTCCATGGCTTCCGCCGAAGCCCAGTCGGCGTTCGGCGACCCTTCGGTCTATATCGAGAAATTCATCGAACGCCCGCGTCATATCGAGATTCAGATACTTGGCGACGAATACGGCAATGTCATCCACCTGGGCGAACGCGAATGCTCCGTCCAGCGACGCCACCAGAAGGTGATCGAAGAATGCCCGGCGAGTTTCAACGATCCCGACCTGCGCGCGCGAATGGGCGAGGCGGCGGTCAAAATCGCCCGCGCGGCCAACTACCACAGCGCCGGCACGATCGAATTCCTGGTCGACGCGCAGAAGAACTTCTATTTCCTGGAAATGAACACGCGGTTGCAAGTCGAACATCCGGTGACTGAGGCGGTCACCGGCGTCGACATCGCGCGGGAACAGATTCGCATCGCCGCGGGCGGCAGGCTGACGATTAAACAGAAGGACGTGCGATGGAAAGGCTCGGCCATCGAATGCCGCGTCTACGCCGAGGACCCCGATCAAAATTTCCTGCCCTCGCCCGGCAGAATCACCCGATTGAGAGTCCCTTCCGGCCCCGGCGTGCGCGACGACAGCGGCGTTTACGAAGGGTGGGAAGTCCCGATCTTTTACGACCCGATGATCTCGAAGCTCGTCGCCTGGGGCGCGACGCGCGACGAGGCCATTGCGCGCATGAAGCGCGCGCTCGGCGAATACCACGTCGGGGGCATCCGCACCACGATCCCCTTCTTTCTCTCGGTCCTCGACGACGAAGAGTTCGCGCGCGGCGAGATCGATACTGGCTACATCGCAAGATTTCTCGAAAGACGAAAAGCCTGGGACGCGGCGCAGAATGACGGCGGCGACGCGCGCCTCGCCGCCGCAATCGTCGCCGCGATCAATTTCACGAAACAATCGAAGGCGATGCCGTCAACGCGGGAGGCCGAGCGCGCGAGCAAATGGAAATTGGCCGGCAGAATCACGTCATTGAACAACCGCAGAAGATAAAGTTTGTAGTCCCGCCTTCAGGCGGAAGGGCTTATCGACCAAGCCCTTCCGCCTGAAGGCGGGACTACAAACAAAGGAGATAACCATGCGCTCCATGCTTTTGATCATCACCTTTTGTCTCTTACTTACGTCCGCCGCTTCAGCGCAACAGCCAACCGCGACGCCGGATTCTCAACAAGCCTCCGCGCAATCATCCACCGCTCCGGTCCCGGTTCCCGAACCGAGCGAGAAGGCATTGTCGTATTACCGCAGCGGTATCGTCCTGTGGGTCGTGAACGTCCTCTGGGGGTTGCTGATCCCCGCGCTGTTCCTATTCACGGGATTCTCCGCGCGCATCCGCAATTGGGCGAAGCGTATCGGCAGGTGGTGGTTCTTCGTCATCTGCGTCTACATCGCCATCTTCCTGATCATCAACTTCGCGATCGATCTTCCCCTGAGCTACTACCAGGACTTTGTGCGCCAGCACGCTTACGGCCTGTCGAACCAGACGTTCGGCAAATGGTTCGGCGACGAGATCACAGGGTTGCTGATCACGGTTGTTGTCGGATTTCTGTTCCTGTGGATTCTCTATCTGCTGATCAAAAAGAGTCCGCGCCGGTGGTGGCTTTACACCGGGCTGCTGGCGATTCCCTTCCTCATTCTCTCGATCCTGGTCACGCCCATCTTGATCGAGCCGCTCTTCAACAAATTCGGTCCGATGAAGAACAAGGAGCTTGAGGCGAAGATTCTTCAGCTCGCCGAGCGTGCCGGAATCGAAGGCGGCCGCGTTTACGAGGTCGCGAAGAGCGAAGATACGAAAACTCTCAACGCCTACGTCACCGGCTTCGGCGCCACCAAGCGCATAGTCTTGTGGGACACGACCATCGCGAAACTCGACGAGAACGAATTGCTCTTCGTGATGGGGCACGAGATGGGACATTACGTCCTGGGACACGTCTGGAAGACCATTCTCTTTCTTTCGCTCTTGATCATCGTCACGCTCTACGCGATTCACCGAACCGCCGGACCGCTGATCAATAAATATCATCGACGCTTCGGATTCACCGAGTTGTCAGACATAGCGTCATTTCCGCTGATCATCCTGCTCCTTAGCGCCTATTTCCTGATCGTCGGGCCGATCGCCCTTGCCTTCTCGCGCCACAATGAGCACGAGGCCGACCGGTTCGGCCTCGAGATCACGCAGAACAACCGCGCGGCGGCGACAGCCTTCGTCAAATTGCAGCAGGAGAACCTGGCCGTCCCGCGCCCGAACATTCTGGTCAAACTGTGGCAGGCGAGCCATCCGACGCTCGGCGATCGCATAGACTTCGCCAACGATTACCGCCCCTGGGAAAGAGGCGAGCCGTTACTGTATGGGCATTTATTCCGATGAAAATCGAACTCGAAATTGACGGACAAATGATCGAGGGGGAATTCACCCTGGCCGAGGGCGCGGCTCAATTGAGTTTCGGCGGCGCGACTCGGGAAGCGCAGGTCAGCGAGCCTGAGCCTGGAATGTTCACCGTCATCATCAACGACCGCGTCTACCGCTGCGCCCTGGAAGAATCGCCGGGCGGCGGCGTCGAAGTGGTCGTCAACGGCAAACGAATTCCCGTCGCCGCGCGCGATAAAAAACATATGCGCGGGCAGGCGGGCGCCGCGGCGGCAAGCGGACAGGTCAAACTCTCGGCGCCGATGCCGGGCAAAGTCGTCCGCTTGCTGCTCAACGCCGGAGACGAAGTGGCCGTGCGCCAGGGCGTGCTGGTCGTCGAAGCGATGAAGATGCAGAACGAAGTCCAATCCCCGAAGGCGGGCAAGATCGCCGAGATCAAAGTCTCCGAGGGGCAGACAGTAAATGCGGGAGATGTGCTGGCTGTTATTGAGTAGAAACATTCGCCGTGGGGCGCACAGGCTCCATTTAGCTGAAACGCCCGAATAAATCAGATCGGCGGAGCTTTTGGAGCGCAATCGCTCGGAACCGCTTTGGTAGTCATCTGAGGATTCTACAGACTTCCGGGACAAGAGCCCCGATGAGCTTCCTTTCCATCAATGCCGTAGCATCGAGGCGCACGACCAGAGCGGTTCCGAGCAATTGCGCTCCAAAGGCTGTCGCCTTTTCATGCAGTTGACCTGTTCAACTTTATTTGTAAACCCTCCAATTCTTGAAATCCATAAACCACTTTATTGACTGCCCAGTCGAAGGACAACGCCTGTGGATACGCGCGACTGTATTTGCCCCCCACCGCGTCCCCAATTGGTAAAGATCATGTCGTACTGAAACGCTCTGAAAGCGATCTTATCTGTCAGCCTCACATCTATTCCGCCGCCGGCCGGCGCGAACGCAAAACTCGAATCGTAGCGCCCTATCTCGGGGCCGAAGATATTGCCGTCCGCGTTGATCGAGGAGAACCCGTACAGCGAATGAATAAACCACGTAATGTTCTTGCCTCGGCGCGCAAAACGCGGCCCGAACAGAAACGTCAGCGTATTCAAGTTCGTTCCGGCTGACTTTCCATAATGTTTGCTGATGTCGGTGACGAACCCGAAAATTCTCGTATTCAGGACGACGTCCGCATGCCATCCATGCGCGTTCCCCCCTTCGGCCAGAAAATCCGGTTTGACTCTGCTGTATGAATAACCGGCGAACCATTCCCCGACGGGAATCTCCTGGGCGTTCGCGTATGTCGAGATCGCGGTCAAAAATAGAAAACAGACGAATATGCGTTTCATAGGTTCCTCCAGCAATTAGAGCCTCAATGTCGCCAGGGGGCGCCTTCATCACAAAGACGTAGCTAATGGCGCGCTGGTTTACGTGGGATGTAATTTTTCTCGCGTGGCTGAAGGCGTGAGGAAATGGCTGAGGACTTAAATACCGTTGAAACGCGATACGTTCGGCGGGAGCATTAGATCATCCCTTGCGGGTCTGATCATTCTGGTGTCTGTACATGCTGAGTTTGAAATTTCCACTCCGCGCCCACGAGCTGCCCGGACGCGGAGCGAGCGAAGCGTAAATGGATTCCAAACGAAGAATAGCCCCTTATATTCTTGCCCCATTTACTCTCCGTCATCACGCGAGCACTTTAGCCGTAATCCCCGCCGGGCGGTTACGAGAACAGTCACAGGGGCGTTGTGATAAAGGTCACGTCGTTGACCATTTTCTCATTCCGATTGTCCGTAACAATCCGTGGCGTCTATGAAAATCAGTGGTTCTCGCTGTCTCAGATGTAATTTTTCTCGCGTGGCTGAAGGCGTGAGGAATTGGCTGAGGACCTAAATACCGTTGAAACGCGATACGTTCGGCGGGAGCATTAGATCATCCCTTGGGGGTCTGATCATTCTGGTGTCTGTACATGCTGAGTTTTGAACATCCACTCCGCGCCCACGAGCTGCCCGGACGCGGAGTGGGCGAAGCGTAAATGGGTTCCAAACGAAGAATAGCCCCTTATATTCTTGCCCCATTTACTCTCCGTCATCACGTGCGCACTTTAGCCGTAATCCCCGCCGGGCGGTTACGAGAACAGTCACAAGGGCGTAGTGATAAAGGTCACATGGCTGGTGTGACAGGCGATGAATGTACGATTGTTCGATCGATCGGGAGACGATCGTCGCGGCTGAAACTAGCTATGTGCCCAACACGAAGAACAAGAGACCTACCTTTGGGCTGACGAACATGGCAAACCTCCGAATCAATTTTGAGCGGCGGAAACCGAGGCTGCTCGTTCAGCCTCTTCGGCCTCTTTGCGTTTCACACCTTCGCGGCCGTCGTACCGGATAAATCCGGGCAAAAACAGAACCAGTACGCCGGCGCCGATTACGCACATCAGGCCGCCCGAAACGACGGAGGCGCGCAATCCGAACAGGCTGGCCACCAATCCGGCTTCGGCGTTGCCCAGATACGGGCCGGTCATGTAGCTGATCATTTCGATGCTCGCCAATCGCCCGCGCAGATGATCAGGAATGGTCTGATTCCAGATCGTCATTCGAAACAACCCGCTCACCATATCGGCGGCGAAGGCCGCGACCAGGCAGAGCAGCGCCACCCACAGTTTTGTCGCAAAACCGAAGCCGACGATCGCCAATCCCCAGGCCACTACTGAAAGCGTTACGGCCCGGCCGTGTCTATTCACCTTCCCCGTCCACCCGGAAGTCAGCGTCGCCAACATCGCTCCTACAGCAGGCATCGCATAAAGCAGCCCGACCGAAGCGGCGCCCAGGCGTTCGGCGATCGCCGGAAACAACGCCATCGGCATCCCGAAGAAGATTGCGATGATGTCAATCAGGTAAGTTCCGAGCAATTCCTGCCGGCCGCGAGCGTAAAGCAGGCCGTCTTTGATCGATCGTAGACTCGGGCGGTCGGCGGCCTCGGGCGGGGGTACGGCGCGCATCAGAGAGAGCATTAAGAGGGAGGCGATGAAAGTCGCGGCGTCGAAGGCGTAACCGACGGCCGCGCCAAGCTTCGCCGCGACCACTCCCGCGAGCGAGGCTCCGGCAATGAACGGGGCGCTGTGACCGAATGCTCGCAACGCCGAAACCGACGGCATCAATTCGGGCGGGACGATGCGCGGCGTCAACGCCTCGATCGCCGGGCGATGTACTGAATTGCAAGCGGCGAAGAGCGAGGCCATCAGAATCAGCGCCCATACGCGCGGCTGCGGTAGAAGCGAATTGAAGACTAGCGCGCCGCACAGAACGGCCATCACAGCCTCGGCCAACATAACCAGCCGCCGCCGATCAATGTAATCGGCCAGCGCCCCGCCCACGAAAGCCATCAGGAACATCGGAACAAACTCGGCCACGCCCAGCATCCCGACCGCAAAGGTCGATTTTGTAAGCTGGTACATCTGCCATGGCAAGACGACGTAACTGATGGCCGAGCCGAACGCCGAGACGAACTGCCCGGTGTAAAGCAGCCGGTAATCGCGCGAAACTCTGAGCGGAGTCACGTCCATCGCCATCGCGCCCAGAATTCGCCGCAAACGCCCCGTCTTTTGTCGTTGGGAATTCACAGGATAATTGAAATCAACCGCCAAGACGCCAAGGCCGCCAAAAGCGAGGATGGAGGATGGAAGATCGAGGATCGCCACGCTATCTTCGATCCTCAATCCTCGATCCTCAATCTACATTCTTGGCTCCCTTGGCGTCCTGACGGTTTTATGACGCGATTTAGATCGCGGTGGCGCCGCCGTCAACGACGAACACCTGTCCGGTTACGAAGGAGGATTCATCCGAAGCCAGGTACAACGCCATCCCGCCGATTTCGTCTGGCCGGCCGACGCGCGGGAGTGGCTGTCTGGATTCGAGTTGCTTGACGTAGTTTTCATTCTTCCAGAAATATTCGCTGAAATCGGTCTCGATCAATCCGGGCGCGATGGCGTTGACGCGGATATTGTGACGGCCGAACTCAATCGCCCAACTGCGCGTCATCATGATCAGCGCGGCTTTGGTCGAGCTGTAGAGCAGCCCGCCGTGTTGCGGACGCAATCCGGCGATCGAGGCGATGTTGATGATCGAGCCGCCCGATTTGCGCTCGATCATCTTCGGGACCGCCAGCCGGATCAGCCGCAGCGCCGAGACGACGTTGATTTCGAACATCTTCGCGAACATCTCGTCGGTCACCTCCAGCGCCGGCCCCTGCCCGATGTTGGTCGCGCTGTTGTTGACCAGAATGTCCACCTGGCCGAAGACCTTCTCGGTCTCGCCGATGAGGGCTTGCAGCTGGTCGGCGCGCCCGACGTGACATTCGACCGGATGGACTTTGCCGGGTAGCTGTGAGAACTCCTGCGCGGTCGCCTGGAGGTTCTCCATCTTGCGGCTGGCGATGACGACGTTCGCGCCGGCCTCGGCCAGACGATGCGTGATGGCCTTGCCGATGCCGCGTCCACCGCCGGTCACGACGGCGACCTTGCCTTGCATACTCGTGGTTGCGCTCATTGTTAGTGGCTCTCCTTGGTTGCTTCGATTGTCGATAGAGTTCATTGCGAGGGCGCAAAGGTCGCACAAGTCCGCCGTCTTGACAAGCGCGCGAAGGCTTGCCGATACTCCAATCAACGAAGCTGATTGGAGGAAATAAGCGTGGGAACAGCAGGGCTTGAAATCCCAAACTTGCGAAAACTCCTGAACCGTCAGCGCGTCGAAATTGAACTTTTACAAGACGACGGCTGTTTGAATAACAATCCTCAGTCAACGTGTCCTTACTCTAAATCAACACGATTACTTAAGGAGAGAAGATGGAAGCATCAGCAAAACCCGAAATCAAAGTTCACGACAAACTTTACATCAACGGCCAATGGGTCACACCCAAAGGCGCGGGAATGATTGACGTCATCAACTCCACGACCGAAGAGGTAATGGGGAGCGTGCCCGAAGGCTCTTCCGAAGACGTCGCCGCCGCCGTCGCCGCCGCGAAAGCCGCGTTCGAGAAATGGTCAACGACGACGACTGAAGAGCGCGCGAGATATCTACAACTGATCTCCGACCGCCTGAACATGCGCAAAGACGAGATCGCCGCGGTCATCGCCAGCGAGGTCGGGATGCCGCTGCCGCTCAGCTTGGCCGTGCAGGCCGGGATGCCGGCGGCGGTGATGGGTTCGTACGCGAAGATGCTCGGCGAGTTCGAATTCGAAGAGCGGATCGGCGCCGCGGTGGTCGTCAAAGAGCCTGTGGGAGTGGTCGGCTGCATTACGCCGTGGAACTTCCCGCTGCATCAAGTGGTGTGCAAAGTCGCGCCCGCGCTTGCCGCCGGCTGCGTGATAGTTTTGAAACCGAGCGAAGTCGCCCCGCTCACCGCGTTCATTCTCGCGGAAATCTGCGACGATGTGGGGTTGCCGGCTGGGGTCTTCAATCTGGTCACGGGTTACGGCCCGGTAGTCGGCGAGGCGATGGCGTCGCATCCCGACGTCGACATGGTTTCGTTCACCGGCTCGACGCGCGCCGGCAAGCGCGTCAGCGAGTTGGCGGCGAAGACGGTCAAACGCGTCGCGCTCGAACTCGGCGGCAAATCGGCTAACATCATCCTCGACGACGCCGACTTCGAGAAGGCCGTCAAGAGCGGCGTCGGCAATTGTTATTTCAATTCGGGACAAACCTGCTCGGCGCTGACGCGGATGCTCGCGCCCCGCTCGCGCTACGACGAGGCGGTCGAAATCGCGAGGAAGGCGGCGGAGAGTTTCACCGTCGGCGACCCGCGAGAAGGCAAGGCGAAGCTCGGCCCGCTGGTCTCCGCCGCCCAGCGCGAACGCGTCGTCAACTACATCAAAAAAGGCGTTGAAGAAGGCGCGAAACTTGTCACCGGCGGACCCGAAATGCCCGAAGGGATAACAAAGGGCTATTTCGTGCGCCCGACCGTCTTCGCCGACGTCAATAACAAGATGACCATCGCGCAGGAAGAGATCTTCGGCCCGGTGCTTTCGATCATTCCATATGAGGACGAAGACGACGCGGTGCGGATCGCCAACGACTCCGTCTACGGTTTGGCCGGAGGCGTCTGGTCGGGCGATCCGGAACGCGCCAAGCGCGTGGCGCGCCGTCTGCGCACGGGCCAGGTCGAGATCAACGGCGGCAAATTCAACCCGATGGCGCCGTTCGGCGGCTACAAACAATCCGGCAACGGCCGCGAATTGGGAAAGTACGGCCTGGAAGAGTATCTCGAAGTGAAGGCGATGTTGACCTGAATCAAGCGATCAGAGATTGGCACAGTAACGCGCGCGTGAGCAAGCGGCGCCTTGCAGGGCCAGCCGCTTGCTTGGCGCGGCGCTTTATCGGCTTCCACAGGGAGGTGATCTTGCGATTACTTGCAATCTTCATATGTTTCCTGGCTTGCAGCGCATACAGCTGTTCGCCGTCTCACAATAGCGTTGGCTTCAAGGTTGCGGAACCAGTGAATTCCGCGCGCGGCGATATCTTTTGCAAGCTGGCGTCATTAAGAGACAAATATAGGGTCGGTGATCAGCCTGAGATTTCAGCGCGAATAATCAACGGCGCAGAAAAAGCGGTTTACCTTGTTGGAAGTCTTGATGGCTCTGAACGAAAGGCGCGTTTCCCGCACGTTTACTACAGCGTTTCGGGAGTTGAAGGCGGACTCTCGGAAACCCAGTTCGGATATTGTGGTGTTTTGAATCCGCTTCGAATCCAAGATTTCGTCAGAGTTGAGCCGGGAAACGACTTTGATCCGCACAAACAAGTTGATTATTACGGATTCTCGAAATCGGGAAAGCTCGTGCACTCACGGTTCGTTAAGGCTGGGAGCTACACATTCGAATTTCATTACTCCACCGAAAACAGAGACATCAAAGATTGGCGAGGAAGCGTTAGCGAGACGCCTTCTGAACTCAGAGAGTTGTTGGGGAAAGTAGCGCGTGTCAATCTTACATGCTCTTTAACAGTGGATGTTTTGGAGTAAATAAGGCGCCGCTGCTGTGAATCAGCGGCTAAAGTCGAATGAGAGGCTACGGCGCGTGAGCGAAACGATTCACAAAATCTCGCGGACGTCGCCCGAGCGGCGCGTCACGCGTTGGAGGTCGAGGTATTCGAGCAGCGGGATCGCGTACTTGCGCGAGACGCCCGTCAAATCTTTGAAGGCGGTTACGTCCAGCTTCGGGCCGTGTTCGGCCTTGAATTTCCGCAGCGTCTCGCGCAAGCCGTCGAGGGCGCTGCGATGAAAGACCAGGCCGGCGACGCGAACCAGTTCGCCGCCGTTGATCAACATCTGCGCGAACCTCTGCGCCCGCGCGGCGTCGACGCCGGATTGCGCGATCGCATCCTCCAGCGGCATCGGCTGCAAGCCGGCTTCGGCGAAGAGCTCGGCCAGGCGGTCTTTCGCGGCCTGTTCCTCCGCCGAGAGCGCGACGCGGTGCGACGAAAGCCTCAGCAGATCCTTCTCGGCCACGACTTCGTTCCGTTCGACGAGGTTCGCGATCACCGCGCGGAAAATGTCCGGCGGCAAATGCGCGAAGATTTTTTCGCGTATCTCTTCGCGCCCCATTCCCGATTCGAGCGGCGATTTGCGGTGGAATTCTTTGAGCGCCGCCCGCACGCGCCCGGCCAGCTCTTCGAACGCCGGGCGGGCGACGAGCGGCGTAAGGCTGGTTTTGGGGTTTTGCGAAGCCGTCACGGCGCGGCGGGTTTTCGTAATCGCCTCGGCGGCGCGTTTGATCACCTCATCGGAAGAACCGCTTCGCGCGGCTATCTCATCCTGATCCATGCCGCGCTCGCCGGCCATCTCGACCAATAGCGCGATCCTTTCGGATTCATCCGCCGCCTCGAGCTTTTCCAGCCAGGACGCGGCCTGAGCGGCTTCGCGCAAACGGTGCTTGTTCGGCAGCGCGTCGATGACCAAGCCGCCGCCGATCGTGACCACCGGCGAGTAAGCGCGGACGATGAAATGATCGCCGGGCAACGCCAGCGTCGGCGTCTCCAGGCGCAATTGCGCGAAACACGATTCGCCCGGCGCCAACTCCATTCGGCCGAGCGGCACTACCCTCGCCAGGACTTCCGCCGCGCCTATGTGCAACCGCACGCGCGAGCGGGCGCGCAAACCCCGCGGCGCCGACCCTAGCAATCGCAGCCGCGCGTCCAGCATCGAACTCGTCCGCAACCGTCCGGCCGGCGCGAGCGTCTGCCCACGCTCGACTTCGGCGAGATCGATCCCTTGCAGGTTGACCGCGACGCGTTCGCCGGCGAGGGCTTCTTGCGTGGACTTTCCGTGAACCTGCAATCCGCGCGCGCGCGCGCGGCGGCCCGGCGCCGGGCCTGATGAAGAGATGGGAGGCAGAATCTCAAGCTCGTCGCCGGCGCGGATTCTCCCCGCGATCAGAGTTCCGGTGACGACCGTCCCGAACCCCTTGATCGTGAAGGCCCGGTCAATCGGCAATCGGGCCACGGCGTTCTCGTCGCGCTCCAGCGCTTTCGCGGCCAGTCGGCTGAGGGTCTTCTTCAATTCGTCAACGCCCGCTCCAGTGCGCGAGCTGACGCGCAACACCGGCGCTCCTTCAAGGAATGATCCGGCGACGAAATCGGCGACCTCGGCCTCGACCAATTGCAGCAACTCCTCGTCGACCAAATCAGACTTTGTGATCACGACCAGTCCCGATTTGACTTCGAGCAGCCGGCAGATGTCGAAATGCTCGCGCGTCTGCGGCATCACGCTCTCGTCCGCCGCCACCACCAGCGTCACCAGGTCGATGCCGTGCGCCCCGGCCAGCATGTTTTTGACGAACCGCTCATGGCCCGGCACGTCAACGAAGCCGAAATGAACGTCGCCGACGGTCAGGTCGGCGAAGCCGATGTCGATCGTGATGCCCCGCTCCTTCTCTTCTTTCAGGCGGTCGGCGTCAACCCCCGTCAGAGCTTTGACGAGCGAAGTCTTGCCATGATCGATGTGGCCGGCCGTGCCGACGATGATTCTCTTCATGATCGGAGTTGGGATTCGGGGACCGCTGACATAACAACCTAAACTCGCCCAGGGAAATCGGCGTCGTCATTCGCTTCATGATTCGCCGCCTCGTTGATCTGGAACTTGCCGATTGCGGATAATGCAACCATGCCGGGCAATATAACATAAGCGATTGCGGATTGCGGATTTTGATATATACGTTGAGATTAAGGCCAATCACAAGATATGGCGCCGCGCGCCACAAGGACGGTAAGTATGATTCGCGTTTCAAAAATCAGTATCTCTACCTTTGCGCTTGCGCTGTTCTTCTGCCTCTGCAGTGAAAGTTTCGCCTGCGAATGCGTGATAAGCGGGCCGCCATGCCAGGCATTTTGGGAAGCCGATGCGGTCTTCGTCGGCCAGGTGAAGGCAAAAGAACTGAAGGCGCGGTATGAAAAAGGCATAAACGGCGAGGAATTGAGGGTGTTTGGCAGAGGTGAGGCGCGCGTCACGTTCACAATCACTGAAGCCTTCCGCGGGGCGCCGGGGAAAGAGGTTGATATTTTTACCAACGATGGCGCCTATGCCTATGAGTTTGAAAATGACGGGGTTTACTTCGTGTACGCCACAGAATATCCCAAAGGCAGCGGAAAGCTCTACACCAGCGGTTGCTCGCGCACGCAAAAGTATTCCGAGTCCAGCCCGGATATCGCTTATGCCAAATCGCTTGCCAGCGCCACGCCGGGCGGGGTGATCTTCGGCTCGGTCATCCACGACCGCGAAGGCGCCGATCATGATTCCCGGGGTCCTCTGGCCAATGTCCGCGTCATTGTCACAGGCAAGAATAAACAGATTGAGGCGACGACTGATGACGAAGGACGTTACAAAACCTCCTCGCTCCCGGCGGGCGAATACACTGTCCGGGCGGAACTACCCCAAGGCATGTCATATGTTGAACAGAAAGTGGCGGTCGCGGATCGCGGATGCGCGGAAGTCTCCTTCTGGCCGCGCTGGGATGGCAGGTTGAGCGGAATCGTCTACGATGCTGAGGGACGACCGGCGACAGGAGTAGGCATCTACCTGGTCAAAGCCGAGAAACTCGGGATGGATTGGATGATTTTTGCACAGTCTGATGAGAACGGTAAGTACGAGGTGAAAGGGATACAACCGGGCCGCTACCGCATCGTGCTTCAGCACATCGGCCTGAACGCTTCTCAACCCAATTCGATCTTTTACCATCCGGGTGTTTCCGATCCTCAACAAGCCGATATCATCAGTTTCGGAGAAGGACAGGTCATCAGCCACTTTGCGCTTCGACTCCCTATGCTGCCGCGCCTGAAGACAATCGAAGGAGTTGTACTCGACACTGACGGCAAACCATTAGCCGGCGTTCTGGTCGGCCCTGGGGCGCCGAACGCGAATATGATGAGCAACGTGAAAACCGATGAATACGGACGTTTCTCATTCAATGCTTATGAAGGCGTGAAGTATTCGGCCAGAGTGATAATTGATCTGGGAGATAGCGAATACGCTTACTTCAAATGGAGCGATGTGCCCGCAGACACCGAAAAAGCCCAAATGAAAATAGTGATTGATCCCAACCGCCCTGAAGAAAAAGCGAAACTGAAGTAAAAATACCTGTTAGGGGCAGGCGGCGCCTTTACCGACCCGCTCCCGCATCTACCCGCAAATTCGGCGTGGCCAAATGGCGGCTTCACTCCTTAATCGGCTCAATTGATTCACTCGATCCGCTTCAGCAGGTCTTTAAACCTCCTGTCTGAGCGAAGGCCGTCGTAGGCCGGATCGACTTTGAGATAAAGCAGGGCGGGCTCAGCCTCGGCGGCGGCCTTTCGCAACCAGGTCAAGGCCCGCTCTTTATCGTCCAGGGCTAGGTAGATGAGCGCGAAGTCCGCCGGCGCCACCTCGACTCCACGCGGCATTCGCTCCAGCT
>Ga0081455_10002363_pt1 | contig 22528 bp, 22 predicted proteins | sample TabmetS3T2R1_FD_70207 | JGI IMG/M metagenome (GOLD analysis project Ga0081455, IMG submission 70207) | Tabebuia heterophylla rhizosphere microbial communities from the University of Puerto Rico - S3T2R1 | ecosystem: Host-associated > Plants > Roots > Rhizosphere ...
CGGACGGGACGCCGCTGCCCGACGTGCCAGCGCTCGGTGGGCTGCCCGACGATCCCATCGCGGCCATCCGGGAGCGTCATGAATCGGAGGGCGTGCAGATCGACGCCCGGACCGTGTGTCCGGCCTGGACCGGCGAACCGTTAGATCTCGGCTGGGCGATCGACGTGCTGCACCCGCGCGCGGTGCAGCGCAGCCCGGTCATCGGGGCGACCGACTGACTCGCGGCCACCCGCCGCGCGACGGTCGTGAGGGCGCGGCGACGCTAGTTCCCCAAGCGGTTCGCTTGCACCAGTCGGTACATGCCCTCGATGTTCAGCGGGAACCAGTCCTTCGGGCCCCAGGCCGCGTACTTCGGCAGGGTGACGAGCTGTTTGATCTCGTCCACCGACTTGCCCTCCCGCGCGTGACGGGTGACCTCCGCGCGAAGATCCTGAAGATACTCGCGGAACATGACGACATTGGCCTTGGTGCCGAGCGGGCCGTGACCGGGCGCGAGCACGTCGAAGTCCATCGCCTCGACCACGCGGAGCGAGTCGATCCAGTCCGGCATGTAGGCGTCGGGGAAGCTGCGAAAGGCATACGAGTTCACCGGGATGAAGTCCACCGCGAAGAGCAGCCGCTCGCGGGGGAAGCGCATCACGATGGAGTTGTTCGAGTGATTGCGCCCCACGTAGGCCAGCTCCATGACGGTACCGCCCAGCTCGATCGTCATCCGATCGCTGAAGGTCACCTGCGGCACCGCGGTGGGCCGCCGCTCGCCGATGATGACGGCCTTGGCTTGGTCGTGAGCGACCACCACGGCGGTGTCCGCGAACACCTCCCCGCCCCCGATGTGATCGGCATGGTCGTGGCTGTACACGAGGTACCGCACCGGCTGGTTGAATTGCCGCGTGATCTCCGCCCGGAGCCAGCGCGCGGCGTCCGCGTTGATGGGGTCGGTGGCGATCACGCCGGCCGGCGTCACCGCGAAGATCGAGTAGTGGTTGGCGTTCCGGAACCGATAGACGTCGCCCGCGATCCTGGTGATCTCGCGGACCGGAGGCGGCGACTGGGCCCAGGACACGGCGACCACCGCGAGGCCGATCATCAGGGCGGCGAGCAGCAAGGCGTGACGTGCGCGCATGGCGTCCTCCTCGTGCGTTCTCTGGAGGATCAGACCCCCCGGGCCGGCGCCCGGTTCCCTAGCTGCGCTCCGCCGCCGGCACCGGCAAGATCCGGTCGTCGAGCGCGGGGGCGCGCGGCAACCCGGTCACCGCGAGGATCTCCTCTTCCCCGAGCGTCTCTCGATCCACCAGGGCCTGGGCGAGGGCGTCGAGCTGACGGCGGTGCAGCGTCAGCAGGCGACGCGCTTCCTCGTGGCTCTCGTTGATGATCCGGAGCACCTCGGCGTCGATGGCCTCCGCGGTGGCCTCGCTGAACGGCTTGGGGCCGGCGAGACCGTCCGTGCCGCCGGCCAGGTACGGGTTCTTGCGCGGCGCGAGCTGCACCATGCCGAGTCGCTCGCTCATGCCCCAGCGCGTGACCATCTGGCGGGCGATGCTGGTGGCCTGCTCGATGTCGCTCTCGGCTCCGGTGGTCCGGGTGCCGTAGACGATCTCCTCGGCGGCCCGGCCTCCCAGCGCGCCGATGATGCGGCCGCGCAGGTAGGCCTCCGGATAGTTGTAGCGGTCGGTGTCGGGCCGCTGATAGGTCACCCCGAGCGCCTGCCCGCGCGGCACGATGGTCACCCGGTTGACCGGATCCGCGCCCGGCACGACGAGACCCAGGATCGTGTGGCCGCCCTCGTGGTAGGCGATGCGCTCCTTGTCGGCGCGGGTCAGGAGCAGCGGACGCTCGGGGCCGAGCACGATCTTCTCCAGGGCGTCGAGGAAATCCTTGTGGTGCACCTGGTCTTGGCCGCGCCGGGCCGCCAGCAGCGCCGCCTCGTTCACCAGATTGCGGAGATCGGCGCCCGAGAAGCCCGGCGTGACGGACGCGAGGTCGCCGAGGATCACGTCGCTGGCGAGCGGCACCGCCCGGGTGTGGATCTTCAAGATCGCCTCGCGCCCCGTCCGATCCGGCAGGTTCACCACCACGCGCCGATCGAAGCGCCCCGGCCGCAGCAGCGCCTTGTCGAGGACGTCGGGCTGGTTCGTGGCGGCCAGCACGATGATGCCCTCGCGGCTGGAGAAGCCGTCCATCTCGGTCAGGATCTGGTTCAGGGTCTGCTCCTGCTCGCTCGAGCCGCCCCCGATCACCATCTGCCCCCGCGCCCGGCCGACCGCGTCCAGCTCGTCGATGAAGATGATCGCGGGCGCGTGCTGTCGTGCTTCCTTGAAGAGATCCCGCACCCGCGCCGCGCCCACGCCGACGATCATCTCCACGAACTCCGAGCCGCTCATCGAGAAGAACGGCACGCCCGCCTCGCCCGCGACCGCCTTGGCGAGCAGGGTCTTGCCCGTCCCTGGCGGGCCGACCAGGAGCACGCCCTTGGGGGCGGTCCCGCCCAGGCGCGTGTACTTCGGCGGATCCTTGAGGAAGTCGACGATCTCGACCAGCTCGGCTTCGGCCTCGTCGATCCCGGCCACGTCGTCGAAGGTGACCTTCGTGCCCTGCTCCTGGTCGTAGCGGCGCGCCTTGCTCTTGCCGATGCCCATGAGGTTGCCGAAGCCGCCGCTGCCCTGCTGCGCGCGCCGGAACATCCACACGTAGAAGCCGATGATGAGCAGCGCCGGGCCCAAACTGAACAGGAGGGTCAACCAGGGGTTACCCCCTTCGTCGATGGGCTTGGCGCTGATCTCGACGCCGTGCTCGATCAGGAAGCCCTCGAGCCCGGGATCCACGAAGGACGGCACGGTGGTCTCGAACGAGGTGACGGGCTTGGACGGCGGCGCGGGCGGCTTCCGCCCGCCCTTCGGCGCGGGCTCGGCCTTCGTGGCCGCGCTCTTGTCGCCGGCGGGCGGGTACGTGACCGGGCTCTTGAAGCGGCCGGTCATGCTGTCGCCCTGGCTGTAGATGGATTGGACGTTGCCCTTGCGGACCTCCTCCTTGAACAGGGTATAGGGAATCGTGACCGGGCCCTCCGGCCCGGGGCTCAGCAGCCGCACCAGAAAGAAATTCGCGACCAGGATGAGCAGGAACCAGAGCCACGTCCGGCGCGGCGGCATCATCGGAGGCGGGGGACCCTTCGGCGGAGGATCGCTGCGGCGGGTGGGCGGCGTCTTGGTCGGACTCATGAGCGCCTCCCGCTCACGAAGGTTCGGGCGACGGCCTCAGGCTCAGCACGACTTCACACTGTACACCCCGGCTGAGAGTGGCTCAGATCAGCGGCTGACGGCGCGGGAGGCGGCGGCGGCTGACGCGGTCGGTCTTGGCCGGCTCGTAGCGGCCGGTGCGGGTCACCGCCCAGAGCACGCGCCAGGCGCCGCGGGTGGCCAGCAGCCAGTACGTCTGACAGCGAAAGGTCCCGAGGAACTTCTCCTGCAGACTCTTCCGGCGCAGATCCACCCGCCGCGGCAGGTACGGATGCAGGTCTTCGATCAGGGCCTGCGTCATGATGCCGCCCACCCACACCGTGAGCAGTAACGATAGGGTCGGCGCGCCGGTGGCCATGTAGAACCAGAAGCGGTGGCCCTCGTGGTGATAGGCCAGGTACCAGCCGAGCCAGCCGGTGGCCGGATAAACGATGGCCGCGATCGGCCACTCCACCATCTTGTTGCCGAGGTGGCGCACGAACTGGGCGAAGTTGAACGCGGTGGGCTCGGAGCGCCACGCATTCCACAGATACGGGATGTCGTCGAGCACGCCCGTGTACCAGCGCGCGTTCTGGCGGATCACGCCCTCCGAGGTCTCGGGCAGGTCGGTCACCTCCACCATCGGCAGCGCCTGGATCAGCACCCCGCGGCGGCCGAGCGCGTAGCCGAGCGTGGAATCCTCGGTGGCGCCGGAAGTCGGGAAGCCGCCGAGCGCCTGCAGCAGGTCCAGGCGCACGAACTGGTTGTGGCCGAGGCAGATCTGCGCGCGGCGGAAGAACAGCTCGAGCGCGGGCCGGCTCAGCCAGGCCAGGCGCGGCAGCGCGGCGGTGATCCGGGCGATGAGCCGCACGCGCCGCACCTCGTTCAGGAGCCGGGCGATCGAGACGCGGATGAAGATCGACGATTGCTGGATCGCGCAGATCTTCCCGCGGATGGTCAGACGGTCGTAGTTGGCGAGCGACAGCGGGATGCCCTGGTAGGCGAGCGCGCCCTGCCCGCCGAGCTCGCGGTGCGCGATCCACCGATAGGTGTCGGGATCCGGGATCGAGTCGGCGTCGCTCACGCCCACGAACACGTGCCGAGGATCGACGTCCTCGGTGAGGATCTCGCGCAGCACCGTGGGCCTCAGCGCCCAGTTCAGCTGGTGCGCCTTGCGGCCGGTCCCCGGCATCGCCACCTGGAAGAGCCGCTTCTGCTGGTAGGGCGGCAGCGTCTCGCGCAGCCGTCGCACCAGCTCGCCGGTGCTGGCCGCCATGCCCGGGTGGGGATTGCGCTCCTCCTCCTCCTTGGTGATCACCACCACGACGAGGCGCTCGTGGGGATAGCGCGACGCCACCAGCGCGCCCACCGTGCCCGCGATGTCGGGCTCGTGATAGGCCGGCACCAGGTGCAGGAACACCGGCGCGGCCGGCTCGCGCTCGAGGCGCTCTTCACTGGGCAATTCGCCCAGGCGCGCGTAGGCCTCGCGCACGAAGCGGGTGGTCACGAGCATGCCGCGCCAGTCGAGGGCCAGCTTGAAGGAGGCGCGGATGTTGAAGAAGAGGGCGATGAAGAAGAGGAACGGGATGAGGTCCACGCCGGCTAGCGTCCCCTCTGCCCGCCCGACGGCGGCAACTTGAGCACCTTCTCGCCCGGCTTGACCAGGCCCAGGTCCTCCCGCGCCACCTGCTCGATGAAATCGGGATCGCTGCGCAGCCGGGTGACCAGCGCGGTGAGGCGCCCGGTCTCCGCGCGGAGCGAGGTGATCTCCCGCTCCAGGCTCTCGACCTCGGTCTTCATGTGCCAGACGCGCGCGAGACTCTGGCCTCCGTAGGCCAGCACCATCACCGTCGCGACGGAGAACAGCCCGATGACCAGGCCGCGCCCGCTCACTGGCCGAGGCTCCGGAACACGGCGCGGCCCGCCCACACCGCGGCCGCGCCCAGCTCCTCCTCGATGCGCAGCAGCTGGTTGTACTTGGCGGTGCGCTCGCCGCGGGCCAGCGAGCCGGTCTTGATCTGGCCCGCGTTGACCCCGACCGCGAGGTCGGCCACGAAGGCATCCTCGGTCTCGCCGGAGCGGTGGGAGATCACGGTGCCGTAGCCGGCGCGCTTGGCCAGCTCGACCGCCTCCAGGGTCTCGGTGAGCGTGCCGATCTGGTTCACCTTGATCAGGATGGCGTTGCCGATGCCCTTGCGGATGCCCTCCTGCAGGATCGCCGGGTTCGTGACGAACACGTCGTCGCCCACCAGCTGGCAGCGGCCCCCCAGGCGCCGGGTGAGCAGGCCCCACCCCTCCCAGTCGTCCTCGGCGAGGCCGTCCTCGATCGAGCAGATCGGGTAGCGGCCCATGAGGCCCTCGTAGAAGGCGATCATCTCCTGGCTCGACTTCTCGGTGCGGTCGGCGCGCAGCCGATAGCGGCCGTGCTCGCCGAACTCGCTGGCCGCGGTGTCGAGAGCCAGCCACACGTCCTCGCCGGGCCGGTAGCCGGCGCGCTCCACCGCCCGCAGCAGGAAGTCGAGCGCGAGCTCGTTGCCGCCGAGGGCGGGCGCGAAGCCGCCCTCGTCGCCCACCCCGGTGGAGAGGCCCTTGTCCTTGAGCAGGCGCTTCAGCACGTGGAAGATCTCGGCCCCCATGCGCAGGGCCTCGCTGAACGAGCCGGCGCCGGCGGGCACCAGCATGAACTCCTGCACGTCGAGCCCATTGTCGGCGTGGGCGCCGCCGTTGAGCACGTTCATGAGCGGCACCGGCAGGATCCGCGCGCCCGGCCCGCCGAGGTACTGGTAGAGGGGCAGGCCCGCGTCCTCGGCGGAGGCGCGCGCGGCGGCCAGCGAGATGCCGAGCAGCGCGTTGGCGCCCAGCCCCGACTTGTTGGGCGTGCCGTCGAGCTCGAGGAGGGCGCGGTCGAGCGCGGCCTGCTCGCCCGCCTCGAGGCCTTCGATCTCGGGGGCGATCACCTCGTTGACGTTCTGCACCGCGCGGCGCACGCCCTTGCCGCCGTAGCGGTTGTCGTCGTCGTCGCGCAGCTCGACGGCCTCCCGCTTGCCGGTGGAGGCGCCCGAGGGCACGATGGCGCGCCCGAAGGCGCCCGAGTCCAGCCACATCTCGACCTCGACGGTGGGATTGCCGCGGGAGTCCAGCACTTCACGCGCGTGGGTGGTCCGGATCTCGGACATGGCTCAGGCCTTCCGCTCGAGGATGAAGCGCCCGAGGGCGCGAATGGGCTCGGCCCGCGGCCCCAGTCCGGCCAGCGCCGCGTCGGCCTCGTCGATGAGGTCGCGCGCGCGGCCCCGGGAGGCCTCGATGCCGTAGATGGCCGGATAGGTCGCCTTCTGCTGGATCTGGTCCTTGCCCGCGGTCTTGCCCAGCTCCTTCGAGCTGGCCACCACGTCGAGGATGTCGTCGACGATCTGGAACGCGAGCCCCAGGTCCGCGCCCGCCACGCTGAGGGCGTGCACCTGCTCGGCGGTCGCGCCGCAGAGGCGCGCGCCGACCCGCAGCGAGGTGCGGATGAGGGCGCCGGTCTTGTGGGCGTGGATGTACTCGACGGTGTCCGCGCCGACCTGGCGGCCCTCGGCCTCGAGGTCGGCCACCTGGCCCGCCACCATGCCGCCGTGGCCCGCCGCGTCCGCGACGTCCACGACGACCTCGAGCGCGCCGGGGTTGGTCTGGCGCAGGTTGTCGGCCACCAGGCGGAAGGCCAGCGTCAGCAGCGCGTCGCCGGCCAGGATCGCGGTGGCTTCGCCGAAGACCTTGTGGTTGGTCGGCACGCCGCGGCGGAAGTCGTCGTTGTCCATCGCGGGCAGGTCGTCGTGCACCAGCGAATAGGTGTGGATCAGCTCCATCGCGCAGGCCGTCGGCATCACCTGCTCGGCCGAGCCGCCCACCGCCTCCGCGCCGGCCATGACCAGGATGGGCCGCAGCCGCTTGCCGCCCGCGAACACGCTGTAGCGCATCGCCTTGTGCAGGGTCTCGGGCCGCTCGGTCTCGGGCGGCAGGAACCGGTCGAGGGCCGCGTCCACCGCGGCCAGGCGCTCTTTCATGTAGGCGTCGAGATCGAAGCTCATGTGCGCTCGTCGTCGGCGAGGTCGAACTGCTCGGTCTTCAACACGCCGCCCTCGTCGCGGGTCAGGGTCTCGATGCGCTTCTCCGCGTCGTCGAGGTACTTGCCGCAGCGGCGGGCCAGGCCGACACCCTCCTCGAAGACCTGGAGCGACTCCTCCAGGGAGAGATTGCCCGCCTCGAGCTGGTCCACGATCTGCTCGAGCCGCTGCAGCGCCGCTTCAAACTTGAGGTCGGTCATCGCGCTCCTTGAGCCGCTCCACCCGGGCGTCGAGAGCGCCCTGGCGCAGCAGGATCTCGATGGCGTCACCGGAGCGCGTCTGCGCGGCACTGCGCACGATCGCGCCGGAGGGCAGCAGCCGGGTCAAGCTATAGCCCCGCCCGAGCACGGCGAGCGGCGACAGGCTGTCGAGCTGTCCCACCGCGGCGTCGAATCGATGACGCCCGGTCTTCACGCGGTACGCGCCGGCGGAAGCGAGCCGACCGCGCAGCTGCGCGAGAACCACCGTGCCGTTGGCAATCCTAGCCACCGGATTCAGCGAGCGCAAGGCGTTTGTCGCCAGCGCCAGGCGATGCTCCCGCATGCGCCGGTGATTGCGCGCCCCGAGGGCCAGGCGCGCGCTCAGCTCGTCGAGGCGGCGGTGCCAATCGCGCAGCGCGCGCGCGGCGTCGATGAGCACGCGGCGGCGTCCCAGCGCGTCCACCCGCTGCCGCTCGCGCCGGAGGCGCAGCGCCATCGCCTGCTTGAGGGCCTCGTACATGTCGCAGAGGGCGCGCACCACGTGGAGCTTTTCGCGCACCACCACCTCGGCGGCCGCCGACGGGGTCGGCGCCCGCAGGTCGGCCACGAAATCGGCGATGGTGAAGTCGGTCTCGTGCCCCACCGCCGAGATCACCGGCACCCGGCAGCCCGAGATCGCGCGCGCCACCCGCTCGTCGTTGAACGCCCACAGGTCCTCGATGGAGCCGCCCCCGCGGCCGACGATCACCACGTCCAGCTCCGCGATCTCCTGCAGGTCGCGCAGGGCGCGGACGATCTCACCCGGCGCCTCCTCGCCCTGCACGCGCACCGGGGTGATGAGCACGCGCAGGTCGGCGAAGCGGCGCCCGATGACGTGCAGCATGTCGCGGATGGCCGCCCCGGTGGGCGAGGTCACGATGCCGATGGTCCGCGGGAACGGCGGGAGCGCGCGCTTGCGGCCGGCGTCGAAGAGGCCCTCCGCCTCGAGCTTGCGCTTGAGCTGCTCGAAGGCCAGCTGGAGCGCGCCCACGCCTTTGGGCTCGAGCAGCTCGACGATCAACTGGTACTCGCCTCGCGCGGCGTAGACGTCGAGACCGCCGAAGGCCAGCACCTGCATGCCGTCCTCCGGCTGGAAGGCCACCCGCCGGCCGCGGCTGCGAAACAGCACGCAGCGGAGCTGGGCGGAGTCGTCCTTGAGGGTGAAATACGCGTGCCCCGACGACGGCACGCGCAGGTTGCTGATCTCGCCCTCCACCCACACCGCCGGGAAGCGGTCCTCGAGCGTGGCCTTGATCCGCATCACCAGCTCGCTGACCGTGCAGACGACCCGCTCACTCATGCCGTGAGCTGGCGGCGGGCGGCGCGGGCGGTGTTGCGCATGAGCATCGCGACGGTCATGGGGCCGACGCCGCCGGGCACCGGGCTGATCGCGCGGGCCCGGGCGCTCACCGAGTCGAACTGCACGTCGCCGGTGACCTTGCCGGTCGGCAGCCGGTTGACGCCCACGTCGATCACCACGACGCCCTCGCGCACCATGTCGCCGGTGATGACACCGGCGCGGCCGGCCGCGACGCAGAGGATGTCGGCGCGCCGGCAGTGGCCGGCCAGATCCCGGGTGCGGGTGTGGCACATCGTGACGGTGGCGTGGCGCGCGAGCAGCAGCTGGGCCAGCGGCTTGCCGACCAGGCGCGAGCGGCCGACCACGACCGCCTCGGCGCCCTCGATGGGGATGCGGTAGTGGTCGAGGATCTCGATGCACCCGGCCGGCGTGCACGGGATCGCGCCCGGCTTGCCCGCGAGCAATTGCCCGAGGTTGGTGGGATGCAGGCCGTCGGCGTCCTTCGCGGGGGCGATGGCCGCGACGGCCTGGTCCTCGTCCATGCCCGTCGGCAGCGGCAGCTGCAGGAGCACCCCGTGGATGGAGGGATCGCGGTTGATCCCCGCGATGGTCTCCAGCAGCTCGGCCTGGGTGCAGCCCTGCGGGAACAGGTAGTCGCGCGAGCTGATCCCGACCTCGTCGGCCGCGCGCTTCTTGTTGCGGACGTAGATCTGGGAGGCGGGGTCCTCGCCGACCAGGATCACGGCGAGGGTGGGCTGGACACCGGTCTTCTGCCGGAGCGCGGCGACGTCGGCCTTCACCTCGGCCAGGACCTTCGCCGCGACCTCCTTGCCGCTCAGTATGAGCAACGACACCGTCAGTCGGCGAGAGGGACGCGCAGACGCTCGATGGACAGCCCGCGACCGGTGTCGGGATCGATGCGGATCACCACGCCCTGCAGCATGGCCGGGCCCTTGGCCGGCTCGAAGCGATTGGGCATCTGGCCGATGAAGCGGCCCAGCGCCAGCTCGGGATCGACGCCGATCACCGAATCGACCGGCCCGGTGAGGCCCAGGTCGGTGATGTAGGCGGTGCCCTTGGGCAAGAGGCGTTCGTCCGCGGTTTGCACGTGCCGGTGCGTGCCCACCACCGCGCTCACCCGCCCGTCCAGGTGCCAGCCCATCGCCTGGGACTCCGAGGTGGCCTCCGCGTGCATGTCGACCACGATGAGGGGCGTCTCCGCGCGCAGCCGGGTCAGCTCCTCGTCCGCCTTGCGGAACGGGCAATCCAGCTGCGGCAGGAACACGCGGCCCATCAGGTTCAGCACCGCCACTCGGTAAGGCCCGGCCTTGACCACGATGGAGCCGGCGCCCGGCGTGCCCGGCGGGTAGTTCGCGGGGCGCAGGAGCAGGTTCTCCTTGACGATGTACTCGATGATCTCCTTCTTGTCCCAGATGTGGTTGCCGGAGGTCATCACGTCGACGCCCTGCTCGAGGAAGGCGCGCGCGATCGTCGGCGTCACCCCGAAGCCGGAGGCGGAGTTCTCCACGTTGACGACGGCGAGGTCCGCCTCGTGCTGCCTGCGCAGCTTCGGCAGCAGCGCCTGGACGGCCCTGCGTCCGGGCTCACCGAATACGTCGCCCACGCAGATTACGGTCAGAGGTTTGGTGGTCACTTGGCCACCTCGACCGCGCGGGTCTCGCGGATCACCACGACCTTGATGTGGCCGGGGTACTGCATCTCGGCCTCGATGCGCTTGGAGATGTCCTTGGCGAGCTGGTGGGCGTCCAGGTCGGAGATCTGCTCGGCCTTGGTCATCACGCGCAGCTCGCGCCCGGCCTGGATCGCGTAGCACAGCTCCACGCCCTTGTAGGACATGGCGATCTCCTCCAGCTTGGCCAGACGCTTGATGTAGCTCTCGAGGACGTCGCGCCGGGCGCCCGGGCGCGCGGCGGAGATCCCGTCGGCGGCCTCGGTCAGCACCGCCTCGATCGTCTCCGGCTCCACGTTCTCGTGCCCGCACAGCGCCGCGTTGATCACCTGCGAGGACTCGTTGTACTTGGTGAGCACCTGCAGCGACAGCTCGGGGTGGCTCCCCTCCTGCTCGTGGGTCAGCGCCTTGCCGATGTCGTGGAGCAGCCCCATGCGCTTGGCCAGCTGCACGTCGGCGCCGATCTCGGCCGCCATCATGCCGGCCAGCCACGCCACCTCCTTGGAGTGCTGCAGGCAGTTCTGCCCGTACGAGGTGCGGAACTTCATGCGCCCCACCAGCTTGATCAGCTCGGGATGGAGCCCGTGCACGCCGACCTCGAAGCAGGCCCGGTCGCCCTCCTCGCGCAGGTGCTGCTCCATCTCCTTCTTGACCTTCTCCACCACCTCCTCGATGCGGGCGGGGTGGATGCGGCCGTCGGCGATCAGCCGCTGCAGGGCCAGGCGGGCGATCTCCCGGCGGTAGGGGTCGTAGGCGGAGATCAGCACCGCCTCCGGGGTGTCGTCCACGATCAGGTCGACGCCGGTGAACCCTTCGAGCGCGCGGATGTTGCGGCCCTCGCGGCCGATGATGCGGCCCTTCATGTCGTCCGAGGGCAGGTCCACGATCGACACCGCCGTCTCGACCGTGTAGTCCGGAGCCAGCCGCTGGATGGTGGTGGCCAGCACCTCCTTGGCCTTCGTGTGCGCGGTCTCGCGCGCCTCCTCCTCGAGCCGCATGGCCAGGAGCTGCGCCTCCCGGCGGGCGTCGACCTCGGCCTGGGTGAGGACCTGACGCTTCGCCTCCTCCAGGGTGAGCCCGGCGATGGCTTCGAGCTTGCGCCGCTGCTCCTCGACCGCCGAGCCGAGTCGCGTCTCCTTCTCGGCGAGCATCCGCTCACGCTCGCTCAGGTTCCGGTCACGGTTCTGGAACTCGGTCTCGCGCCGGTCGAGCTGATCCAGCCGGCGGCCGACCTGCTCCTCCTGCTGCACGACCCGGCGCTCGACCTCCTGGATCTCGCGCTGCCGGTTGCGGGACTCCTGATCGAGCTCGGCCCGCACCCGCAGCACCAGCTCCTTGGCCTCGAGCTCGGAGGCGCGAATCTTGGTCTCCGCCTCGCGCAGCTTGGTGTCGGCGTCGACGCGCGCCTGATCGGCCAGGCGCTTGGCGTCGTCCAGCAGGCGCGCGGCGCGAGTCTCCGCGTCACCGAGCGTGCGCGCGGTGACCGAGCGAGAGCCGAAGTACCCGACGAAGAGAGCGAGGAGGGCGACGACCGGCAGCAGAACCACCAGCCACAGCGTGGCGTTCATCGATCACTCCATCCCGGGGATGACCCGGTCAGGATCCGTGTGCACTCGAGGCGGCGCGCGGCAAGTAGCCGCTAAAGTTGACGAATTATAGGCCCCTGGCGAGAGGAATGTCAACGAACCGGCGAGCGGCGTGAGGACAATGGAGACGGAGGCGCCCCGCCTCTGCCGTGTGCCGACGGTGTTTCGAACCTGGTGTGTACCAGGTGGGCGCCAAAATGGAGGGCTTCAGGCTTCCCCTCTTCTGGAGGGGCATGCGCACCACCCTCGTGAGCGGCTCCCAATCTTTAAACGAGGTTGAAACTTCCCCCCGACATCACGAACAGCGCAGGGCCTCTTCTGTGTACTCCGGGCCCCGGCGGGCGGTCAAGCGAATCGTGCTAGTCCGGCACGACGGCATCCAGCAGTTGCCGCAGCGCGCCGAGCCGGGCGCTCACGTCCTTCTGGTCGACGTCCTGCTCCTTGCGCTCGTCCCGGAGGCGGAACAGCTCGTCGGTGATGTCCAGCGCGGCGAGGGCCAGCACGCGCACCGAGTCCTGGCCGGGCACGTCCCCGCGGATCTCCCTGGCCCGCTGGTCGACGAACGAGGCGAGCTGTCGGACGTACTCAGGAGGCGCCTCGCTGCGAATCGGATACTTCTGCCCCAGGATCTCGATGTCGACGCGCTGTCTGTCGGCCATGCTCAAAACCTCCGGCGGTCCTGGCTACTGGATGTCGAGGCGATCCAGCTCCTTGAGGATGCTGTCCACCTGGGCCAGCACTTCCTTGCGCTCCTGCCGGAGGCTCGCCAGCTCGGCACGCTCGCCTTCCGCGCCGGTCAGCTTGGCCTCGAGGCCGGCCACCTTGGCCTGCAGGCCGTCGCGCTCCTTGCGCAACCGCGTGATCGTCTCGGCGGCCCGCCGCACCGATTTCTCGAGCTGCTCGAGCCGCTCCACCAGCCCCTCGGCCATCGCCTCCTCCGTCATACGCCGCGAACCTCCGCCTGGAAGCGCCGGGCGATCTCGGCCACGATCCGCTCGTGCAGCCGGTTCACCTCCGCGTCGGTCAGGGTGCGATCGGGCGCCTGGAAGGTGAGGCTCCAGGCGAGACTGCGCTTGCCCGCCCCGACCTGGCCGCCAGTGTACACGTCGAACAAGCTGATGCGGGTGAGCAGCGGCAGGTTCATCCCGCGTATCGCCTCCTCCACGGCCCCCGCGGTGACGTCTCCGGCCACCACGATCGCCAGGTCGCGCTGCACGGCCGGGAACCGCGGCAACGGCTCGTATCGCGTGGACGCCGGCGGCAGCCCGGCCAGCGTGGTCACCGACAGCTCGGCCACGAACACCGCCCCGGGAAGATCGAACGCTTCCCGAGCTCGGCGCGCCAGCTCGCCGAAGTAGCCCAGCTCGACGCCGCCGCGCACGAGCCGGGCCGCCCGCCCCGCTTCCAGATGCGCGGGCACGCGGTCGTCCGCGAACGGCACGGTGTCGCTGTCGATGACGCCGGCCGCGGCCAGCGCGGTCTGGGCCAGGCCCTTGGCGTCGTAGACGTCGACCCGCTCGCGCGCGGCGTTGAACCAGGCGCGCGGGGCGCGCAGGCCGGTCAGGGCGATGCCGAGGCGCAGGTCCTCGTGGGCCGGCCGGTCGCCGTCCTCATGACGATGCGGCGCGAAGACGTTGCCGACCTCGAAGATCCGCACGTCGGGCGTCTGCCGGTTGGCATTGATCGCGATGACCTCGAGAAGGCCGGGTACGAGCGATGGCCGGAGCACCGACCGCTCCATCGACAGCGGGTTCTGCAGCGGGATCAGCGCCGAGGCGTCGCGCCCGCCCAGGCGCGCGAGCCGCTCCGGGTCCACGAAGCTCCAGCTCACGCATTCGTAGAGGCCGGCGGCGTTCAGCGCGCGGCTCATCGCCCGCGCCACCCGCAGGCCGGGCGGCCGCTTGACCGGGATGATCTCGCCGCCTCCGGCCAGGGTGAGCGGGATCTTGTCGTAGCCCCAGATCCGCGCGATCTCCTCGACCAGATCGTCCTCCTGGTGGATGTCGCGGCGGAAGCTCGGCACCACCACCTGGAGATCGTCGCCCGAGTCGTCGACCGCGAAGCCGAGCGTCTGGAGAATTCGGACGGACTCCTCGGGCGAGGGAGTCGCTCCGATCACGCGCTCGACCCGGGCCAGGCGCAGCCCGAGACGCCGGTGCGGCCGCGGCGCCGCGTAAGCGTCGAGCACGCCGCGCGCGACACCGCCGCCGCCCAAATCGGCCATGAGCTGCGCGGCGCGGGCCAGCACGTCGGGCGGCGCCTCGATGTCCCCGCCCCGCTCGAAGCGATAGGCCGCGTCGGTGGAGAGGCCGAGGGTGCGCGAGGTGCGGCGGATCGAGCCCGGGTCCCAGTAGGCGGCCTCGAGGAGCACGCGCGTGGTCGACGGGGTGACCTCGCTGTCGGCGCCGCCCATCACCCCGCCGATGCCGACCGCGTGCTCGGGGTCGCACACCAGCGCCATGTCGGGACCGAGGGCGCGCTCCTGACCGTCGAGCGTCTTCATGCGCTCGCCCGGGCGCGCCCGGCGCACCACCACGGTGTGCTGGGCCAGCGTGTCGAGGTCGAAGGCGTGCAGGGGCTGGCCGAGCTCCCACATGATGTAGTTGGTCACGTCGACCAGGTTGTTGATCGGCCGCAGCCCCACCGCGCGCAGCCGCTGGGCCAGCCACGGCGGCGACGGCTTCACGGTGAGGCCGGTGATCACGCGCGCGCAGAAGCGCGGGCAGAGATCGGTGGCCTGGATGTCGAGCGTGGCCAGCGCGGCGGCCTCGGTCTCGCCCTCGGCGACCTGCACCTTGGGGAAGCGGAAGGGCGCGCCGGTCAGCGCGGCCACCTCGCGGGCCACGCCCACCACCGAGAGGGCGTCGGGGCGATTGGGCGTGATCTCGATGTCGAGGATCCAATCGTCGAGCCCGAGGTAGGTGGACAGATCCGCGCCCAGCGGCGCCTCGGCGGGAAGCACCAGGATGCCGGTGTGGTCGTCGCTGACGCCGAGCTCCTTCTCCGAGCAAAGGATACCCTCGGAGACCACGCCGCGGATCTTCGCCGCCTTCACCTCGCCCAGGCCGGGCAGCCGCGCGCCGGGGGGCGCGAAGGCGGCCCGCACCCCGACCGCCGCGTTGGGCGCGCCACACACCACCGACAAGCGGCGGTCGGGCAGCGCGACGCGCACCAGGCGATTGTGGTGGCCGGCCGCGCTCGTGCCGAGATCGCGCTCGACCGCCTCGATCTCGCCCACCACCACGCCGGCGAGTCCTTCCACCACCGGGGCGACCTGCTCGACCCCGATGCCCGCGTTGGTCAGCCGGTCGGCCACCGTGCGCGCGTCGAGGTCGGTCTCGACGAACTCCTGCAGCCAACGATAGGTGATCTTCACCGCCCGGGCAGCCCCGCGAACTGCTGCAGGAAGCGCAGGTCGTTGTCGAAGAAGAGCCGGATGTCGTCGATCTCGTACTTGAGCAGCGTGATCCGGTCGATGCCCATGCCGAAGGCCCAGCCGGTCACCTCCTCCGGGTCGTAGCCCACGTTGCGCAGCACGTTGGGGTGCACCATGCCGGAGCCGCCGATCTCGAGCCACCCGGAGCTCTTGCAGAAGCGGCAGGCGCCCTCGCCCCCGCACTTGAAGCAGCGCACGTCGAACTCCGCGGAGGGCTCGGTGAACGGAAAGAACGACGGGCGGAATCGGACGCCGGACGTCGGCCCGAACATCTCGCGGGCGAAGAGCTGCAGCGTGGCCTTGAGATCCGCCATCGTGATGTGCCGGTCCACCGCCAGGCCCTCCACCTGGTGGAACATCGGCGAGTGGGTCGCGTCCAGGATGTCGCGCCGGTAGACCTTGCCGAGGCAGATCACCCGCACCGGCGGCCGCTGCGCCTTCATGGTGCGGATCTGCACCGGCGAGGTGTGGGTGCGCAGCAGCGTGTCGGCCGAGAGGTGGAAGGTGTCCTGCATGTCGCGGGCGGGATGATCGTCGGGAAAGTTCAGCGCCCCGAAGTTGTAGTAGTCGGACTCGACCTCGGGGCCTTCCGCGACGGAGAAGCCGAGCCCTTCGAAGACCTCGATGATCTCCTCGGTCACCCGGGTGATCGGATGCACGGCCCCCGGCGGCACGCGGCGGCCGGGCAGGCTGAGATCGGGCCGGTCGGCCTGCAGGGTGAGGCGATGCTCATCGGCCTTCAGGGTCTGAAGACGCGCCGCGATCGCGGCCTCCACCTCCACCTTCGCCCGGTTCGCCTGCTCGCCGACTTTCGGGCGTTCGGCCGCGGGAATCGAGCCGAGCGAGCGCAGCACCGTCGTGAGCTGGCCGGAACGGCCGAGCACGCGCACCCGCACCTGCTCGAGGTCGGACGTGGAGCGGGCCCCGGCGACCTCCGCCAGGGCCCGCTCGAGGACCTCCTGGACCCGCGGGTCCCCCGCCACGCTCAGGCGCGCTGGGCCCGAGCCGTCTCGGCCAGCTTGGCGAACGCCGTGGGATCGGACACGGCCAGCTCGGCGAGGATCTTGCGGTCCAGCGCGATGCCGGCCTTCTTGAGCCCGGCCATGAAGACGGAGTACGACAGCCCGAGCTGCCGGCACGCCGCGTTCACCCGGATGATCCAGAGCGCGCGCGCCCGGCGCTTCTTCTGCTTGCGTCCCCTGTAGGCGAAGGCGCCGGCGCGCAGCACCGTCTCCGCGGCCGGACGGTACAGCTTGCGGCGGCCGCCGAAGTAGCCCTTCGCCTGCTTGAGGATCTTCTTCCTGCGCTGGCGGGTCTTGGCCCCGCCCTTTGCCCGTGGCATGTCGACTCCCCTTCGGTTAGAGGTACGGAACGAGCGTCTTCAGGCGCGGCTCGTCCACCTTCGAGACCAGCGTCGGCTTGCCGAGCCGCCGCTTGCGCTTGGGCCCCTTGGCCTCCAGCTTGTGCCGCTTCCAGGCGCGACGGCGCTTGAGCTTGCCGGTCCCGGTGGCTTTCAGTCGCTTGGCCGCGGCCCGCTTCGTCCTCATCTTCGGCATGAAATGTTGTCCCTTCCTCAGTCAGTGCGGCTTGGGGGACAGGATCATGCTCAGCATCCGGCCCTCCATCCGCGGGTGGTTCTCGATGACCGCGATGTCGGACATGCCCTCCACCATCTTGTTGAGCATCTTCCAGCCCAGCTCGGTGTGGGCCATCTCGCGGCCCTTGAACCGCACCGTCACCTTGGCCTTGTTGCCCTCTTCCAGGAAGCGCCGCACGTGCTTGGCCTTGAAGTCGAAGTCGTGCGTGTCGGTCTTGGGCCCGAGCTTGACCTCCTTCACCTGGATGGTGGTCTGCTTCTTCCGGGCGTCCTTCTGCCGACGCGACTGCATGTACTTGTACTTGCCGAAATCCATGATCCGGCACACCGGCGGCTGGGCCTCCGCGGCCACCTCGACCAGATCCATGTCCCGCTGCCGCGCCAGGTCGAGCGCCTGCTGGATCGGCAGGATCCCCAGCTGCTCGCCGTCGGCGCTCACGACCCGCACTTCCCTCACCCGAATGCCTTCGTTGATCCGGATGTCCTTTGACTGGATGGCGCGTGCTCCTTGGGTGTGGGCTCCGCGCTAGCCGGCGCGGCCCACGGTGAGGGTGGCGGACCGGGCTGCGATCTCGGCGGTGAGCTCGGCCACGATGCGCTCCAGCGGCACCGCGCCCAGGTCCTCGCCGCCGCGGCGGCGCAGGCTCGCGGTGCCGGCCTGGGCCTCGCGCTCGCCCACGACCAGCACGTACGGGACCTTCCGGAGCTGGGCCTCGCGGATGCGGTAGCCGAGCTTCTCGTTGCGGTCGTCCAGCTCGGCGCGGATGCGGGCGGCCCGCAGGGCCGCGAACACCCGCCGGCCGTACTCGGCGTGCTTCTCGCTGATCGGCAGCACGCGCGCCTGCACCGGCGCCAGCCAGGTCGGGAACGCCCCCGCGAAGTGCTCGGTGAGGATCGCCACGAAGCGCTCGTAGGAGCCGAAGATCGCGCGGTGGATCACCACCGGGCGCTTGGGTTGGCCGTCCGCGTCGATGTACTCGCACTGCATGCGCTCGGGCAGCATCGTGAGATCGACCTGGATGGTGGCGAGCTGCCACTGGCGCCCGAGCGCGTCCTCGACGTCGATGTCGATCTTGGGCCCGTAGAAGGCCCCGCCGCCCTTGTCGAGCTCGTAGTCGAGCCCGTTCGCGCGCAGCGCCTGGTGGAGCGCGTCCTCGGCCTGGTCCCATTGCGGCTCGCTGCCGAGCTTGTCGGGCGGACGCGTCGACAGCCGGTACGAGGGCTGGAGCTCGAACGTCGCGTACCACTCACGCACCAGCTCGAGCAGATCGGTGATCTCGGACTGGACCTGCTCGGGCCGGCAGTAGAGATGCGCGTCGTCCTGGGTGAACTGGCGCACCCGCACCAGCCCGGACAGGGCGCCCGAGCGCTCGTTGCGGTGGCAGCGGCCCATCTCCGAGTAGCGCAGCGGCAGGTCGCGGTAGGAGCGGAGCGCGCGCTTGTAGACGTAGGTCGACTCGGGGCAGTTCATCGGCTTGAGGCTGAAGACGTCGCCCTCGACCTCGAGCGTGAACATGTTGTCCTGGTAGAGATCCCAGTGCCCGGACTGCTCCCACAGCCGCTTGTTGACGAGCAGCGGCGTCGAGATCTCCTGGTAGCCGCGCGCGTCGAGGGACTCACGCGCGAACTTCTCGAGCTCCCGCATCAGCACCATGCCTCCCGGCAGCCAGAACGGCGCCCCCGGGGCGATGTCGTAGAAGTCGAACAGGTCCAGCTCACGACCCAGCTTGCGGTGGTCGCGCTTGCGCGCCTCCTCGAGCCGCCAGAGGTACTTGTCCAGCTCCTCCTGGGTGAGCCAGGCCGTCCCGTAGATCCGCTGCAGCATCGGGTTCTTCTCGTCGCCCCGCCAGTAGGCGCCCGACGACGAGAGCAGCTTGAACGCCTTGATCTGGCCGGTGGACGTGACGTGCGGGCCACGGCAGAGATCGAGGAACTCGCCCTGCCGGTAGATCGAGACCACCGGGGCGTCGATGCCGCGCAGGATCTCCACCTTGAACGGCTCGCCCCGCTCCTCGAAGAAGGCGATGGCGCGCTCGCGCGGCATCTCCTCGCGCGTGAAGGGATAGTCGGCCTTCACGATCTCGCGCATGGTCTCCTCGATCCGCGCGAGATCCTCCGGGGCGAACGGCTCCGCCTTGAGAAAATCGTAGTAGAAGCCGTCCTCGATGGCGGGCCCGATGGCGACCTTGACCGCGGGGAAGAGCCGCTTCACCGCCTGCGCCATCACGTGGGACGTGGAGTGGCGCAGCGTGGGCAGGGGCTCGGGCAGACAGTCGAACTCCCCCGCGAAGCTCAGATGGTGAGACTCCTCAGACATGTTCAGCTGCGGGGGCCCAGAAATGGCCCCCGCACTCCCCCAACTAGCGGACACACGCTCGGCGGACACGCGCTCACTGCGTTCCTTTCATGGAGACAAAAAAGCATCACAGGGCTGCGCCCGGTGATGCTCGCAACTCCTCTCACTCACCTCACGCTCGACCGGCTGGCGATGCGCACCCCCAAAGGGTGAATGGTAGGCTCGGGCGGTTTCGAACCGCCGACCTCTACCGTGTCAAGGTAGCGCTCTCCCACTGAGCTACGAGCCTACGGCCACAAAGCATTGAATACACTACCGGAGGGCCCGGAGCCCGTCAAGCGTAGGGCACCGTCAAGGGGAGCGGCCGGCCGCCAGGCCGGCCAGCACCGTCTCGATCAGGCCCGGGCCATCTTCCGGCGCGAGCAGCACCCGCGACGCCGCGAGCATCGGGTAGCCGTCGCGTCCACGGGCCAGGTAGTCCGGCACCGCCACCCGGTAGAGCCCGGCCGGGACGACCGGCTGGCCCTCGACCAGGACCGCCGAGACCCGCTGGCCTGGAGGCCGGGCCGGATCCACCGTGAACCGCACCCCGGCGGTTTGTAGAAAGTGGCCCGTGGGACGCGGCAGCTCGTCCACCGAGCGCTCGAGCGCCGCGTGCAGGGCTTCGCCGGTCACCTCGAGCAGCGTCACCGTGTTGCTGAACGGCAGCAGCTGGCGGATGTCCCGCCGGGTGATCGGCCCGGCCGGGATCAGCCGGTTGCCCCGGATCGCGCCGCTGTTGAGCAGGCCGACTTGCGCGCCGACGCGCTCGCGCATGAGATCGGCGAAGAGCCGGCCGAGCGGCGTCTCCTCCCGGCGCGTGACGTTCTCGCGCGCGTCGAGCGCCACCCCGGTGGTGGCCACCACCGTATCGAGCTCGCGTGCCAGCCGCGCGGCCTGCTGCTGGATCAGGGCGGCGACGTCCGGCGCTTCGGCCAGGCGCTCGTCGACCGGGATCAGCCGCGCCCGGCGCGCGAGGACCGCGCCGCAGCGGACCTCGTACTCCACCTGTCCCACGTTGATGGCGTCGGCCCCGGCCTTCACGATCACCGCGCGGCCCGGCTCCTGCAGCATCGGGTCGTGGTCGTGGCCGCCCAGTATGGCGTCGAGGGGCAGCGCGGCCGCCAGCTCGCGGTCCTCGCGCAGCGGCAGGTGGGTCACCGCCACGCGGAGGTCCACCTCTCCCAGCGCGTCGAGCGCGTGCCGAGCGGACGGAAGCGGCGCCTCGAAGCGCAGGCCGGTGCCCGGGTTGGAGGTCTTGGCCGCGTCCGGCGTGGTGAGCGAGATCACGCCGACGCGCACGCCATCGAACGAGCGTCTCCACCACGGCCGCGCGCCGCCGAAGGGCGCGCCGCTGGCCGCGTCGAGCACGTTGCTCGACACCCAGGCGAAGCGCGACTCGCCCATTCGCTGGGCGAGCACCGCGGGCCCGAAGTCGAACTCGTGGTTGCCGAACGTGGCCAGATCGAGGCCGAGCGCGTTCCAGGCCTCGATCATCTGCGCGCCCTGACGCAACGTGGAGAGGAGCGACGGCGAGAGCGTATCGCCCGCCAATACGAACACCGTGTGCGGGCTCTCGCGTCGCAGCTCGCGCACGAGGGTCGCCACGCGGGCGAGCCCGCCGCGCCCCTGGACCGGCTCGAGCTCGTAGACGTCGTTGACGGAGAGCAGCTGGATCCGGACCGGCGACCGGTCCGCACAGCGCGTCTCGGCGCATCCCGCGCACAGGAGCAGCAGCGCGACGGCGGCGAAGCGGCGGGCGTGGGAGGAGTCGACGGCTCTACCGGAGGAACTGGTTCACGAAGCCGCTGACGATCTGGTACCGAAACTGCCCGTTGATGGCCAGGGTCCGCTTGGCGATGTCGTCGGGCACCGGCGGGAATGGCTGGGCGAGCTTCACCGCGGTGAGAGCGGCCTCGTCGAGGATCTGCGTGCCGGAGGAGTGGCGCAGCTCGATGTACTCCAGCCGTCCGTCCTTGGCGATGTGGAACTCGATCAGCAATTCGCCCTCGATGCCGCGCTCACCGGCCGGACGCGGATAGACCCACTTCGACTTGATGCGCTCGCGCACCTTGTTGAAGTAGTCCTGGTACTTCGGCTCCGGCGTGTCGAGCGGGATCGGCGCGCCGTCCACCCCGCCGCGGCCGCCCCCCTGCAGCCCTCCGCCCCCGCCCGGCTGACGCCAGATGCTGGGCGGCCGCGCCGCCGCCACTTGCGGCGGGCTGGGCGGCGACGCGCCGGGCGCGCTCGACGCCTCCTCCGACGGCGCCGGCTCCGGCGCGGGCGGAGCCGGGTCGGGCGTCTTCACCATCGGCTGCGGCGCCGGCTCCGGCGAGGGCGCGGGTTCGGCCTTGGCGACGGCGCGGGGCGGCGCGGACGACTAGACGCAATGACGACCGCCCGCAACGTCCTTGGCGTTGTCGCGGCGGTTCTTATCGTCGGCATGAGCGGAGCTGCCGGCGCCGCCGAGCGCCGGATCTGCATCTCCTATCCCCGGCTCGACCTCGATCAGGGTCGGCCACGCGTGCCGCATCTGCAGCCGAGTTATAATGCAACAACAGCGCGGTGTAGACAGGATTGTACTGCGGCTCGTAGAGATCCGGGCTGATAACACCTTGCTTAAGGTTATCTAACACAACATACTCGACGGAGCCGCCGAATGCCCTGAAGGCTTCCTCATGCAGGCGTGCCCAGGTTTGTTGATCGGCTTTCCAGACCACCTTGCGAAAAGCCTTGCCGGAATACTTCAACGTCATGCAGAACAGCCACGGCCGGCGATACTTGCCGTTGTGGTACAGCGTCGGGGCGCCTTTGCCGAAGTCGACCTGCGCCTCCTCGCCGATGCGGCTCTCGAGCACGTCGAAGCGTTCCGGCTCACGTCTTTTCAACGTGCGCACAAAACGCTTCACCGAGTTGTAGCGGTGGGTAAAGCCAAACCCCTCGACGAGGTCCTGGTAGATGCTTTGCGCGTTGCGGCCCAGTTCGACCTGGTCCTGGATCCAGGCGCGGTGCTCTTCACAGGCCGAGCGG
>Ga0081455_10002364_pt1 | contig 22518 bp, 10 predicted proteins | sample TabmetS3T2R1_FD_70207 | JGI IMG/M metagenome (GOLD analysis project Ga0081455, IMG submission 70207) | Tabebuia heterophylla rhizosphere microbial communities from the University of Puerto Rico - S3T2R1 | ecosystem: Host-associated > Plants > Roots > Rhizosphere ...
GCCGGACCTATGTAGAATCCTTAGTAGATAGGATTCTCGCTAGAAAGGATTCTCGCTAGAAAGGATTCTCGCTAGAAAGGATTCTCGCTAGAAAGGATTCTCGCTAGAAAGGATTCTCGCTAGAAAGGATTCTATCCACAAAAGGTTCAAGGAGGTCGCAATGGGCAGAGGATTTCTCACCTACACGACGGCAGTCATCCTGCAAGCGGTGGCCAACGGCTATCTGTACGGGTTCGACATCATCGACATCACGGGCGTGCCGGGCGGAACGGTCTATCCGGCGCTGCGGCGGCTCGAAGACGAGGGCTATCTCACCTCGGAGTGGGAAGAGCCGAGCATCGCGCAGTCCGAGCCGCGCCCGCCGCGCAAGTATTACGAACTGACGCGCGAAGGGCGTGAGTTGTTGGCCGAAGCCGTCAAACGCTACCGGCTGCTGGAACAGACGCAACCGAAAAAAGAACGCGTCACGAAACCGTCACGCGCGTGAGGTCAAAGTCATGTCGTTGCTCTCTCGCTGCAAACGACTCTTCAGGAGGCCGCATCTCCGATTGATTGCTCTCGTCGGCGTGATCGTGCCGCGCCGGTTGCGGGCCAACTGGCGGCAGGAGTGGGAGGCCGAGTTGCGCCATCGTGAGGTAATGCTGGCCGAGTGGGATCGGCTCGACTGGGGCGCCAAGCTCTATCTCCTTCGACGAAGTACAAGCGCGTTTTGGGACGCGCTCTGGCTACAACCTAAAAGATTGGAGGACGAGATGATTCAAGACCTGCGTTATGGCGTAAGGATGCTGCTGAAGAATCCCGGTTTCAGTTTGATGGCGGTCATCACAATCACGCTCGGGATCGGCGCGAACACGACGATCTTCAGCGTCGTCAATAGCGTCTTGCTTCGTCCGCTCCAGTTTCGCGATCCGCAGTCTTTGGTGGTCGCCTGGGCCACGAATCGGCAAAAAGGATTCCTCGAAAACACCGTATCCCCGGCTGATTTCATTGAGTGGAGAGATCAGAACCGGGTCTTCGACAAAATCTCAGCCTTCGCCGCAAGGAGTTATAACCTGACCGGCGTGGACGAGCCGGAAGTACTCCCGTCCGCTCTCATCTCAGCCAACCTTTTTGACTTGCTCGGTGTTGCGCCCGCGCTGGGGCGCGGCTTTCTCCTCGAAGAGGAAAAGCGGGGAGACCGAGTCGTGATCCTGAGTCATAGTCTCTGGCAGCGCAGATACAGTTCTGATCCCGGAGTGGTGGGAAAATCGCTGGCGCTCAACGGCGTCGGCGTCACCGTCATTGGCGTGATGCCCCCCGATTTTGAATTCCCGCCGCCGGGGCCTGGCTTCAATCCCAACCGGCCTGATTTGTGGCTGCCATTACCGGTGGACGCGCTCAACAGTCGCGTGAACTACCTGACCGTGATTGCGCGCCTCAAGCCGCAGATCGCGCTGGCGCACGCTCAAGCGGAGATGACGACGATTGCGAGCCGGATCGAGCAGAGGCATCCTGAGACGAATAAGGGTTGGGATGTCGCGCTAGTTCCTTTGCATCAGCAAGTGGTGGGAAAAATTCGCCGCGCTCTGCTCGTGCTGCTGGGCGCGGTCGGCTGCGTCCTGCTGATCGCTTGCTCTAACGTGGCGAACTTGCTGCTCGCCCGCGCGGCCGGCCGTCGTCGAGAGATCGCAATTCGCGCGGCGCTGGGCGCCAGCCGCACGCGCCTTGTTCGGCAATTGCTGACGGAAAGCCTGCTGCTCTCGCTCATGGGCGGAGCGCTGGGTTTGTCGCTCGCTTACTGGAGCGTGCGTATGTTGGCCTCGCTCAACCTCACCGATGTCCCGCGCCTCAACCAGGCTCGGGTTGATGTGTGGGTCTTGGGTCTGACGCTGGTGGTCTCGTTAGTGACCGGACTGTTATTTGGATTGGCGCCCGCCGCGCAACTCTCCAAAGCAAACTGCAATGAGTCGCTCAAAGAAGCGGGCCGGGGCCTGACAGGAGGTTTCAAACGGCGCTACGCGCGCAGCCTGCTGGTGGTCTCTGAGGTCGCGCTCGCGCTCATGCTCCTGGTTGGCGCCGGGCTGCTGGCCAAAAGCTTTGTCAACCTTATGCGCGTCAATCTCGGCTTCAATCCGGATAATGTGCTCACTCTGACAGTGTCATTGCCGCGCGGCAGGTATCCTGACGGACAGCAACAGCTTGCTTTCTTTCAGCAGGCGCTACAGCGAATCTCGGCTTTGCCGGGCGTGCGCGCCGCAGGCGCAGCCTTGTCTATTCCGCTGGGCAGAAATACTTATGGACTCAATTTCAGCGTCGCAGGGCAACCTGCAATGCCCGACGCTGAGCGCCCTTCAGCCACTTACTATGCCGTCAGCCCAAAATACTTTGACACAATGGGCATTCCGCTGTTGAAAGGGCGCGGCTTTAACGTGCGCGACGCTCAAGGCGCGCCCGGAGTCGTCATTATTGATGAAGCGCTGAGCCAGCGCTTCTTTCCTGCGGGCGACGCGATAGGCAAGCAGTTGACCATCCTCTTTCCGCAAGGAATGGGCGAGCCGACGCCGCGAGAAATTGTCGGCATTGTACGCAACGTAAAACATTACAGTATAGAGAGTGAATCCGGGCCGCAGATCTACGAGCCTTATTTGCAACATCCCTATTCGGCCATGACATTTGTTGCGCATAGCTCGACTGCTCCGCTGGGATTGGCCTCCGCCATCCGGAGCGAAATTCGCGCGCTCGACAAGAATCTGCCAATCGCGGGTATCAGAACTATGGAAGAGTTGGTGGCCACGACCAACGCGCCGCGCCAGTTCAATACGCTGCTCCTGGCCGTCTTTGCGACCGTGGCGCTCGCGCTGGCCGTCGTTGGGTTGTATGGCGTGCTCGCCTACTCAGTGTCGGAACGCACACAAGAAATGGGCGTTCGCCTGGCTCTGGGCGCGCAGGCCGGCAGTGTGCTCAAGCTCGTGATCGGGCAAGGCATGAAGTTGGTTGTGATCGGCGTCGTGATTGGTTTGGCCGGATCTTTCGGCCTAACGCGGTTGATGGCCAAACTGCTTTTCGGAGTAGGCCCCACCGATCCGTTGACGTTTATCAGTGTGGCCGCGCTGCTGATGTTGGTGGCGCTCTTCGCTTGCTTGATTCCGGCGCGACGGGCGACGAAAGTTGATCCGATGGTAACGCTGCGACACGAATGAAGTTCGTAGTCCCGCCTTCAGGCGGTAGCGTAATGAGGGGGCCTTTTGCGAGTTCGCTCGCGACTTTTTCATTAAATCACGTGATTCCGTAGCTTCATAGAGCGAGATGAAAAACGATCGTTTCAACTCGGCGCGCTTCCGCCTGAAGGCGGGACTACGAACTTTTCGTTTCTGGCTCTGGCTGATTCGCGCGATCGGCGTGATTGTGCCGCTCCGCCTGCGCGCCGATTGGCGGCGGGAGTGGGAAGCGGAGTTGCGTCATCGTGAAGAGTCGCTGGCGGAGTGGGATCGGCTCGACCGGCGCAGCAAGCTCGATCTGCTTAGGCGCAGTACGAGCGCCTTATGGGATGCGCTCTGGCTACAACCAAAAAGATTGGAGGACGAGATGTTTCAAGACTTGCGTTACGGCGTGCGGATGCTGGCGCAAGGGAGAGGCTTTACTGTAGCGGCGGTGTTGTGCCTGGCGTTGGGCATCGGCGCGAACACTGCGATCTTCAGTTTGGCGAGCGCGGTTCTGTGGCGTCCGCTGCCCGTGGAGCGACCGGGTCAACTGGTCGAGATCATTCGCGGCAATGGGATGAGTGGAAACACTTTGTCGTATCCCGATTACCTGGCGATCAGCGCGCGAAACGACACGCTCGCTGGGCTAGCCATCTCTTTGCTAACAGGATTGAGTTTCGGTCACGGCAAACAAAGTCAGATGATTACCGGCGAGCTGGTGTCGGGCAATTACTTCGATGTGCTCGGCGTGCAACCTGCGTTGGGCCGCGCGTTTCTGCCCGAGGAAGACCGAACGCCGGGGACGCATCCGGTGGTCGTTGTCAGTCATGATTTTTGGCGAAGCCAGCTCGGCGGCGATCCGCAGTTGGTGGGAAAGACGGTCAGACTCAATAACCAGCAATATACCGTCGTCGGGGTTGCGCCATCGGGGTTCAGGGGCACGGACGCTCCGTTCGCGCCGGTTGTGTGGATCCCGGTGATGATGATTGAGGCGACAATGACAGTTCGCCAGACGCCGCCGCCGCTCAACGACCGTGGCCACGAGTTCGCCGCAATCGGGCGTCTCAAACCGGGTGTTTCGATCGCGCAGGCGCAAGCGCAGTTGGAGACTCTCAATCGCCAACTCGACCTCGCTGACCCGCTGCCCGCGGATCGAATGCGCTACGCCGATGCGGATCGGTCGCTGAAGCTCGTTCGCTCGCAAGGCCTCATCGTTCCAGTTCGTCCGATGGCGAATAAGGCGACGGCCTTGTTGTCGGCGGCGGTCGGTCTAGTCCTATTGATCGCCTGCGCAAACGTCGCGAACCTGTTGCTGGTTCGCGCGGCGGCGCGGCGCAAAGAGATCGCCGTACGACTGGCGCTGGGCGCTGGACGAATGCGCCTGATCCGGCAATTGCTGACCGAAAGCTTTTTGCTGGCGTTGCTTGGAGCGGTCGCCGGGTTGTTGATCGCGTTCTGGATCAATCGGGCGCTGATGGCGCTGGAGCCGCCCGTGCCCGCCGCCTGGAATTTTCAGATTGACTTGCGACTGGACGCGCAGGCGCTTGGCTTCACCGTGTTGCTCACCTTCGTCACGGCGCTGCTCTTTGGATTGGCGCCGGCCCTGCAAGCTTCAAAGCCCGATCTGGTTCCGGCGCTGAAAGACGAGGCCCCCGCGCTGGCGCGAGGCCCGCGATACCTGCGCTGGCTGAGCTTGAGAAATACGCTTGTGGTCGCGCAGGTCGCGGTTTCAATCGCCCTGCTTGTCGGCGCAGGGCTGTTCATACGCAGCCTCCAACACGTCCGGCGGCTCGATCTGGGCTTCAAGACTGAAGACCGGCTGGCGCTGACGCTCGATCCGGCGCAGCAAGGGTATGACGAAGCCAAGACCAGAGAATTCATCGCACAGGCCGTCGAACGTCTCAACGCGGCGCCGGGCGTCGAACGGGTGAGCGCCGCCAACTTTCTGCCACTCGGCGTCCTGAGACTCGACGCGCAGATTGAGGTCGAAGGCCGCCCGACCCCGCCCAACGCGCAGCCGACATTTGGTACGGACCAGGTGGTCGGCCTCAATTACCTGGGCGCGATGGGGACGCGGCTCGTGCGCGGGCGCGATTTCACGACGCGGGACACTGCCGGCGCGCCGCGCGTCGCCATGATCAATGAGTGGATGGCGCGCCATCTCTTCCCCGACGACCCCCCCCTCGGCAAACGATTGCGCATCGGCGCGCCGTCCGCGCCAATGTCTGACGCGCCACTTTGTGAAATCGTCGGCGTCGTGGAAGACGTGAACTTCGATCTTGGTGAGCGCTCCGGGCCAGTGGTTTATCGTCCGCTGGCGCAAAACGCTTTTCAATCGATCACGCTGATTGTCCATACAAAAGGCGATCCGAAAGCGCAGATCGCCGCCGTGCGAAGCGCAGTGCAGGCGATTGACGACAACCTGCCCGCGCAGGAGATCAAAACGCTGGAAGAGATCGTCGGTTTTCAATTCTGGCCGGCTCGGATGTTGGCGGGATTGTTGGCGGTCTTAGGCTCAGTCGGATTGCTGCTCGCGTCGGTAGGCGTTTACGGCGTGATGTCGTATTCGGTCGCGCAGCGCACGCGCGAGATCGGCGTGCGTATTGCGCTGGGCGCGCAGTCGCGCGACGTCGTGAAGCTGATCGTCAGACAAGGCGTGGGGCTGACGCTCGCCGGCGCGGCGATCGGATTGGCGTTGTCATTTGCGGCGACGCGCCTTGTCGCCAGTCTGCTTTACGGCGTCGAGGCCACCGATCCGATCACTTTCATTTTCGTTCCGTCGTTCCTGCTCGGCGTGGCCGTTGTCGCCTGCTATTTGCCTGCGCGTCGTGGAACAAAAGTCGACCCGATATTGGCGCTACGCAACGAGTAACTCCCCCCCGCATAGCGGCGAGCAGATGCAGCGGTTGTTGAGTGAGACTAATGGCTGATGCGACTAAAACAACTCATTTTCGTTTCTGGCTGTGGCTGATCCGTATGGTCGGCGTGATCGTACCGCGCCGCTTGCGCGCCGACTGGCGGCAGGAGTGGGAAGCGGAGTTGCGCCATCGTGAAGCAATGCTGGCCGAGTGGGATCGGCTCGACTGGGGCGCCAGGCTCGATCTGCTGCGGCGCAGTACGAGCGCCTTCTGGGATGCGCTCTGGCTACAACCAAAAAGATTGGAGGACGAGATGTTTCAAGACCTGCGGTTTGGCGCGCGGATGTTGGTGAAAAATCCCGGCTTTACCATAGTGGCGATCATCACGCTGGCGCTCGGCATCGGCGCAAACACGGCGATTTTCAGTGTTATCAATGCGGTTCTCTTGCGCTCGTTGCCATTCACCGACGAGGAGCGGCTGGTGATGATCTGGGAGACGCACCCGGCAATCCCCAGAGTGGGGGCTCCAATACCGGATTTTCAGGATTGGCGAGCGCAGGCGCAGTCATTCGAAGAGATGGCCGTCCACGCGGATCGTCTTTGGGACGCGGTGTTGGTTGGGAAAGGCGAGCCGGCGCTAGCTCAAGGGTCGTATATTTCTCAAAATCTCTTTCCCATGCTCGGCCTCAAACCGGCGCTGGGGAGAAACTTTTTGCCGGAAGAGGAACAGCGCGACAAGAATCATGTCGTGATTCTCAGCCAGGCGATCTGGCGGCAGAGCTTCGCCGGCGACCCGGACATCATTGGGAAAAACGTTCGGCTTAACAACGACAGTTTTACGGTCGTCGGTGTGATGGGCGAACAGTATCCTCCGAACATTGACGTCTGGCTGCCGCTGTCGCATCTCCCCGCAGATGATTTTGTCAACAGAAGCTATCATCGGGTTTTGGTCGTGGGACGGCTCAAATCGGGGGCGCCGATGGAGCGGGCGCGCATCGAGATGGAGACCATCGCCGCGCGATTGCAGCAGGCGTATCCTGCCAGCAATAAAAACATCGGCGTGGAACTATTGCCGATACGCGATCAATTGGTCGGCAATCTGCGGCCCATCGTTTTGCTGATCTTTGCGGCGGTGGGATTGATCCTGTTGATTGCCTGCGCGAATGTTTCCAATTTGCTGTTGGCGCAAGCGGCAGGCCGGCAGAAAGAATTGGCGCTGCGGGCGGCGCTGGGCGCCGGGCGAAGCCGTTTGGCGCGGCAACTTTTGCTCGAAAGTCTGCTGCTGTCGTTACTCGGCGGGACGGCGGGGCTTGCGCTGGCGAAGTGTAGTTTGCCTGCGCTGCGCGACGGCCTGTCGGGAATTGTGACGACAAAGATTCCAGGGCTTGAATCGACCGGGATCGATCCGGGGACACTCGCATTTACGCTTGGCGTGAGTTTGCTAACGGGCATGTTGTTCGGCGTGGCGCCCGCGTTGCAATTTTCCCGGATTGATCTCAATCAGGTTTTGAAAGAAGGCGCCAAAAGCACAGCCGGCGTTGGGCGGCGCAAGCTCAGCAGGGCGTTGGTCGTGGCCCAGGTCGCGCTGGCGTTGGTCGTACTGGTCGGCGCAGGCTTGCTGGTCAGGAGCTTTCAACGGCTGCTGCGCGTCGATCCAGGTTTTCGCTCCGATCATCTGCTCGGCCTAAATATCAAATTGCCGCCCGCGCGCTATTCAAACAGCCAGCAATTCAACGAGTTCTATCAACGACTGATGCCGCAATTGCGGTCATTGTCCGGAATTGAGCAAGCGGCGATCATCGACCGACTGCCGTTTGCGCCTTCATTGGCCGTCGACCCCTTCACAACGGACGGACGGTTTCCGGAACCAGGTCTCGACCCGCTTACGCAAATGCGATCAGTGGATCATCGCTTTTTCGAGACGATGCAGATCCCGCTTCGGCGCGGGCGATTCTTCAATGAGTCGGAGATCGCCAGCAATCCGGGCCATTACGTCCTCATCAATGAAACGATGGAGCGTCGTTTCTTTCCAGGCCAGGACCCATTAGGCAAGCGCATTTTTATGCGCGGCCCGAATAACCAAACAATCGCCTGCCCGATTATTGGCGTAGTGGCCGACATTAAAGACCTGGGATTGGATGCGGCGGTCGAGCCGGAAACCTACTTTGCCGGCGTCGGACGCGAATCGATGTTGATGCTGCGTACAACAGTCGATCCGCTGAGCATTGCTTCCGCCGTTCGCAAATCCGTAATGTCCTTTGATCCTGAACTGTTACTGCCGCAGGCTCACAGCGTTGAGGAGATGCTTTCCACGTCGTTCGCCCGCCGCCGCATCGTGACGACATTGCTCGGCGTGTTTGCGTTGTTGGCGCTGCTGTTGGCCGCCGTTGGCATTTATGGCGTTATCGCCTATTCCGTCACACAACGCGAACGGGAGCTTGGCATTCGCATGGCCCTGGGCGCGAAACCTAGCGATGTGCTCAGACTCGTCATCGGACGCGGCATGGCTCCGGTCTTGCTCGGCATGGCCTGTGGATTCGCTGGGGCAATAACAGTCTTATCGGCAGTGAGCGGTCTGACCGCGGGGCTGCTGTTCGAGGTTCACGCAATTGATCCGGCGACGTTCGCCGCAATTGGTTTGTTATTACTGGGAGTCGCGTTGCTAGCCTGTTGGCTGCCCGCGCGGAAAGCGACGAAGGTCGATCCGTTGGTCGTGATTCGTCACGAGTGAAGTTCGTAGTTCCGCCTTTAGGCGGCTGCGTATTGAGGAAGTATGTTACGAATTCACTCGAGACCTTCTTCATTGAATCTCGTGATTCCGCCACTTCAAAGGGGCGAGGGCGCGCATGAAAAAAGATCGTTTCGGCTCGGCAAGATTCCGCCTGAAGGCGGGACTACGAACTTTTCGGTTCTGGCTCTGGCTGATCCGCGTCATTGGCGTGATCGTGCCGCGCCGATTGCGCGCCAATTGGCGGCGAGAGTGGGAGGCCGAGTTGCGTCATCGCGAAGAATTGCTCACCCAATGGGATCGTCTCGACAGGCGTAACAAGATTGATCTGGCGCTGCGCAGTACGAGCGCGTTCTGGGATGCCCTGTGGCTACAACCGAAAAGATTGGAGGAGGAAATGTTTCAGGATTTGCGTTATGGCGTGCGGATGTTACTGAAGAACCCCGGCTTCACCGCCGTGGCCGCGCTCACGCTCGCGCTGGGCATCGGAGCGAACACGGCGATCTTCAGCGTCGTCAACGGCGTGTTGCTTAAACCGCTGCCTTACGATCAACCCGACCAGCTCGTGAATCTCTGGGAGGCGGCGCCCTGGGGATTGAGCCCAGTTTCTCCCGGCGCGTTCATCGATTGGAGGGACGCCAACGAGAGCCTGGAGGCGCTCTCAGTGGTTCGCGGCGCGTCGATGAATCTTGCCGGCGAAGGCCAGCCGGAACGGCTGATCGGGCTGACGGTCTCGGCGAGTTATCTCCGGGTTTTGCGCATACAGCCGATGCTCGGTCGCGGATTCTTGCCTGGCGAAGACAAGCCTGACGGCGACAACAAAGTAGTTGTCATTTCTCATGGGTTATGGCAACGGCGCTTCGGGGCTGACCAGGGGATCATCGGGCGCGCGATTCGGTTGAACAGCGAGCCGCACACGATCATCGGCGTGTTGCCGCCTAAAGCGGCTCTTGCCGGACAAGATCGTAACGAGGACCGGCAGTTCCTGATTCCATTCGTCTTCGGCGCGGGCGAGGAGCACACCACACGCGGCAACCATTTGTTTAATGTCATTGCGCGACTCAAGCCGGCCGTCACGCGCGAGCAGGCCCAGGCCGAGTTGACAGCCATCAAGCGGCGGCTGCAGTCGCTCTATCCGAAAGACAAAGAGGATTGGACGGTCAATGTCGCGCCTTTACACGAGAGCGTCATTGGCAGAGTGAAGCCTACGCTGTTCACGCTCATGGGCGCTGTGGGGTTTGTGCTGCTCATCGCCTGCGCTAACGTGGCCAACCTTCTTCTGGCCAAGGCGGCGAGCCGGCGGAAGGAGATGTCGATCCGCGTCGCGCTCGGGGCGAGTCGCCTGCGCGTCATCCGGCAGGTGTTGACGGAAAGTTCATTGCTCGGATTGCTCGGAGGATCGCTCGGGGTGGGCCTGGCTTATTGGGGAGTGCAAGCTTTGTCAGATTGGAGCGGCGGCGCTTTGCCCCGCGTCGAAGAGGTCGCCGTCGACGGGCGGGCGCTGTCGTTCTCGCTGCTCATCTCGGTAGGCGCCGGACTGCTCTTCGGTCTGGTTCCCGCGCTACAAGTTTCCGCGCCAAACCTCAATGAAACGTTGAAGGAAGGCAGTCGAGGTTCGGGCGCCGGGGCAGGGCATCGAATGCGCAGCGGGTTGATTGTCGCCGAGGTCGCGCTGGCGCTCGTGCTATTGGCCGGAGCGGGGCTGCTGGTCCGAAGCCTCTTTCGACTGCTCGATGTCGATCTCGGCTTCAATCCGCAAAATACGCTGGCCATGGACCTGTCACTGCCCCAAGCCAAGTATCCGGCCAGTAGCGACGCCCGGTCGCGATTCTTGCACAGAATATTCGAGAAACTGGAAGGGCTGCCCGGAGTGGAGGCGGCCGGAATGATATCGAGCGCGCCCATGTCGGGAGTGTACAACGGCACGGAATTGAAACGGGCCGACCGGCCCGAACAGAATTACCACTCGGCGTTCAATTCCGTGAGCGGAAATTACTTCAGCGCGCTGGGCATTCCGCTTCTGCGAGGCCGCGTCTTTTCGGAGCGCGACGATTTCACCAACGATCAAAATTTCGCCAAGGAGCGGATCAATCAACTGGCGGTCATTATCAATGAGGCGTTGGCGAAGAGGATATTTCCAAACGAAGACCCGTTAGGCAAACGCGTCCGCTTTTGGGGGAAATATGAAGGCCGCGATCTGGAGTGGGAAATCATCGGGATTGTCGGGAATGTTCGACAGATGAAACTGGATAACGCTTTCCTGGATCGCTTCTATATCCCGCAGGGCTTCTTCTCGCAGGGCGGCAGTCTGGTGGTACGGACGAAGGGCGAGCCGCTGGCCCTAGCCGAATCGATCCGCAAAGAAGTACTCGCGCTCGATTCGGAAGTCCCGGTGTCGAATGTTCGCACAATGGAGCAGGTCATCTCGGGCTCGCTTTCAGACCGCCGTTTTACGCTCACTCTTCTGGGAATCTTCGCCGGAGCGGCGTTGGGACTGGCGGTCATCGGGCTTTACGGTGTCATGGCCTACGCGGTAAGCCAGCGCACCCATGAGATCGGCGTTCGCATGGCCCTGGGCGCGAGGCGCGCCGATGTTCTGTGGTTGGTTCTGCGCCAGGGCATGCGGCTCACGACGCTGGGCCTCGCCGTCGGACTCGCCGGCGCGCTCGCGCTGACTCGCGTCCTGCGAAATCATCTCTATGAAATCGGCCCGACCGACGCGACGACCTTCGTTTCTGTTTCGTTGCTGCTTGCCCTCGTCGCTTTGCTTGCCTGTCTGATCCCTGCCCGGCGCGCCACGAATGTAGACCCAGTTGTGGCGCTACGTCAGGAATAGCAGTGAAGTTGATGGCTGATTCGCCGCGAACAAGGCGCTTTCGTTTCTGGCTATGGCTGATTCGCGTAATCGGCATAATCGTGCCACGCCGCTTGCGCGCCAACTGGCGGCAAGAGTGGGAGGCCGAGTTGCGTCATCGCGAAGATTTGCTCACCCAATGGGATCGTCTCGACCGGCGCAGCAAGTTCAATCTGCTGCGGCGCAGCACGAGCGCGTTCTGGGATGCGCTGTGGTTACAACCGAAAAGATTGGAGGACGAGATGTTTCAAGACTTGCGGTTCGGCGCGCGAATGCTGCTGAAGAATCCCGGCTTCACGTTGGTCGCCACGCTTTTGCTGGCGCTCGGCATCGGGGCTAATACGGCGATCTTCAGTGTGGTGGACGCGGTATTGCTGAGAATGCTGCCGGTCAAGGAACCGGAGCGACTCGTCGTGCTCAGCCGAGTTGGCGGCAGGACGCAGAGCGACAGTTTCTCGTATAGCAATTTCGAGCAATTCCGAGATCACGACCGGACGCTCTCCGGCGTGTTGGCTTACTACCCGCTGCGGTTGACCGTGAGTGTGGATGGACAACCGGAACCGGCGATCAATGGGCAACTCGTCACAGGTAATTACTATCCGGTGTTGGGCGTAAACGCGGCGCTGGGGCGAACGATTATGCCTGACGATGATCGAGCGCCAGGCGCGCATCCGGTCTGCGTCATCAGCGACGGCTACTGGCGGCGGCGTTTCGGGCGCGACCCTGCCGTCGTAGGAAAGACCATTCATCTCAGCGGTTTTCCTTTCACCGTCATCGGCGTGACGCCGCCGGAATTCTTCGGCCTCGAAGTCGGCGTATCAATGGACATTACAGTTCCGGCCATGATGCAGGAGCAGGTGATGCCGGAAATCAGGTCGTTTATGAATTCCGGCGATAACCGGTTCCGCATCATGGGGCGGCTGCGCCCCGGGGCTACGATCGAACAGGCGCAGGCGAGTTTGGGACTGCTCTATCAACAACAGATGGCCGACCGGTTTGAACGCCTGTCCAATTCTCCGAAGCCAAAAAAGCCGAATCCTTCCATGCTCGAAGAGAGGCTGACGGTGGCTTCCGGCAGCAAAGGACTGTCCGCATTGCGGCGGCAGTTCTCGCAGCCTTTGCTCATCTTGATGAGCGTCGTGGCGCTGACGCTGCTGATAGCCTGCGCAAATGTGGCGGGGCTGATGTTGGCGCGCGCCGTCGCCCGGCGCAAAGAGATGGCCGTCCGGCTGGCGCTCGGCGCGGGCCGTCTGCGGCTGGTTCGGCAACTGCTGACGGAGAGTGTTCTGCTCGCCGGTCTCGGCGGTTTGCTCGGACTGCTCTTTGCCTGGTGGGGCGCACGGTCGTTGCAGACGCTGTTATCACAGGGCGAAATCCCGATTCACCTCAGCCTCAACCCCGACCTCCGCATACTCGGCTTTACGGCGGCGGTGGCCATGCTGACCGGCGCGCTGTTTGGCCTTGCGCCGGCGTTTGCGGCTACGCGCGTCGATCTGCAATCCGCGCTCAAACAGGACTCGCAAGGGATGAGCGGCGGATCTCGTCTGAGCTTCGGCCGGGTTTTCGTCGTCGCGCAAGTCGCGTTGTCCTTGCTGTTGTTGGTCGGAGCGGGTCTGTTCGTGCGGAGCCTACAAAAGCTGAGGCAAGTGGATGCCGGCTTCGCGCGTGAAAACACGCTGGTGTTGAAACTCGAACCGGTGGGCAGTGACAACAAAGGGCGCGCGCGACCCCGACTCACTGCCCTTTATGACGAACTGGTGCGGCGTGTAGAAGCGATGCCCGGCGTTCAACAGGCGAGCCTGGTCGGCTACAGCCCAGTCAGCCGGAGCGAATGGGTCGTGATGGGGCAAAACCCGGAATTCGGGAGCCCGATATCCGTGGAGGGTTATCAACCGCAGTCCGATGAAGAGATGAGAATCCACTGGATGCAAGTCTATCCGAATTCTTTTGCGACTCTCGGCATCCCGCTGATAAGCGGGCGCGACTTCGGCGCGCAAGACAGTCGGGATGCGCCGAAGGTCGCCGTGATAAACGAAAGCATGGCGCGCCGTTTCTTTGGAAATGAAAGCCCCGTCGGACGGCGCTTCGGCTTCGGCGTCTCCGTGCACAGCGGCGAGATTGAAATCATCGGTGTGGTCAAGGACGCCAAGTACAAGAGCCTGCGCGAACCGAACCGCCCGATGTTCTACCTGCCTTTCGCTCAGGCCAACACGGGTCGGGGACAGATGACGCTGATCGTGCGGACGGCTGGCGATCCTGCGCCGGTCGCCGTCGCTACGCAGCGCGAGGCGCGCGCGCTTGACCCTGCCATGCCGATGTTTGAAGTAGAAACCCTGGCTGCGCAATTGGACGCCTCGCTCGTACAGGAGCGACTGGTCGCGACGGTGTCGAGCGTCTTCGGCCTGCTGGCGTTGCTGCTGGCGTGCATCGGCTTGTACGGAGTGATGGCCTACGACGTAACGAGCCGCACACGTGAGATCGGCGTCAGGATGGCATTGGGGGCGAGCGCGCAGCGAGTCGTGTGGATGACGCTAGGCGAAACGCTGCGGCTAGTGGGGATCGGCGTCGTCGTCGGGCTAGGCGCGTCGCTGGCGGCGACGCGGTGGGTAAAAAGTTTGCTCTTCGGCTTGCAGCCGCATGACCCGCTGACGATCGGGCTGGCGGTATTGTTGTTACTGGCGGTGGCGGCGGTCGCCGGGCTTTTGCCCGCCCGCCGCGCTGCGCGCGTAGATCCAATGGTGGCGTTGCGACACGACTAAGCGAATGTGAGCACGAACGTGAAACTAACTCTAAAAATCACTCTTCTCTTACTCGGCGCCTGCGTTTGCGCGAGTTTTCACTTCAGTCCGGCGCCGTTGCAAGCTAGCCAGGCCAAACCATCGCGCAGAATTCAACTGACGCCTTGCGGCTCTCCGAACGACAGCGCGCAGGCGCTCTGCGGTCAATATGAGGTTTTTGAAAATCGCGCGGCGCAAGCTGGCCGCAAGCTCAAGCTCAATCTCGTTGTCCTGCCGGCTTTGGCCGCGCAACCCGCGCCTGATCCGGTCTTATTTCTCTCTGGAGGCCCCGGGCAAGGCGCAGCCAGTTCGGCGCTAGGCGGCGGAGGGGGCTTGGCTCGGCAACTTCGACGCACGCGCGATCTGATCTTAGTTGATCAACGCGGCGCCGGGCAGTCGCATCAACTGGCCTGCGATCTCTACGGCGATGACGCCGAGGTACAGAGCTACTTCAATGACCTATTCCCGTTGGATAAAGTGCGCGCTTGCCGCCAGGAACTGGAAAAGAGCGCGGATTTGACCCTCTATACCACGCCAGTGGCGATGGATGATCTCGATGAAGTGCGCGCCGCTTTAGGCTACGCGCAGATCAATCTTTACGGCGCGTCGTATGGCTCCCTGGCGGCGCTCCAATATTTGCGCCAACATCCTGAGCATGTTCGTTCGGTGACTTTGGCCGGAGTCGCCACGCCGGCGATGAAAATGCCGCTCCACCTTGCTAAAGGCGCGCAGGCGGCAATGGATAGACTGATGACGGATTGCGCAGCGGATAAAACCTGCGGCGCCGCCTTCCCGCAGCTCAAGGCCGAATTTGCCGCCGTGTTGGCGCAGTTGGATAAAGGCGCGGTCAGCTTCGAGCTAATTCATCCGGTTAGCAAGACGCGGCAACGGGTCAGTATGTCGCGTGGTGTTTTTGTCGAGCGGCTGCGCTTGATGCTCTACAACTTGTCTGGGGCCAGCTTGGCGCCATTGCTTATTCATCGGGCTGCCCAAGGCGATTTTGCGCCTTTCGGAGCGGCAGCTTTAGCTCGCACGCGCAGTTCGGCTGAGCGTTTGGCAATGGGCATGTACTTGACTGTGACCTGTTCGGAAGGAGCCGCCGCCCTCACTGAAGCCGAGATTAAGCGTGAAACGAGCGGGCTTTTCTGGGCGAATACAGGACGATGACGCATGTCCGAGCTTGTCGGGAATGGCCGCGCGGAAGTATTCCGGCGGGTTACTACCAACCGGTGAAATCCGCGGCGCCGGTCTTGTTGCTTTCCGGCGCGCTCGATCCGGCGACGCCCGCTCGATTCGGCCAAGTGGCCGCGCAATCTCTCCCCAACAGCCGCCAGGTATTGATTCCGAACGAAGCTCACAGTTATGGCGGGGGCTGCCTGAGGAATTTGATCGCGGAGTTCATCGCGCAAGGATCGGCCAAAGGATTGGATACTTCGTGTGTCGAGCTTCTTCGCCGACCGCCGTTCGCGACGGAATTGCCAGCACGCTACAACTGAGCGTGGTTGACGCGGCGGGAATGAGACGAATGGTTAATCCGACACGCACAACCCGCTTTCGTTTCTGGCTATGGCTGATCCGTACGATCGGCATAATCGTGCCACGCCGCTTGCGCGCCGACTGGCGGCGGGAGTGGGAGGCCGAGTTGCGACATCGCGAAGAGTTATTGGCCCAATGGGATCGGCTCGATTGGCGCCGCAAGCTCGATCTGCTGGGGCGCAGTACGAGCGCGTTTTGGGACGCGCTTTGGCTACAACCGAAAAGATTGGAGGACGAGATGTTTCAAGACCTGCGCTATGGCGCGCGAATGCTCCTGAAAACTCCCGGCTTCACGTTGATCGCCGTCTTCACGCTGGCGCTCGGCGTCGGCGCGAACACGGCGATCTTCAGCGTCGTCAACGCGGTGTTGCTCAAGGCGCTCCCCTTTCACGATCCAGACAGGATTGTGATGCTGTGGACGGACCATCCGGCGCTCAATTTGGGCTTTCATGAACTGCCGCCGGCCCCCGTCGATTTGCCGGAGTGGCGAAGAGATGCGAAATCTTTCGAACAGATCGCTGCGATCCGCCCACGCGCCACAGACCTCTCCGAATGGAGTGATCCGGAGAGAGTGGGAGGCGTTCAGGTGACGGCCAATTTCTTCTCACTGCTGGGAGCGCAACCGATGCTTGGGAGAGTTTTCTCCGTGGGCGAGGAGCAGCCGGGCCAGGACAAAGTGGCGGTCATCAGCCACGACCTGTGGCAGCGCCACTTCGGCGGCGACCCGGCCATCATCGGCAAACTTATCACTGTCAACCAGGGACGGCGCACGGTCATCGGTGTGATGCCGCCGCGATTCAATTTCCCACGCGGCGCTGAGATGCCTGCGGCTTACAGCTTGATGCCTCAGACCGACGTCTGGCTCCCCTACGCGGAAAGCGCTGAGTACTGGCAGAGAGGTGTCATACGCGAATACATTGCCATAGGCAGGACCAGGCGGGAAGTATCGCTCGCTCAAGCGCAAGACGAAATGAGCGCCATCGCGCGCCATCAGGCGGAGGTGTCTCCCTTCGATCATGAAGGTTGGACTGTTCATCTGCGTCCCCTGGCGCGGCAAGTCGCGGGCCAAACGCGTCCGATTCTGTTCGTACTGTTCGGGGCGGTCGGCTTCGTCCTGCTAATCGCCTGCGTCAACGTAGCGAACCTGCTGCTCTGCCGTTCGGCCGCGCGGCAGAAGGAAATGGCTGTGCGCGCCGCTTTGGGCGCGGGATGGGGCCGCATCATTCGCCAGTTGTTGACGGAAAGCGTTCTTCTTTCCGCCGCGGGCGGCGCGGTCGGACTGCTGATCGGGGCATGGGGCGTTCGAGTCATTCTTGCGTTGAGTCCGCCGAACATCGCGCGGCTCGATGAAACGACGCTCGATGGACATGTGTTACTGTTCACGGTTTTCGTGTCGCTGGCCACGGGCGTCTTATTCGGTCTGGCGCCTGCGTGGCGCGCATCCAGAATCAATTTGAGCGGAGCGCTGAACGTCGGCGGACGTTCCGGCGTCGGGGAAGGACGTCGCCGCACGCACAGTATTTTAGTTGTCGCCGAGGTCGCGCTCGCCGTGGCGCTGCTTGCGGGGGCGGGATTGATGACGCAGAGTCTCTTGCGTCTTCAGGCGGTGGATCCCGGCTTCAAGCCGCAGCGGGTCGCCGCATTCGACGTGGGCCTGCACGGCGACAAATACTCGAGCGGCGCCCACATCCGAAAGTTCTACCGTGAGACGCGCGAGCGGTTGAGCAAACTCCCCGACATCCGGGAGGCCGCGGCCATTTCAAGTCTTCCACTGGGAGGGCAGGAAAAAGTCCAAATGGTCCGCGTCGAAGGCCAGCCACCGCCTAGCAATGATCAGACGCCCAACGCCGAGACCAGAATAATCACCCCCGGCTATTTTGACGCGATTGGCGTGAGGTTGCTGCAAGGACGGGATTTTACAGGCCACGATACAGAGGAGCAGTTGCAGGTTTGCATTATCAATGAAACCACGGCGCGCTATTATCTTCACGGCGCCGATCCGATCGGAAAACGACTCAAACTCGGTATCGACGAGAAAACTCCGTGGGTTACCGTGGTCGGTGTTGTGCAAGACGTCCGTGGTTATGCGCTGGAGGCGCCGCCGCGCCCTCAAGTCTACCGGCCCGTCGAGCAGGACACGGAGAACGAGATGACCTTCGTCGTTCGCGCCGAGGCGACGCCCGCCGCATTGCTCGAACGTGCCGTCCGCGCCGAGATGAAATCCATTGATCCGTCGCTGCCCCCGGCGAATTTCCGCACGATGGAGGGCCTTGTGTCGGCCGCGCTCGCCAGGCCGCGCTTCGGCGCAATACTGCTAGGGTTGTTCGCCGGCGCCGCGCTGCTGTTGACCGTAGTGGGACTTTACGGCGTTGTGGCCTACACGGTGAGCCGGCGCACGCACGAGATCGGCGTCCGCATCGCGCTCGGCGCCAGCCGCCGGAATGTCCTCGCGCTCGTCATCCGGCAGGGAATGGCGCCTGCGGTCATCGGATTGGCTGTCGGGGCGCTGTGCGCGCTGGCTCTGACGCGGTCGCTGGCCACTCAACTTTACGGAGTGAAGCCCACCGACCTCCCGACGTTCGTTTGCGTGAGCCTGATTCTACTGCTCGCCGCGCTCGCGGCTTGCTGGTTGCCCGCGCGCCGAGCCGCGAGAGTGGACCCGATGATTGCATTGAGGCGCGACTGAAATATAGATGACTGAGACGACGCGCAAAGCCCGCTTCCGTTTCTGGCTCTGGCTGATCCGTACGATCGGCGTAATCGTCCCTCGCCGCTTGCGCGCCGACTGGCGGCGGGAGTGGGAGGCCGAGTTGCGACATCGCGAAGAGTTATTGGCCGAATGGGATCGGCTCGATTGGCGCGGCAAGCTCGATCTGCTGCGGCGCAGCGCGAGCGCGTTCTGGGATGCGCTGTGGCTGCAACCGAAAAGATTGGAGGACGAAATGTTTCAAGACTTGCGTTATGGCTTACGAATGTTGCGAAAAACTCCAGGCTTCACATTGATTGCCGTGTTGACGCTCGCGTTGGGCATCGGCGCCAGCACGGCGATCTTCAGCGCGGTGAACCCCATCCTGTTCGAGCCGTTGCCGTACCCGCATGCTGACCGGGTCGCGATGATCTGGTACGCCGGCGCCGACGGTTCCCGCGGCGCCCAGGCGTTCGGCACATATCGCGAACTGGTGGGGCGGAGTCGTTCCTTCGAAGCGCTCGCGGTGATGAAACTATGGCAGCCGACCATGAGCGGACCGGCTGAGCCTGAGCGATTCGATGGACAGTTCGTGAGCGCGAGTTACTTCCGCGCGCTGGGGACGCCGCCTGCGCTCGGACGGGACTTCGATCCGGCCGACGACCGGCTCCATGGCCCCAACGTGGTGATGCTCAGCGACGGGTTATGGCGGCGGCGCTTCGGCGGCGATCCCACAGTTATCGGGCGCCAGATCACGCTCGACGATAACAGCTATACCGTCATCGGCGTGATGCCGCGCGCGTTCGAGAATGTTCTGGCTCCCTCGGCGGAGATCTGGACGCTCTTGCAATACGACGAGTCGCTCCCCGCTATAAGCAGAGAGTGGGGGCATCACTTGCACATGGTGGGGCGCCTGCGGTCAGGCGTCGGAATGGATCAGGGCAGACGGGAACTCGACCAGATCGCTCGCACGCCGATCCAAGAATTTCCCAGGCAGCCAGGTTCGCTCATGAAGCAGGGGTTGATCGTGAATTCACTGCAGGACGACGTCACGCGCGGCGTCAAGCCCGCGCTGCTTGCCGTCCTCGGCGCGGTCCTGCTGGTGCTCATGATCGCGTGTGTTAACGTGACAAACCTTTTGCTGGCGCGCGGCTCGCAGCGTCGCGGCGAATTCGCGATGCGCGCCGCGCTCGGCGCTCCGCGAACGCGGATGATCCGGCAACTGCTCACGGAGAGCCTGCTGCTTGCCGTCATCGGCGGCGCGCTCGGGATGGTCGTCGCGGATATCGGCGTGAGGGCGCTCGTGGCGCTCAGTCCACCGGGGCTGCCGCGGGTAGGCGCGATAGGCGTGAACGGCCCTGCCTTCGCCTTCGCATTTGGCGTCAGCGCGCTGATCGGCGTGGCGGTCGGGCTGATTCCGGCGCTGAGCGCGTCACGCATTGACCTGCGCGAGGGGCTGCAGCAAAGCTCTGGGCGTACCGCCGGCTCCCGACAACGGACGCGCCGCACGCTCGTCGTCGCGGAGGTCGCGCTCGCTCTCGTGCTATTGGTGAGCGCGGGATTGTTGCTGCGCAGCCTGCAGAGGCTCTTCGCGGTTGCGCCAGGATTCGACGCTTCACACCTGCTTACAATGCAGGTGCAGACTTACGGTCGCCGATATGATGACGATAGCGTCTGCCATCGATTCTTCGCGCAGGCCCTCGAAGAGGCGCGTCAAGTTCCCGGCGTTACCACGGCGGCGTTCACCAGCCAATTGCCGCTGAGCGGCGCCGATGCGTCAACGGAGGTGTATGGAGTGCAAATCGAGCGGCCGCAGAACACCAACGAACGGGTTGACGCCTATCGCTATGCGGTGACCCCGGGCTACTTCGAGACGATGGGAATTCCGCTTCGCCGCGGGCGACTGTTCGACGCGCGCGATATGGCCGGCGCGCCGGTGAGGCCCATTATCATCAGCGAGTCGTTCGCGAAGCGCGAGTTTCCTGGCCAAGACCCAATTGGCCGGCGTGTTCGCTTTGGCGGTCCCGCAGACCGGCCGTGGGACACGATCGTCGGCGTGGTGGGCGACGTGAAGCAGGCTTCATTGGCGGAGCCCCAATCGGATGCGGTATACGTCACGACCGCGCAGTGGCTCTGGGCGGACGGGACGCTGTCGCTGGTGGTTCGCGCGCGCGGCGACGTGGCGGCGCTCACTCCCGCCATCAGAAAGGCGATCTGGTCAGTGGACAAGGATCAGCCGATTGTGCGGGTCGCCATGATGGACGACCTGCTCGCGGCGACGGCCGCCGAGCGACACTTCGCGCTGATCCTGTTCGAGACCTTCGGCCTCGTGGCGCTGGCGCTCGCGGCCATTGGCATCTACGGCGTCCTTTCCGGCAGCGTCAACGAACGCGCGCGCGAGATCGGCGTGCGAATGGCGTTGGGCGCCGAGCGCCAGGACGTGCTCGTTATGATTTTGCGGCAAGGCCTCAAACTCACTCTCAGCGGCGTCGGCATTGGATTGCTTGCCGCGTGGGCTGCGACACGATTGCTGACCAAATTGCTTTACGGCGTGAGCGCGACCGACCCGTTGACCTTCGGCGGCGTCGCGCTCTTGTTGACCGCCGTCGCGCTGGTCGCTTGTTACTTGCCCGCGCGCCGAGCGACGAAGGTTGATCCGTTGGTGGCGCTCCGGCAGGAATAATTCTTCGCCGCCGCAGCGGCGCCTGAATATAGCCGTGGGTTGCAACCCACGGTGGGCGCGAAATTATTTTCCACGTCGCATCAGCGACGATTGAATCCCCTCAGCGCCCTGGATACGCGACAGGTTCAACCGTCGCTGACGCGACGTGGAGGCTCCTTTTACGTCCGTACCGCGCGTTAAAACGCGCGGCTAAATTCACGGCCCGCTATGCGGCGGAAGAAGTAATGAGGAAGGCCGATGGCTGGCGCGACCCGAACAACTCGCTTTCGTTTCTGGCTCTGGTTGATCCGTATGATCGGCGTGATCGTGCCGCGCCGCTTGCGCGCCAATTGGCGGCGGGAGTGGGAAGCTGAGCTGCGACATCGCGAAGAGTTATTGGCCGAATGGGATCGGCTCGATTGGCGTACCAAGCTCGATCTGTCGCGGCGCAGTACGAGCGCGTTCTGGGACGCGCTCTGGCTACAACCGAAAAGATTGGAGGACGAGATGTTTCAAGACTTGCGCTTTGGCGTGCGGATGCTGCTCAAACACAGAGGGTTCACTACGGTCGCCGCGCTTTCACTGGCTCTGGGCATCGGCGCAAATACGGCGTTATTCAGCGTTGTGGACGCCGTGCTGCTACAGACTTTGCCAGTCTCCGAGCCGGAGCGGTTGGTATTGTTTGAATGGCAGGCCGGGCTTCCGTTTAGAATTAATGGAATGAGTGGCACGTCGTTTGTGCCCGGGCCTCCAGGCACGAAAGGGCATTCGCTGTTTCGCTACGACGTCTTTGAAAAGATACGCCAGGCGCGCGCCGCCGCGCCGGAAAGCCCGCTCAGCGATTTCTTTGCTTTCGCTCCAATCCGTGAAGTGAACGCGGTAGTGGATGATCAGGCGGAGGTTATTAACGGACAAGCTGTGTCCGGCGGTTATTACGCCGGGCTGAGAGCGCAACCGACCTTAGGACGCGCGATCACCGACGAAGATGACAGGGCGGGCGCAGCGCCGGTGGTCGTGCTCAGCCATCAGTTTTGGCAGGAGCGGTTCGGCTCGAGTCCCGCCGTCATCGGCCATCAGATCAAACTCAACAAGCAGTCTTTTACTATCATCGGCGTGACGTCGCCCGCGTTCATCGGGACGTTGCAGGTAGGTTATTACCCTGCCGTCACTGTTCCGGTTGCTTGCGAGCCGCTGCTGCGGAGCGAGAACAGCAGATTGGGCACGGCGGACGAACCAGG
>Ga0081455_10002365_pt1 | contig 22516 bp, 17 predicted proteins | sample TabmetS3T2R1_FD_70207 | JGI IMG/M metagenome (GOLD analysis project Ga0081455, IMG submission 70207) | Tabebuia heterophylla rhizosphere microbial communities from the University of Puerto Rico - S3T2R1 | ecosystem: Host-associated > Plants > Roots > Rhizosphere ...
CCCTTCCGGCGCGCCGTGGAGGAAGGTCTGCTCGATCCCAGGCGCGTCGTGCAGATCGGCATCAGGGGCTCGCTCTACAAGCGCGACGACAATCAGTGGGCCATCGAGCAGGGCATGCGGGTGATCACCATCGAGGAGTATTTCGACCTCGGGGTGGACAAGGTGATCGCCGAGGCGCGCCGCGTCGTCGGTGACGGTCCGACCTACATCAGTTTCGACGTCGATGGCCTCGATCCGGCCTACGCGCCCGGCACCGGCACGCCCGAGATCGGAGGTTACACGCCGCACGAGGCGCAGCGCATGCTGCGCGGCCTGCGCGGGCTGAACCTGGTCGGCGGCGACGTTGTCGAGGTCTCGCCGCCCTTCGACATGAGCGGCAACACCGCGTTGGTGGGCGTCACCATGATGTGGGAGATCCTCTGCCTGCTCGCCGAAGCGGTGGCGAAACGCAAGGGGCGGATATGAGCATCGTTGCCTGCGTCGGTGAAGTTGTTCTAGGCTCATGACGCCGCACCGCTTCGGCGCGGCCGTAAGCGTTCACGTCAATCAACGCGACAACCAACACCGATCACCATTCGATCGGTGGGCGGGATGTCGCGAGCACGATGTCATGAACGTCGGTCGTCATCGCGAGCCGTTCCGCTGCAGACCAGAAAGGCTCGTCCATGGACCTTGCAAATCTGCTCGTTTTCGCCGTCGCCTACTTTGCGGTTGTCGTTCTGCCAGGCCCCGGCGTCACAGCCTTGATTGCGCGTGTATTGGCCCGCGGAACCGAGGGGTCGCCGTCGTTCATCGCCGGCTTCGTGGCGGGCGCGCTCTTATGGTTCACGATCGCTGCGGTCGGACTTGCGGCGATCGCTGCAACCTTCGCTCCTCTTTTCGTCGCAATCCGCTACGCCGGCGCCGCCTACTTGCTCTACCTCGCCTGGAAGCTCTGGACGGCGCCGGCCCAACCCACGGACGTCGTTGACACCTCGCCTGAAAGCCCGGGTCGCCTCTTCCTTGCCGGTCTGGCGATCAACCTCGGCAATCCGAAAGCGGTCGTATTCTTCCTTGCGCTGCTTCCCACAGTGGTGAACCTCGAGGCGTTGACACCGCTTGGGTTTGCCGAAATGGCCGGAGTTATTGCTGCCATTGTCGCGGCGGTATTCACCACCTATGCGATCACCGCGGCGCGGGTCCGCCGCCTGTTCACGTCGCCTCGTGCCGTGCGCCTGGTGAACCGCAGCAGCGGGATTGCGATGGCCGGAGCCGCTGCTGCGGTGGCGGCGCGCTGAAGGCGGGAGGGGCGGGTTGCCGGGGCTGCCGGGCTGGCCTACTCATGCTACGCATGGCAGATCCACAGCGACGCCTCTCCGCGATTCTTCATGCTGATCTCGCGGGCTTCGTGCGTCTGACGGAGAGCGAAGAGGATCTGACTTTCCGACTTCTCACATCGGCACGCGCCGAGATCTGGCGGCCGGCCATCGAGCGGGCCGGCGGCTGGTTGGTCCATAGCAACGGTGATGCCATGCTGGTCGAGTTCGGCTCGCCGCTGATCGCGCTTGCGACCGCGATCGACATCCAGGAGCGCATGGCGGCCTTCAACGAGGCGCTGGCCGACGAGCAGAAGCTGAAGTTCCGGATCGGTGTCCACCTGGGCGAGGTCATTGTCGACGAGGCGAACCACGACCTGTTCGGCGACGGCGTCAACCTCACCGAGCGCATCCAGGCCATGGCTGACCCCGGAGGCCTCGCCGTGTCGCGCGCGGTGCGCGATATCACCGACCTGCCGGCCGACTATGCCTTCATCGACGGCGGCGAGCATCAGGCCAAGCATGTGAGCCGGCCCCTCCATATCTTTCATGTCCGTCTGCGCGAAGCCTCGCGGCAGCCCACGATGTCCGTCGCGCCGCGGGCGACACTCAGGTTCCAAGGCGCCGATGGCGTTGGCCGCAAGATTGGCTTCGACCTGGAGTTCGAGGCCGTGGCGAAGAGCAGGGAAGGCGTCGTCATCGGGCGCGACCTCGAGCACTGCGATGCCGTCCTGGCCCATCCGACCGTGTCGCGCCGCCACGCACGGCTGGTCCTCGCCGACAACGTCCTGCACATCGAAGACCTCGGCTCGACCAATGGCACGGCCGTCGATGGCGCCACCATCGATCCCGGCGTTCCCAGGCCCCTTCAGGCCGGCGCCAAGCTCAGGCTCGGCGATATCGAGCTCGCGTTTCGCTACAGCTGATCAAGGTTGCGGCATCAGCTGCGCCGTCACCTCCTGCGCGGCGCTCCTCATCTCGCGCGCGAGCTTGAGCGACGTCGTGCGGTCGAGCTGGTTGCCGAGACCGACAGCGACGAGCGTATGGCTGATGGTGCCGCGGTCGTTCAGCACCGGAACGGCCACGATGGTGACGCCGGCGATATAGTTGCCGCGGTCGATGCTGAAGCCCTGACGGCGCGTCGTCTCTATCTCCTTGCGCCAGGTCTCGTAAGGAGGTGCGTTGTGCCAGCGCAGTCGGCGAAAGCGCTTCTCGATCTCGCTCCACGGCTGGTCGGTGAAGGCCGCGAGGCAGCGGCCGGTGGCGCTGATCAGAGCCGGAAAGCGGCTGCCGACATCGACATGCAGGCGCACTGGTGCTTGGCTGCGTGCCAGCGCGACCACGATCATATGGTCGAGGTCGGGCAATTCGACACCGATCGCAGTGACCCCGTAGCGCCGCGACAGGTCGTCGAGCTTGGGCCGGACGAGATTGGGGAAATCGCTATTCTCCAGAACGGCACGCGCCAGCGGCAGCATGCCGACGCCCAGGCTGTACTGCCTGGTTACGGGATCGACCCTCACCAGCTGCTCCGCCACCAGGGCGCGCAGGATGTGCAGGGCCGTGCTGGGCACCAGGCCGAGCGTCTCGGCGATGGCTTTCAAGGCAAGCGGCGTGCGGCTGCGACTGAGCAGGCGCAGCACGGCAATGGCGCGGGTGACGGCCGGGACTGCCCGGATACGTGGCGATCTGGCTTCCTTCATGTTGTATATATACAATGAATAGCGCTATTGTACAATTGTGCGCCGTTCGCCATCATGGCGCCCATGGCGAAGCTGACGGAGTTCACGAGCTACACGGACGCTCAGGCGCGGTTTTCCCCGGACAAGCTTTGGGAGCTGTTCGATGGCGACCGTGCGCGGCTGAATATTGCGCACGAGTGCATCGACCGCCATGTCGGCCGGGCCGATCCCGGGATGGCCGATCCGGCCTTGATCGTGATCCATGGCGACGGTCCCGACGAGGTGCTGGGCTTTCGTGACATCGCCGAGGATTCGTCGCGCTTCGCCCATTGGCTGGCGGCGGAGGGCGTGCAGCCGGGCGACCGGGTGGCGATCATGCTGGAGCCGTCGCGCGCCTTCTACATGGCGGTCTTCGGCACCATGAAGCGCGGCGCGATCGCCGTGCCGCTGTTCACGCTCTTCGGGCCCGATGGCGTGAAGCTGCGCGTCGAGGACTGCACGCCGCGCCTGATCGTGACCAACGCCGAGAAGGCGCCGCTGCTGGCGTCAGCCGGCACTCGCGTCGTCGTCGCCGACACGGCGTTCCTCGAGGAACTGGCGCGGTTCGAGCCGCACTTCGTGGCCGACACGGCGGCCGATGCGCTCGCCATCTTCCAGTACACATCCGGCACGACCCGCGAGCTTCCGGAGGCCGTGAAGCACACGCATCGTTCGATTGTGACCCTGATGGTGGCAGCGCTGTACGGCACCGGCCTGCGGCCCGGTGATCGCTTCATCTGCCCGTCCTCGCCGGCGTGGGGCCATGGGCTGTGGCATGGCACGCTGGCGCCGCTCGCGCTCGGCATCACGGTCGGCGCCTACGCCGGCAAGTTCAATGCCGAGCGCCTGCTTGCAGCGTTGCAGCAGCATCGGTTCACCAACATCTCCGCCGCCGCCACGCACTATCGCATGATGCGCAACTCGGGTGCGGCCGGCCGCTATCGCTACGCCCTCGACAAGCTGTCCTTCACCGGTGAGCCGATCGACAGCGAGACGGCGGCCTTCATCGAGCAGACCTTTGGCCAGCCCGCCTGCAGCATGTATGGCACGACCGAGATCGGCGTGATCCTGGTGAGCTATCCGGGGGCGCCCGATTTCGTCGTCAAGCCGGGGTCCCTGGGCAAGCCGATCCCCGGTGGTCGCGTCGAAGTCCATGATCCGTCCGGCAGACCTTGTCCGCCCGGCGTCACCGGCGAGCTGCAGGTCTGGCGCCGCGGTCAGTGGATCGCGACCAAGGATCTCGGCCGCACCGACGAGGACGGCTACTTCTATCACGGCGGCCGCGCCGATGACGTCATCATCTCCGCCGGTTGGACGATGAGTGCCGTCGAGATCGAGGATGCGATCCTGAAGCATCCCGCCGTGCGCGAGGCTGCCGCGATCGGTGTGCCTGATTCGCTGCGCGGGCAGGTGGTGAAGGCGTTCGTCGTCGCCGATCGGCCGGGCGACGAGGCCTTCCGCCACGAGATCCAGGATCTCGTCCGCCGGCGCCTCAGCCACCACGAATACCCGCGCCAGATCGAGTTCGTGGCCGAGCTGCCCAAGACGCCGGCCGGCAAGGTCAACCGCAAGATGCTTCGAATCAAGGAAGAGGCTCATGTCGACTAGTACAGTGGAACGCACATTCCCGAAGATCACCGAGCAGGGGTTGGACGAGCTGCGCCAGCGCATCGGCGTCAAGATCGGCGTCACCGCCGAGCCGTGGTGCTACGAGGCGACGCGCGACAACATCCGCCACTACGCGCATGGCATCGGCGACGACAATCCCCTGTGGTGCGTGCCCGAGTACGCCGCCAAGACCAGGTTCGGCGACGTCATCGCCCTGCCGAGCTTCCTGTTCACCACCAGCCGCATCGTCTCCGGCTATGTCGGCGGCCTGCCCGGCGTGCACGCCATGTGGTCGGGCGCCGACTGGACTTGGCACAAGACCGTGGCCCGCAACGACACGATCTCGACCGAAGCCTGGCTGAAGGACATCGTCGAGCACCAGACGCGTTTCGCCGGCCGCGCCGTCCAGCAGACCTACCACGTCGATTTCTTCAACCAGCACGGCGACCTCGTCGCCGGAGCCGACAGCTGGTGCTTCCGCACCGAGCGCGACCACGCGCGCGAGCAGGGCACCAAGTACAGGGATGTGAAGGCGCGTGTGCCGCGCCGCTACAGCCAGCAGGAGCTGGACGCGGCTTACAAGCTCTATGCCGAGGAGAAGATCCGGGGCGCCGTGCCGCGCTGCTGGGAGGATGTCGTCGAGGGCGAGGCGCTGCCGACCATGCTCAAGGGCCCGATGACCGTCACCGGCTTCATCGCCTACGCCCAGGGTTGGGGCGGGCTCTACATCCGCGCCAACAAGCTCGCCTGGAAGCTCGTCGATGCCCATCCCGGCCTCGGCATCGCCAACCGGTTCGGCATCCCCGATTGTCCCGAGCGCGTGCATTGGGAGGAGGAATTCGCCCTCGAGGTCGGTGCGCCAGGCGCCTACGACTACGGCCCCGAGCGCTGCTCCTGGCTCACGCACCAGCTCACCAACTGGATGGGCGACGACGGCTTCCTGCGCAAGGCCACCTGCAAGATCCGCCGGCACAATCCCGCCGGCGACATCCTGTTCATCAACGGCAGGGTGACGCGCAAGTTGGTCGACGGCGGGCGCCATCTCGTCGAGATCGAGCAGGAAGCGCGCAATCAGGACGACGAGCTCTCGGTGCTGGGAAGCGGCGTGGTGGAGCTGCCGAGCCGCCGGAGCGCGGACCTCCAGGTCCGCTCATGAACCATGACTGCGGACCCGGAGGCCCGCACGCCAATCTTGCCGACGGCGCCCTGACCGGCGTCAAGGTCGTCGACCTGTCGCGCGTGCTGGCGGGGCCGCTCTGCGCGCAGATGCTGGCCGATCACGGCGCCGACGTCGTCAAGATCGAGCCGCCACAGGGCGACGAGACGCGCCATCTTGGCCCACCCTTCGATGCCGCAGGCCAAGCCGCCTATTTCGGCGCCGTGAACCGCGGCAAGCGCAGCATCGCGCTCGATCTTTCGAATGCCGAGGGGCGTGCCGTGCTCGAGGCCCTGCTGCAGGATGCCGACGTACTGGTCGAGAATTTCCTGCCCGGCACGATGGAGCGCTGGGGCCTCGGCTACGAGGCCCTCCTGTCGAAGCGCTTTCCCCGATTGATCTACTGCGCGATCACGGGCTTCGGCGCCGACGGGCCGCTGGGCGGGCTGCCAGGCTACGACGCGGTGCTGCAGGCGATGTGCGGCCTCATGAGCATCAACGGCACGCCGGACTCCGGGCCGGTGCGCGTCGGCATTCCGATCGTCGACTACGTCACGGGATACAACGCGCTCGCCGGCATCCTGCTCGCCTTGTCCGCTCGCGAGCGAACGGGAAGGGGCCAACGCGTCGAGGTGGCGCTGTTCGACACCGCTCTCAGCCTGCTGGTGCCGCATGCGGCCAACTGGCTCTGCTCGGGCCGCACGCCGGGCCGGCTGGGCAGCGCTCATCCCAATATCGCGCCGTACGACAAGTTCTCGGCCGGCGATGGGGAGATCTTTCTCGGCATCGTCAACGACGGACAGTTCCGCCGCTTTTGCAAGCAGGTCGGGCGCGAGGACCTGCTCCAGGATTCGCGGTTTGCCACCAATGCGGCACGGCTCGTGCACGTCGCCGCCCTGCGCGCCGAGCTCGAACGCATCCTGGCCGGCTTCAAGGTCGAGGACCTGTGCCGCGAGTTGATGCGCGCCGGCGTTCCCGCAGGCGCCGTCAACACCGTGCCGCAGGCCTTCGCACAGCCGCACGTCGCGCATCGCGGCATGCTGGTCGACAGCGACGGCCATCGCGCGCCCGGGATTCCGGTGAAGCTCAGTGAGACGCCCGGCCGACCGCGCCGGCGTCCGCCACGCCTGGGCGAGCATGCCGGCGAGATCCTGGCGGGCACCAAGAACAAGCAAAGATGATGACGGGAGGAAACGACAATGCTGAAAGCCATGACGCGTGCCGTCGGACTGCTGGCGGGCCTCCTGTGGGCGGCCGTGGCGGCGGCCCAGACCTATCCGGCGAAGCCGGTGAAGATCATCGTGCCCTACCAGGCGGGGCAGGGCACCGACGTGGCCGCGCGATACTTCGCTGAGCAGCTGTCGAAGGCGCTGGGCCAGACCTTCTATGTGGACAACAAGCCCGGCGCCGGCGGCAACATCGGCACGGAAGCGGCGGCGCATTCACCGGCCGATGGCTACACGCTGCTGATGGGCACCAACGCCACCCAGACCATGAACGAGTTCCTGTATCCGTCGGTCGGCTACGACCCGGACAAGGACTTCGCCCCGATCATGCTGGTGGGCCGGCTGCCGATGGTGATCGCGGCCAACCCGTCGTTTGCCGCGAGCTCGGTCGCCGAGCTGATCGCAGCGGCCAAGGCCAGGCCGGACAAGATCGACATCGCGATGCCCAGCACGACCGCGCGGCTCGTCTTCGAGCTTCTCAAGGCGCGTACCGGCGCGCCGCTGTTCGGCGTGCCGTACAAGGGCTCGGCGACGGCGATGACCGAGGTCACGGGCGGCCAGGTGCAGACGATCATCGACACCAGCACGGCGCTGCGCGGCCATGTCACTTCCGGCAAGCTGAAAGCGCTCGGCATCACCACGCTGAAGCCGAGCGCGCTTCTGCCCGACGTGAAGCCCGTCGCCGAGCAAGGCGTGCCGGGCTTCGAGATCGCCGGCTGGAACGCCTTCTATGCCCCGCACGGCACGCCGCAGCCGATCATCGATCTCCTGAGTGCCGAGCTCACCAAGATCTTCGCCCAACCCGAGACGCGGCAGCGCCTCCTGCAGCTGGGCCTCGAGCCTGCCGGCGGCACGCCCGCCGACCTCGCGCGGCTCGAGACGCAGGAACGCAGCAAGTGGGGGCCGCTGATCAAGGCGGCCGGCCTCAAGGGCGACTGAGACGGGCCTCAGACGGCGCCGCAGCGCCGGATATGCCGATAGAGCGTCGTTCGCGCGATCCCGAGCGAGCGGGCGGCGCGGCTGAGGTTGCCGCCTTCGCGGCGGATGGCGGCCAGCACCATCTGCCGCTTGGCGTCGCGGATCGTCGAGTCGGATGGCGCGGCACACGGCGACGACGCCTGCTCCTGCATCGCCGCGGGCAGAAGCTCGGCGCCCAGAACGGGGCCGGTCGCCAGCAGGACCATGCGCTCCAGGCAGTTGCGCAGCTCGCGCACATTGCCGGGCCAGTCGTAACGCAGGATAACATCCAAGACCTCGGGCGCGATCTGCGCCGGCGGCGCCGTCTTGGCAATATCGCGCAGCAGATGCTCGACCAGAGGCAGGATGTCGCCTCTGCGCTCGCGCAACGGTGGCAAAGTCAGCGCGGCGACGTTGAGCCTGTGGTAGAGGTCGGCGCGGAAACGCCCGAGGCCAACATTCTTGGCTAGGGGGCGGTTGGTGGCGGCGATGACTCGCACGGCGATCTTGCGCGGCACCGCTTCGCCCAGCCGCCACACCGCACCTTCCTCCAGGACGCGCAGCAGATAGGGTTGCAGGTCTGCCGGCATGTCGCCGATCTCGTCGAGGAAGAGCACGCCGCCATTGGCCTGCTCGAACCGGCCCTTGGCGCCGCCGCGACGCGCGCCGGTGAACGCACCATCGGCATGGCCGAACAGCTCGCTGGCCAGGATGTCGCGCGGCAGGGCGGCGCAATTGATCGGCACGAACGGACCGCCATGGAACGGGCCGGCTGCGTGCACGGCGCGCGCCAGCAGGTCCTTGCCGGTGCCGGTTTCGCCTTCGAGCAGCAGCGGGGTGCTTGCCGCCGCGAATCGCTCAGCCTGGCGCAGCACGTTTTCCAGAGAGGGCGAGGTCCGCTGCAAGCGCTGGAAGGCCGGCGCCAGCGCCAACGGAGCCTCCACGCGACGCGGCGTTGCGTGCGGGCCGCGATGCGCCGTCGGCAGGTGCAGGATCGCACCGACGCAATGCCCGTCCTCCCTGAGCGGTGACAGCCATTCCCGCCGGATGCCCGGCGCCAGCGACGCCAGCCACCGTGGCTCCACGCCGCCCTGCGGTGCGGCGACCAGCTCGCCCATCGCCTGCGTCCGGCTGAGGCCATGCTCGCGCAACGCCGAGGAAGCTTGCGGCGTGCGCGCGAGCACGCGGCCTTGCTCGTCGAGCAGGATGGCAGCCGTGTCGCGTCCGCCGATGGCGGCCTCGAACAGCTCGATCAGGCGCGCACGCTTAGCCAGCGCCTGCTTCTGCAGATGGCCCTGCAGCTGGCCGACCAGCGAGATCACGAATGGCCAGGTCTGCGCATTGACCGTGTCCGGCGGCCCGGTGACATCGACGACGCCGACGATCCGCCGGTCGAATGGATCACGGATCACCGCGGCGGTGCAGCTCCACGGCTTGGCGACCTCGCAGAAGTGCTCCTCGGCATGGATATGCAGCGGCTTGCCCAGGGCCAGCGCCGTGCCCACGGCATTGGTGCCGCTGCTATGCTCGTGCCAGGCCGCGCCGGGAACGATGTGGTCGGCGGCCATGCGGTCGGTGAGATGCGGATCGCCATCGACCGACAGCAGCGTGCCGTCCGGATCGCTGGTGATCAGGATGGTGCGCGAGCCCATGAGATAGGGAACGATGGGCGGCACGCACGCGCGCACCGCGTCATAGAACGGCGCATGGCGCAGCTGGAAGCGATCGATCTCGGGGCCTTCGACGCGCAGCGGCGCCGATTTCGTCGTCGGGTCGACGCCGTTTTGCCGGCAGCGGCGCCACGATTCCATGACGACGTCGCGCACCGTGCTGTCGTCGATCGGTCGGTCGGTGACGAACCTCTCCCACGCTCTGCCGACGGTCCGGATGTAGTCCTTGGAGCACACTTGAGCGAGTGGGACGTCTTTCATCGCCAGGCTCCTCCCGACGGCTGCTTGTCGTGAGGATAGTCATGCAATCGGAGCCGTGTAAATGAGCCCGCTGTAGCGTTTCGCTACAGTCGAGATACGGCGAGTGTCGCGCATCGCACCGCAACCCGATGCCCGCATCCTCGCAAGCCCTTGCGACATCGCGATTTTCCTCCTGGCACGCCGGTTGCGCTGGACGCAGGTGCCGCATGCGGCACGGAGGAAAACGCAAGGACAGGAGATCAGGACATGCTGGAGATTGGAGTCTTCCACAACGGCGCTTCGAGCTTGCCAGTGACCATCACCAAGGAAGGTGTGGCGGTGAACGACGGCTCACTCGAGGAGGTGCACCGCGCGGCGCAGGAGACGCTGGTGAACCAGGTGCGCCAGGGCATTCTCGCCGAGCGTCTGGGTTATCAGTCCTTCTGGCTGACGGAGCATCACTTCCAGCCCGAAGGCGCGGAGATGAGCCCCAACCCACTCATGACCCAGATCGCTATCGCCACGCAGACCAAGAAGATCCGGCTCGGCCAATGTGCCAACATCGTGGTCTGGCATCACCCGGTGCGGCTCGCCGAGCAGGTCGCGCTGCTCGACGTGATCAGCGGCGGCAGGGTCGAATGCGGCATAGGCCGCGGCTACCAGCCGCGTGAGAACGAGACGCTGGGCCGGCCCTACGGCTCGACCATCCAGGACCAGGAGCGCAACCGCAAGTCGTTCGAGGAAGTCGTTGCCATCATGAAGAAGTGCTGGACCGAGAATTCCTTCTCGCACCACGGCGAGAACTTCTCGGTGCCGCCGACCTACACCAAGTGGAACCACAAGCAGACGTTCGCCTACTTCGGCATGGAGAAGGCCGGCCGCGCGCTCGCGGACGTGGTAGCGATCGGCGAGCCCGACATGTACTCGGCGGGCAATCCCGTGCAGGCGACCACGACGACGCTGAAGGAGCTGCAGGTGTTCCCGCAGCCGGTGCAGAAGCCGCATCCGCAGCTCTGGGAGCCGGTGACCAGCTCGCGGTCGATCAAGTGGGCGGCTGAGAAGGGGCTGAACGGCGTGATGATCGTCGAGCCCAACGACCGCCTGCGCAAGAACATCGACCTTTACTACGAGGCGGCCGAGAAGGCCGGCTGGCCGGACATGCATGGCCGCGGGCGCTTCAAGTACGGCTGGGATGCCACCAAGCGGCGCGGCATCATGACCAGCCGCTACATCCACGTCACCACGCCCGGCAAGGAGAAGCAGGCGCTCGAGCGCGCGGCACGCGCCATGGAGCTGCAGTTCGACTACTACGGCCCGTTCGGCTTCGGCGCCGTGGTGGCGCGGCTGAACGAGCCGATGTTCGACCTCAACAAGCGTGTCACGGCTGAGATGCTGCGCGAGCGCGAGATCGCCATCCAGGGCTCCAAGCAGTTCGTCATCGACAAGATCATGAAGATGAAGACCGAGTGCGGCTACGAGGACTTCTCGTTCCTGGCCTGGTTCGAGCTTGGTGGCTTCGAGGGCCGCGAGGTCGAGGACCAGATGCAGCTCTTCGCCGAGGAGGTGATGCCGGTGATCGCCCGCGAGTGCGGCGGCAAGGTGGAGCTGCCGAACGTCGGCATCGACTATGTCGGTGCGGCGCAGGCGCAGCGCGCTGCGGCGGAGTGAAGGAGCGAGCGATGCCCAGCAAGCAATCCGAGGAGCTGAAGAGTCTCTATAAGGGGTGGATGGCGGCGTTTGCCGCCAACCCCAACATGGAGCTCGACGAGATGCGCCGCATGTTCGAGCATTGGGGCGACGTCACCGCGGAGCCCGGTGGCGTGGACTATGTCGAAGTGACGGCCGGTGGCGTGCCAGCCCTGTGGGCGACGCCGAAAGGCTGTGCACAGGACCGCGTGTTGCTCTGCACCCACGGCGGCGGCTACGTCACCGGCTCGATGTACACTCATCGCAAGGTGTACGGCCACGTCGCCAAGGCGATCGGCTGCCGTGCGCTGATCGTGCACTACCGCCGCGCCCCGGAGCACGTGCATCCGGGGCCGGTCGACGACGTCGTCGCCTGCTATCGCTGGCTGCTCGACCAGGGCGTCAAGCCGCAGCACATCGCGTTGACCGGCGATTCGGCCGGCGGCGGGCTCGCGATCACGACGTTGCTGCGCGCCCGCGAGCGTGGCCTGCCCATGCCGGCCGCGACCATGCCCCTTTCGCCGTGGGTCGACATGGAAGCAACCGGCAAGAGCATGGACAGCAACGCCGCGAAGGACGTCCTGGTGTCGCGCGACATCATCAAGGTAATGGCCAGCACGTTCCTCGGCGAGAAGGGCAACTCCAAGGACCCGCTGGCGAGCCCGATCTACGCCGACCTGAAGGGCTTGCCGCCGATCTACATCCAGGTCGGCGGCGACGAGACCTTGCTCGACGACAGCCAACGGCTCGCCGACCAGGCCCGCAAGGCGGGAATCGACGTCAAGGTCGACGTCCATCCCGGCATGCAGCACGTCTTCCACTTCCTGGCCGGCGTCGCGCCGGAGGCCGACGACGCGATCAAGAAGCTGGCCCAATGGGTGCAGCCTAAGCTCGGGCTTGGGTAGGGGACACGGAACAAAGGCCGCCACCGGGCGTTCGCCTGCAAGGAACGCCCGATGGCAACGGTCCACGCCTTCGATTCACTGTCTGAGCAACGCCACAGCGCGGAGCTGCGCAAGGCGGTGATCGCCGCCACGGTCGGCACCACCATCGAATGGTACGATTTCTTCATCTACGGCACGGCGGCCGGCCTGGTGTTCGGCAAGCTCTTCTTCCCGAACCAGGAACCGCTCTCCGCCACGCTTTCCGCCTTCGGCACGTACTTCGTGGGCTTCGTCGGCCGGCCGATCGGTGCGGCCATCTTCGGCCACTGGGGCGACCGCATCGGTCGCAAGGCCACCTTGATCGCAACCCTGATGCTGATGGGCATCGCCACCTTCCTGGTCGCGCTGGTGCCGACTTACGAGCAGATCGGGATCTGGGGCGCCGTCATCCTCACCGTGCTGCGCGCCGTTCAGGGCATCGGCGTGGGCGGCGAATGGGGCGGCTCGGTGCTGATCTCCATGGAATGGGCGAGGACGCACGGCAGCCGCGGGCTGGTCGCTTCGTGGCCGCAGTTCGGCGTGCCGGCGGGTCTCTTCCTCGCCAACCTGGTGATCCTCATTTTCAGCGAGTGGTCGGGGCCCGCCTTCCTTGAATGGGGCTGGCGCATCCCCTTCGCGCTCTCCATCCTGCTGGTGGGCGTCGGCCTGTGGGTGCGGCTCGGCATCATGGAGACGCCGGTGTTCGCCAGGCTGATGGCCGAGCGCAAGGTCGAGCGCGCGCCGACGCTCGAGGTGATCAGGAAGCAGCCTCGCGAGATCATGCTCTCGGCGCTGCTGCGCATGGCCGAGCAGGCGCCGTTCTACATCTTCACCGCCTTCGTCTTCTCCTATGTCACGGGTACCCTGAAGATGAGCCGCGACTTCGCCCTGGCGGCTGTGCTCGCGGCCTCGGTGCTCTCTTTCGTCAGCATCCCGCTCTCGGGCCACATCTCCGACCGCATCGGTCGGCGGCGCATGTACCTCATCGGCGCCACCGTCACCGGCGTGTTCGGTTTCCTCTATTTCGGCATGCTCGATTCCGCCGTGCCTTGGGTCGTGTTCACGGCCATCGTGCTCTCGCTCATCCCGCACGACATGATGTACGGCCCGCAGGCAGCGCTGATCGCCGAGGCCTTCACGCCGAGACTACGCTATTCCGGTGCGTCGCTGGGCTACCAGCTCGCCTCCGTGATCGCGGGCGGTCCCGCACCGCTCATCGCCGCGGCACTCTTCGCGCACTACGGCACGGGCTTTGCCATCGCCATTTACATCGCCGCTTGCGCCGTCGTCAGCCTCGTCTCGGCCGCCTTCATGCCCGACTACACCGGTAAGGACATCTCGCAGGAGTACGACAGCGGGGCGTGAGCACACATGACCTTCTGGGCGATATCTATCCGCCGGTCGGGTTGAAAATAGGGCCATCGGCGCGCGAACGCGCGATGCGGATGCCCCGTTCCTTGAGATCGCGCAATGCCAGATACATCATCGCCGACATCGCTGCGTCGTTGAAGGCGTCGTGTTGGGGAAGGGGCGGGATACCGAGATCTTTCAGGATCGCAGCGAACGAGAGATCGATGGTCGTGTTTGGCGGCGCATCGCCATACTTTCGCTCGTAGTAGAGCTTGGAGACCTCGAGGCGGGGGTTCGGCAACTCGATCCCGATGAGCGTCAGGACGTACTTGTTCAGCATGGCGATGTCGAAATCGACGTAGTAGCCGACGAGCGGACGCCCCCCGACAAAGTGCAGGAAGCTCGGGAGCACTTTCCAGATCAGCGAACCCTCTGCGACGTCGATCTGGCGCTGGCGATGCACCTTGATCGCTTCGGCCTGCATCCTGGCGTCGGGGCGCACGACCGCGTCGAACCGCTCGCTGGCGAGGATCAGGTTTCCCCTGATCTTTATGGCGGCGATGGTGATGATGTCGTCAGTCCGGACATCGAGGCCTGTCGTCTCGCAATCGATCGCCACGACCTCGGCTGCCGGTCCTGGCTTGAACATGAATCGGTACGATTGATCACCGATCGAGGCCTGGTGGAAAAGGCGCTTGATGGCGCGGGGGATCATATCAGAACGTGCCGAGCTTGAAGTGGTGTCGAATGTGGTCGCGAAATTGCTTCACCACCTGAAAGGCATCGCGCAACAGGTCGCGTTCCATGCTCGAGAGCGATGACGGTCGCACGAGCGTTCCTGACGCACCGGCCGATGCCGCCAACTGACCGTCGAGCCTCAGCATCAGCAGGAACTGGAGGGTCTGGCTCAGCTCGCGCGCGAAGTCGGCTTGCAGCACGCCGAGCTCGCTCAAGCGCGCGATGCGCTTGTCGGTGGCTGTTTCCAGCAAGCCATGCTCGATAGCGAGACTGCGGATGCCGTGAATGATGGGGAAGATGCCTCCCTTCTTGAGGTCCAGCGCATCACCTTTGCCTTCCGACGTGATCAGCTTGTTGAACAGGCCGATCGGCGTGGGGAAAGTATCCACGGCGCGCGCGAAGTGAGCGAGATAGGCCTGTTCCCCGCGTATCAGGTCGATCAACGTGGCCTTGGCCGTGGCCAGCAACCGCTCGTCGCCGGCGACGGCGCACGCGTCGTAGAAGATTGCCACGTTCATGTGGGCGGCGTCGTCGGGCAGCGCTATCCAACGGCGGAAGTCCACAAGATAATCGGAGAGCGGCTTCGACCAGGCCGGATTGCGCACCATCACGTTGCCCGGGCAGGGTGGAAAGCCGAAGTCGGCCAGCGCCGATGAAAGATCGGCCCGGAATGTATTCAAGGCCGCCGCGTCCATAGGCGAGGCCAAGATCAAGGCGTTGTCCTGATCCGTGCGCAAGGTCTGCTCGCCGCGGCCTTCGCTGCCCATGACGACGAGGCATCCGCTGGTGCGGATCTCCGCCGGCGCGACCATTTCGAACAACCGGCGGAGCAGGCGACGATTGAGATCGGAGACGACTTCGCTGATGACCGCAACCCGGACCCCTTGCCGGCGCAGCGTGCGCACCTGGGCGGTGATCTCGCGAGCGGCGACCACCAGATCGTCCTTGCCGGCGGCGCGGTCGATGCGTCCGGCGACCATCTGGGCGCTCCCGGCGAGAAATCCCAGCAGGTCGATGTCCTCCAGGATGCCGATATGCCGCTCGCCGTCGTGCACCGCGACGCGGCGCTTGTTGTGCTTGGTCATCAGGACGAGGGCCGACGATACGAAGTCGTCCGGCCGCACCGCGACGACGTCGAAATGCGCGAGCTCGCGTATGGGCGTTTCGATCGCCTGGCGTCGCAGCACCACCGCCTTCGACAGGTTCATGCCGGTGATGATGCCGACTCGTTCCCCGTCACGCACAAAAAGGGCGTTGCTGTCGATCTTGCGCATCAAGTGGCCGGCAGCCTCGATGCTCTCGCTCGCATCGATGAAGGCGGGCGGATGAAGGAACAGCTCGGCGACCCGCGCCCGCATCACCGAGCCATAGCGAACCTCCTCCTCGTCGCGAGCCAGCGCGTCCAGCTTGTGGGAGATCTCGCGGTAGAAGAACGCGGCAAACCGCGGGTTGCTCTGGATCAGGCCAAGCGTCACGTCCTTCGGCAGGACGTAGCACAGCGTCTCCTCGCGCGCCGAGAAGGTGTGACTGCTGTTGCCGTGGACGAGCGCGCGGCTGTCGAAACTGTCCTTGGGCCCGAGCAAGGCCAGCAAGTCGGTGGCATCGCGCTCCTCGATCGTACCCTTGATGACGACGAACAGGGCGTTGGCGGGTCTATGCTGGGCAATGATCGTTTCGCCCGGCCGGAAGTAGGCGATATCCAGGGCGGCACGCAGCCTCTCCACTTCCGGCACCGTCAGGCGGTCGAATGGCGGGTTGCTGGCGTCGAACGCGTTGGGCATCGGCTCTCCCTGACCAAACGCCGGGTGCCATCGCCCCCGCCTATCGATTGGCCATGCGTTTCTCGATCAGATCCTCGACGACGCTCGGATCGGCGAGGGTGGAGGTGTCGCCGAGGCTGCCGAGCTCGTTCTCGGCGATCTTGCGCAGGATCCGGCGCATGATCTTTCCCGAGCGCGTCTTGGGCAGGCCTGGCGCGAACTGGATGACGTCGGGCGATGCGATGGGGCCGATCTCCTTGCGGACGTGGGCCACCAGCTCCTTGCGCATCACCTCCGATGGCGTCTCGCCCACTCTCAAGGTCACGTAGGCGTAGATGCCTTGGCCCTTGATGTCGTGCGGATAGCCGACGACCGCCGCCTCCGACACGCTCTCGTGCGCAACCAGCGCGCTCTCCACCTCCGCCGTGCCCAGGCGATGCCCGGAGACGTTGATGACATCGTCGACCCGGCCCGTGATCCAATAATAGCCATCGTCGTCGCGCCGGCAGCCATCGCCGGTGAAGTACTTGTTGGGGTAGGTCGAGAAATAGGTTTCCTCGAAACGCTTGTGGTCGCCGTAGACCGTGCGCATCTGGCCGGGCCAGGAATCGGCGATCACCAGGTTGCCTTCGCAGACGCCCGTCAGCACATTACCAGCAGCGTCGACGACCTCCGGTTTGAGCCCGAAGAAGGGACGGGTTGCCGAGCCGGGCTTCAAGTCCGTGGCGCCCGGCAGCGGCGTGATGAGAATGCCGCCGGTCTCGGTCTGCCACCACGTATCGACGATCGGGCAGCGTCTCTCCCCGACCACGCGGTGGTACCATTCCCACGCCTCCGGATTGATCGGCTCGCCGACCGAGCCGAGCAGCCTCAGGGTCTTGCGGCTGGTCCTCTTCACCGGCGCCTCGCCGGCGCCCATCAGCGAACGGATGGCGGTCGGCGCCGTGTAGAAGATCGTGACCTTATGCTTGTCGACGACCTCCCAGAAGCGCGAGATCGAGGGATAGGTCGGCACGCCCTCGAACATCAGCGTCGTGGCGCCATTGGCGAGCGGGCCATAGACGATGTACGAGTGCCCCGTCACCCAGCCGACATCGGCCGTGCACCAGTAGATGTCGCCGTCGTGATAATCGAAAACGTACTGATGAGTCATGGAGGCATAGACCAGATAGCCTGCCGTGGTGTGCAGCACGCCCTTGGGCTTGCCGGTCGAGCCTGATGTGTAAAGGATGAACAGCGGATCCTCGGCTCCCATCTCCTGGGCCTTGCACTCGGTGGTCACCTTTGCGGCTTCCTCATGATACCAGAAGTCGCGCCCGGTGATCATCTGCACCGGGCCGCCGGTGCGCTTCACCACGATCATCGCCTTGACGGTGCCTGGAATCTTGTTGGCTGCCTCGTCGGCGTTGACCTTCAACGGCACCTTCTTGCCGGCGCGCAGCCCCTCGTCCGCGGTGATCAGGATCTTGGCCTTGCCGTCCTCGATGCGGCCGGCAAGGGCATCCGACGAGAAGCCGCCAAAGACGATCGAATGCACGGCACCGATGCGGGCGCAGGCGAGCATCGCGTAGGCGGCCTCGGGGATCATCGGCAGATAGATCGTGACCGTGTCGCCCTTCTTCACGCCATGTGCCTTGAGCACGTTGGCAAAGCGGCACACCTCTTCGTGCAGCTGACGGTAGGTGATCCTCTTGGACTCCGCGGGATCATCGCCTTCCCAGATGATGGCAACCTGATCCGAGCGTTGGGGAAGATGGCGATCGATGCAGTTGAGCGACACATTGGTGGTGCCGTCGCCGAACCATTCGATCGAGACATTGCCGGGCGCAAACGATGTCCGCTTGACGCGGGTATAAGGCTTGATCCAGTCGATGCGCTTGCCATGCTCGCGCCAGAAGGTTTCCGGATCCCGCACCGACTGGGCGTACATTTCCTGGTACTTCGCATTGTCGACGTAGGCGGAGGCTGACCAGCTTCCAGGAACCTTGAAAAGCACTTCCGGCATCATTCGCTCCGTGCACTATCGGGCACCGGCCCGGTTTGGGGGCCCCGGTTTGGGGGATCGTAGTCAGACGCTACGCTACACAGAGCCGGCGCTAGACAGAGCGCCGGGGTATGGTCCTCGCTTGGAGGCTCGTCTCAATGCGCGGTCGCGCTGGCCGCGCCGATGCCGGTTTGACTGCGCACGTATTGCGCGTCGAACCCGCTGCGATCGACCTTGGCGCGCATGCTGCGGTCCAGGATCGAGCCCAACCAGATGCCGACGAATGCCAGCGCCATGGAGAACAGTGCCGGGTTGTCGAGCGCGACCGGCGCCGACCCCTTGGGGTTGCCGAGCGTCACCTCCCACACGGCCGGCGACAGGATGACGCCGACAATGGCCGTGATCAGGCCGAGGAAGCCGCCGATGAGCGCACCCCGCGTGGTCAGCCCGCGCCAGAAGATCGACATGACCAGCACCGGGAAGTTGCAGGACGCCGCGATCGCGAAGGCCAGCCCGACCATGAAGGCGACATTCTGGTTCTCGAAGATGATGCCCAGAATGATCGCCAACACGCCCAGGAACAGCGTCGCCGTCTTCGAGACACGGATCTCGTCGTGCTCATTGGCCTTTCCGCCCTTGATCACCATGGCGTAGATGTCATGGCTGATCGCCGAGGCGCCGGCCAGCGCCAAGCCGGATACCACCGCGAGGATGGTGGCGAACGCCACCGCCGAGATGAAGCCGAGGAACATGTTGCCGCCGACGGCGTCGGCCAGATGGATCGCCGCCATGTTCGAGCCACCCTTGATGGCTGCGATGCCGCTCTTGGTCTTCTCAAAGATGCTGAGATCGAGAAACGCCATGTCCGTCGAGACCAGCACGATGGCGCCGAAGCCGATGATGAAGGTCAGGATGTAGAAGTAGCCGATGAAGCCGGTCGCATAGAACACCGACTTGCGCGCCGCCTTGGCATCCTTCACCGTGAAGAAGCGCATCAGGATATGGGGCAGCCCGGCCGTGCCGAACATCAGGGCCAGGCCCAGCGAGATGGCCGACAGCGGATTGGAGATCAGGCTGCCGGGCTCCATGATCGCGATCTTCTTGGGATGCACCTCCACGGCCTTGGCAAACAGCGCTTCAGGGCTGAAGCCGAAGCTGTACAGGACCGCGCCGGCCATGAACGTGGCGCCCAACAACAGCAGCACCGCCTTGATGATCTGCACCCAGGTCGTTGCTTTCATGCCGCCGAAGGTCACGTAGATCATCATCAAGCCGCCGACCAGGATGACCGCGATCCAATAGTCGAGGCCGAACAGCAGCTGGATCAGCTTGCCGGCCCCAACCATCTGCGCGATCAGATAGAACGCGACAGTGACCAGCGAACCGCAGGCCGCAAGAATGCGGATCTCGGTCTGGCCGAGCCGGAACGAGGTCACGTCGGCAAAGGTGAATTTGCCGAGATTGCGCAGCTGCTCGGCGATCAGAAACGTGACGATCGGCCAGCCGACGAGCCAGCCCACAGAGTAGATCAGGCCATCGTAACCGGAGGTGTAGACCAAGCCGGAGATGCCCAGGAACGAGGCCGCCGACATGTAGTCGCCGGCGATGGCGAGGCCGTTCTGGAAACCGGTGATGCCGCCGCCGGCGGAATAGAAGTCTGCGGCTGACGCCGTCCGCTTTGCTGCCCAGTACGTGATGCCGAGGGTCAAGGCGACGAAGGCAATGAACATGCCGATCGCATTCCAGTTGACCGCCTGCTTGGCACCGCCATCCACGGTTCCGGCGGCAAGCGCCAGCGTCGGGGTAGCAAGGAACGCTGACACGAGCACGCAGGAGAGCTTTCTCATGGCCGGTACCCCTCGACGATGCGGCGGATCAAGCGGTCGTACTGGGCATTGGCCTTGCTGACATAAATGCCCGTCAGCGCGAAGGCCGATACGATGACGAACAGGCCGATCGGGATACCGATGGTCGTCACGCCTGTTCCCAAAGGCGTGCCCAGGAACTTGGGCGCGTAGGCCACCATCAGGATGAAGCCGAAATAGATGACCAGCATGATGAGCGACAACGTCCACCCCAGGGACGACCGTCGGCGCACCAGCTCCTGGTAGTTGGGATCCTGCTTGGTCCTCTCATGGACGTTCTCATCCATCTCGGTTCTCCCCCGACTATTCGCGGATCACAGCAATCCATAGAGAATGATCGGGCACGACCGTTTGATGTGGATCAATCGATCTTCATCTCGTGGCATCCGGGGCGAAGATGCAGATCTCGATGCACCTTGCGTGAATGCCGCAGGCCGCATTTGCAATGCCGGGACACGCGCAGCAAGATCACGTCGGTCCCGCCACCGGTCTACCCGGCATGCACCAGGGCCGGCGAAGGTTGTTGCCCTGGTGCGTCCGAACCACTGAAGGGGAGAACACCATGGGTCACGGTTCCGGCATTCGCGAGGTCGCCTGGGTCGACATTCCCGGCGGCGGCCAGGTCGTCCTGGACGGCAACCACGCCTATGTCGGACATATGCAGCCGCCGCACGGAACCTCCGTCCTGGACGTGAGTGATCCCGCGCATCCAAAGGTCATCGCGTCGATCGACATTCCGCCGGGGCTGCATTCCCACAAGGTACGGGTGGCGAATGACATCATGGTGGTGAACCGCGAGCGTACGCGGGGCGAGAAACCGGCTGATGATTTCGTCGGGCTGCGCATCTTCGACGTCAGCCGACCGGGCAACCCGCGCGACATCTGCCATTGGCCGTGTGCCGGAATGGGTGTGCATCGCTTCACCTTCGATGGCCGCTACGCCTACATTTCCACGGAGCAGGAGGGCTATGTCGGGACCATCGTCATGATCCTCGACCTGAAGGATCCGACCAGGCCGGAAGAGGTCGGTCGCTGGTGGATGCAAGGGCAGTGGGTCGCCGGCGGTGAAACACCAGGCTGGAAGGGGAAGAACCACCGCTGCCACCATCCGATCCGGCGCGGCGATCGGCTGTATGTCAGCTACTGGTACGGCGGCGGCGTCATCCTCGACATCAGCGACATGACCAAGCCCAAGATGATCGCCAGCCTCGATTGGAGTCCGCCGTTCGGCTGGCCCACGCACAGCCTGGTTCCGATCGATGTGCCGATCGCCGGCCATCGCTGGATGCTGGTCGCAGACGAGCACGTGCAGCCCCTGGATCCCAAGCTCTCGCCGGAGCTGCCCGCGATGCTTTGGATGGTGAACATCACTGAAGAGACCCGCCCGATACCCGTCAGCAGTTTCCAGCTGCCAGACTTGGTCGGGGTCGAGACGCCGCTGATGACGGCGTGCCACCAGCCCGTCGAAACCATCACCGGCAGCGAGGTTCCCGCCGCCTGGTTCGCCAATGGGCTCAGGGTGATCGATATCGCCAATCCCCTGTCGATGAAGCAGGCCGCCTGGTGGATGCCGGACGTGCCGGCGGGGGCCCAGCGCGTCTGCAGCAACGACGTCTACGTCGACCATCGAGGCCTGATCTACCTGATCGATCGCAACCGGGGGCTGTCGATCCTCGAGCGCGTGTAGGCGGCGCGACGATTGTCGTCCGCCGCAGCCATTCGGCCCGATCGGCCTCAGGCGGCAGAGCTCTGCCTTGCCGCGTACATTGACGCCGTCTCGCCGAGACTCCAACTCTGCAGCCGTATGGGGAGCGAAGTTCGATCTCTGGTGGAACGATGTCCGTATGTGGCCCATCAAGCGGGGATGGGGGCGCGAAACTCCAGCTGACCGACGGGGACCAGAATGAGTTGAGGATCATTCCTTGCTCGGGTGACAACGTCCTTCTACGCTTCTGTCGCAGCGGGACAGGAGGAAGAGCCCGGTGGCCCGTGATCAGCGCAAGCTGGCGGCAGTCCTTTTTGCAGACGTGGTCGGATCGTCTCGGCTGATGGGCCGGGATGAAAGCGGCACGGTTGCGCGACTTCTGGAACATCTGAACCGGCGGCTTGTGCCTGCGGCCGGTCGCTGCGGCGGGCGGGTGATCAGGCTGACGGGCGACGGCGGTCTCGTCGAGTTCGCCAGCGCCGTAGACGCGCTGCGCGCGGCCATCGAGTTCCAGCAAGCCATGGTGGAGGCGAACCGCGGCCAACCTCAGGAGGAGGCCATCGTCTTTAGAGCCGGCCTTCATCTCGGCGATGTCATCGTCAAGGACGACGACATCTACGGCGACGACGTCA
>Ga0081455_10002366_pt1 | contig 22513 bp, 16 predicted proteins | sample TabmetS3T2R1_FD_70207 | JGI IMG/M metagenome (GOLD analysis project Ga0081455, IMG submission 70207) | Tabebuia heterophylla rhizosphere microbial communities from the University of Puerto Rico - S3T2R1 | ecosystem: Host-associated > Plants > Roots > Rhizosphere ...
TGCAGCGAGTAGACCTGCGGCGGCGAGCCGATCAGCGCCACCGTCTGGTGCCCCAGGTCGGCCAGGTGGTCGACGGCGACCCGGCCGGCGCCGAAGAAGTCCAGGTCGATACAGGTCAGGCCGGAGGCGTCGCCGGGGAAGCCGATCAGCACCGAGGGCCGGTCCAGCGAGCGCAGCAGCGGGATGCGGGCGTCGTTCACCTCGACGTCCATCACCAGCAGCGCGTCCACCAGCGCGCTGTCGGCGACCCGGCGCAGCCCCTCCTCGCCCTCCTCCTGGGTGAGCAGCAGCACGTCGTGGTCGTAGGAGCGGGCGGTGGTCACCACCGACATGGCGAACTGCATCAGGACCGGTACGTACATGCCCGGCCGCAGCGGGATCGTCAGCGCCAGTACGTTCGACCGGTTGCTGGCCAGGGCCCGCGCCCCGGCGTGCGGCCGGTACCCGAGCGCGTCGATGGCCGCCTCCACCCGGCGCCGCGTCTCCACCGAGATCGACCGCTTGCCGGACAGCACGTACGACACGGTGCTGGGCGCCACCCCGGCATGCCGCGCCACGTCGGTGATCTTCACCATCGGCTCGTCCTGATCGCATCGCCCTCGCGGGTGGTCACGAACCGGGCGGCCGGCGCACCGGTCCGGTCCGGCACCGTGGTCTCCACCCGCGCCCCGTCCGCCAGTTCGTAGGCCCGCAACTCCACCCCGTCGGCCCAGTCGTAGTCGGGCCGGTCCGCGGTCGCCCCGAGCGGCAGCACCGCACCCGGGCGTACCAGCAGCGGGAGGCTGGCGAAGTCGTGCGTCTCGCGCACCCAGCGCGGGCCTTCCACAACCTGACCCGAGACCAGGTGCGTCCAGCGACCCGCCGGCACGTAGTACGACACCTCACCCGAGGCGCTGAACACCGGCGCCACCAGCAGATCCGGCCCGAGCATGTACTGCCGGTCCAGGTGCGCGCAGCCCGGGTCGTCGGGGAACTCCAGCGCCATCGCCCGCATCACCGGCACGCCGGTGTCCCGCGCGGTCACCGCGGCCTGGTACAGGTACGGCATCAGCCGCGCCTTGAGCCGGGTGAAGGTCCGCAGCACCTCCACCGCCTCCTCGTCGAACAGCCACGGCACCCGGTACGACCCGCTGCCGTGCAGCCGCGAGTGCGAGGACAGCAGCCCGAAGGCGATCCACCGCTTGAACAGCGCCGGGTCCGGCGTCCCCTCGAAGCCGCCGATGTCGTGGCTCCAGAAGCCGAAGCCGCTCATCCCCAGCGACAGCCCGCCGCGCAGGCTCTCGGCCATCGACTCGAAGGTCGACTCGTTGTCGCCGCCCCAGTGCACCGGGAACTTCTGCGACCCGGCCGTGGCCGAGCGGGCGAACACCACGGTGTCCTCGCCGCGGCGCTTCTGCAGCGCCTCGAACACGCACTGGTTGTAGAGGTAGGTGTAGTAGTTGTGCATGCGCTCCGGGTCGGAGCCGTCGAAGTAGGCGACGTCGGTGGGCACCCGCTCGCCGAAGTCGCTCTTGAAGCAGTCGACCCCCTGCTCCAGCAGGGCATCCAGCTTCCCGGCGTACCACTCGCGGGCGGCCGGGTTGGTGAAGTCGACCAGCGCCATGCCCGGCTGCCACAGGTCCCACTGCCACACATCGCCGTTCGGCCGGCGCAGCAGGTACCCCGCGGCGGCCGCCTGCGCGAACAGCGGCGAGCGCTGCCCGATGTACGGGTTGATCCACAGGCAGATCCGCAGGCCGCGCGCCTTCAGCCGGGCCAGCATGCCGACCGGGTCGGGGAACACCCGCGGGTCCCACTCGAAGTCGCACCAGTTCAGCTCGCGCATCCAGAAGGTGTCGAAGTGGAACACGCTGACCGGCAGGTCCCGCTCGGCCATACCGTCCACAAAGGACGACACCGTCGACTCGTCGTAGGAGGTGGTGAACGAGGTGGACAGCCACAGCCCGAAGGTCCACGGCGGCGGCAGCGCGGGCCGCCCGGTCAGCGCGGTGTACTTCGCCAGGATCTCCTTCGGCGTCGGCCCGTAGATCACCAGGTACTCCAGCACCTGGTCCGGCACCGAGAACTGCACCTTCGAGACCAGTTCGGAGCCGACCTCGAACGACACCCTCCCCGGGTGGTCGACGAACACCCCGTACCCGCCGTTGGTCAGGTAGAACGGCACGTTCTTGTACGCCTGCTCGCTGCTGGTGCCGCCGTCGGCGTTCCAGATGTCGACCGACTGCCCGTTCTTGACCAGCGGCCCGAACCGCTCGCCCATCCCGTACACCTGGGTGTCCACGCCCAGCCCCAGCCGCTCGGCGAGGTGGTGCCGCCCGCCGGCGTCGGTGAACAGCGCCGTGCCCCGGAAACCGCTGCCGGTCAGCACCGTGCCGCCCGCGCGGAACTCCACGCCCCACCGCTCGCCCCGGTCCACCCGCACGCTGAGCGCCCCCGAGGTCAGCTCCGCGCTGCCCTCGCCGACCGACACCGCGGCGGCGGCGCCCTCGTCGCAGGCCACCTCGAAACGCGGCCCGCGGTCCACGCCGCCGGTGAAGTGGGCGATCCGCACCCGGATGACATCGGCCAGCGGCGCCGACCAGGTGAAGGTGAGCACCGGCCCCTTGAGCAGGTCGCCGCGGTCGCGCACCGGGAAGGTCGGCGCGTACGCCGTCAGCGTGCCGGGGCCGGTCTCCACATCGAGCACGTGGTCGGGGTACGCGGCCCGCACACCCTCCCGCAGCAGCCAGTGACCGTTGCTGAACCTCATGGATCGCAAGCCCCCTCGCTCACTTGATCGCCCCCATGGTGATGCCACGGGACAGCGTCCGCTGGAAGATCAGGAAGAACACGATCGTCGGGATCATGCCGAGCACGGCCGAGGCGCTGGACATGGTGGCGTCCATCAACCGCTGGCCCTGCAGCACGCCGAGCGCCACCGAGACCGTCTGGTTGTCGTTGGACAGCAGGAAGATGAGGGGGATGAAGAACTCGTTCCAGGTCCACACGAAGAAGAACACCATCAGTACGGCCAGGGTCGGCCGGCTGATCGGCACCACGACCCGCCACAGCGTCCGCCAGGTGCCGGCGCCGTCCAGCCGGGCCGCCTCCAGCAACTCTCGCGGGAACTGCGCGAACACCGCGGCGAGCAGGTACGTCCCGAACGCGGTCTGGATCACCGAGAAGATGATGATCACCGACAGCCGGGTGTCGTACAGGTCGAGCTTCTTGGCCAGGTAGTAGAGCGGGTAGACCAGCACCTCCTGCGGCAGGATGTTGGCGCCGATGAAGGCGACCAGCAGGGCCAGCCGGCCGCGCACCTTGCCGATGCCGAGGGCGTAGGCGTTGAACAGCGACAGCAGCACCGCGATGACGGCGACCGAACCGCTGATCAGGACGCTGTTCCAGAGCTTGCGGCCGTAGTCGACGCGGGTCCAGAACTCGCGCAGGTTGGTCAGGTCCAGGTGGTGCGGCAGCGCGATCGGGCTGCTGTTGGCGTACTCCTGCGCCGGCTTGAGCGCGTTGAAGACCACCACCGCCAGCGGCAGCAGGATGCCGACCGCCAGGATGCCCAGGAAGGCCAGCACGATCCAGCGGCCCGGGTCCCGGCGCCGGCGGGAGCGGCGTACCGGCGGCGGCTGCGGCGGCGCGGCGGTGACGGTCTGGAGCAGCGCCATCAGACCTCCTCCTGCTGCCGGCCCTGCAGGCGCAGGAAGACCGCGGCCAGGGCGAGGATGAGCAGGGTCAGCACGGTCGCGATCGCGGCGCCGTACCCGACGTCGGTCTTGTCGAAGAAGTTCTGGAACGAGAAGTACGACGGGACGTTGGTGGCATCGCCCGGGCCGCCCTTGGTGAGGACGTAGATCGGCGGGAACACCTTCAGCGCGGCGATCGTGGTCCACAGCAGCACCACCGCGATCTCGGGGCGGATCTGCGGGATCGTCACGTGCCACAGCCGGCCCCACCAGCCGGCGCCGTCGATCTCGGCCGCCTCGTACAGGGCCGGGTCGACGCGCTGCAGGCCGGACATGAACACCACCAGCGGGAAACCCAGCTGGATCCAGACCAGGACGCCGGCCACGGTGGCCAGCGCCCACTTCTCCTCGCCCAGCCAGTCGTGCGCCAGCGAGGCGAGCCCGACCTTCCTCAGCACCGCGTTGACCGCGCCGTCGTCGGTGAGCAGCCAGGACCACACGATGCCGGCGACCGCGACCGGCAGCACCTGCGGCAGGTAGAAGGCCGCGCGCAGCACGCTGGCGGTGCGCGGCCCGAACCGCTTGCCGATGACGTCGAACAGGGCGTACGCCAGGATCAGCCCCAGGATGGTCGGGATGACCGCCATGGCCAGCACGAGCACCAGGCTGTGCCGGAAGGAGGACCAGAACAGGCCGTCGCCGAACAGCTCCCGGTACTGGCCGAACCCTGTCCACTGTGGACGGCCGACGCCGTCCCAGTCGGTCAGGCTGATGCCGATGTTCATCGCGAACGGCACCAGGATCACCGCGACGAACAGCGCCGCGCCCGGGACCAGGTACAGCCAGTACCCCGGGCCGCGGCGGCCGCTCGCCGTGCGTACCTGCGTCATCCGGCGGGTTTGCCCTTGTCATAGGCCTTCTGCAACGCGCTCAGCACGTCGTCGGGGGATGCGCTGCCGTTGATCAGCTTCTGCACGTTGGACACCAGCACGTCGTAGAAGCCCGGCACCGGCCAGTCGGGGTAGAAGGCCAGCCCGTCGTTGGACACCAGGGCCTGGTAGTTCTGGATCAGCTCCTTGGACCTGGCGTCGGTGATCGCCGCGGAGTCCGCCGCGACCGGTACGCCGCCGTTGTTGCCGAGCACGTTCTGGATGTTCTTCTTCAGCGTCAGGTCGATGAACTCGTACGCCAGGTCCTTGTTCTTGCTGGACTTCGGGACCACCCACAGGTTGCCGCTGGAGCCGAGGGTGAGCTTGCTCTCCGGCCACAGGAACGAGCCGTACTGGAACTTGATCTGCTTCTGGAACCGGCCGGCCCACCAGGTGCCGGAGAACAGCATCGGGAACTTCCCGCCGATGAAGGCGACACCGGCGTCCTCGGCCTTGGTGCCGACCGAGTTCTTCGCGATGTAGCCCTTCTTCACCCAGTCGCTGAAGGTGTTGGCGGCGTAGGTCCAGTTGGCGTCGTGGAAGTCGGCCTTGCCGGTGTAGCGCTCGTACGCGTCGACCCAGGACCGGTCCGCCTTGGACAGCGCGAGCTGGTAGAGGTACTGCTGCGCCATGTACTCGCCCCCGGCGTTCGCGAACGGCGTGATGCCGGCGGCGACGAACTTGTCCATGGCCGCGGTCAGCTCGGCCATCGTCGTCGGCACCTGGACGCCGTGCTGGGCGAACATGTCCTTGTTGTAGTAGACCTGCACGAACTCGGAGTAGTTCGGGATGCCGTACCAGTTGCCGGAGCCCATCACGCCCTTGGCGTCGTAGCGGCAGGTGGTCTGCACGCTCGGGCTCAGCACCTTGTCCCAGCCGCGCTGGGTGGCCTCGCCGCTGAGATCGGTCAGCAGGCCCTGCTTCGACAGCAGCCCGGCCGTCGCGTTGCCCTTGTTGTACTCCATGACGTCGGGGGCGTCCTTGGAGTTCAGCGCCATCGGCGCGGTCTTCTGGATCTGCTCGAAGCCCTTCTCCTCCACGATCACGGTGACCCCGGGGTGGGCCTTCCTGAACTCGTCGATCGCCTGCGCCCAGGCCACGCCCATCGCGCTGTCGGGGCCCTCGTAGTGCCAGATCCGCAGCGTGTTGTTGCCGCTGCCGCCGGAGCCGGTGGAATCCGAGCTGCCGCAGGCGACCAGCGACATGGCCGCCATGGTCAGCGCGGCGACTAAGCCGGCGAACCTTCCTCGGGTGGACATTCGGTGCCTCCTGGATCCGGGCCAACGGAGGTGCTGCGAGGTCACGTCGAAGCGCTTCGATGCAGGGTCGGCGGCAGTCGAAGCGAGGTGTCGAAGCGGTTCGACGCAAGTTACGACTTCATTGCGCGGCCCGTCAAGCACTCAGACCCTGACCAACTCGCGGACCGGCTCGGCCGCCGCGGCGGGCGTACGGCGCCGGTAGCGGCACCAGGTCACCAGGAAGCACAGGGCGTAGTAGGCGATGAAGCCGCAGAACGCCGCGTCGGCGGCCCCGGTGTGCCCGATCGAGGTGGCGAGGGCGCGGCTCACCCCGAACCCGCCGAGCGCCCCGACGGCCGCGGCGATCCCGAGGGCGGCGGCAGCCTCCCGCCGGTCGAAGATCGCCGGGATCATCCGGTACGTCGACCCGTTGCCGGCGCCGCTGGTCACGAACAGCGCCAGGAACGCGCCGAAGAACACCGGGAAGCTGCCGCCCCGCTCGCCGGCCACGACCAGCGCCGCCGCGCCGGCCATCAGCGCGAAGCTGCACAGCGTCACCCGCGCGCCGCCCACCCGGTCGGCGAGCCAGCCGCCGGCCGGCCGCACCAGCGACCCGACCAGCGCGCCCAACCACGCGTACCAGCCGCCGTGTACGGCCGGGAACTGGTTCCTGATCAGCAGCGGCAGCGCGAAGGAGTACCCGACGAACGAGCCGAAGGTACCGACGTACAGCAGCGACACCAGCCAGGTGTCGCGGCGCCGCGCGGCCGCCGCCTGCGCCCCGATCTCGGCGGTGGCGGTCCGCAGGTTGTCCATGAACAGCAGCGCGCAGGCCGCCGCGAGCACCACGAAGGCGGCGTAGAACGCGCCGGCGTAGGCGATGTGCACGCCCGTACCGGCCGTGACCAGGACCGGGACGAGCAGCTGCCCGATCGCGACCCCGACGTTGCCGCCGGCCGCGTTGAGCCCCAGCGCCGAACCCTTGCGCGCCCGCGGGTAGAAGAAGCTGATGTTCGCCGTCGAGGAGGCGAAGTTGCCGCCGCCCACGCCGGCGCTCGCCGCGGCCAGCAGGAACAGCCCGTACGAGCCGTGGCTGGTGACCGCCACGATCAGCATCGCGCACGGGACCAGCAGCAGCAGCGTGCTGGCCACGGTCCAGTTGCGCCCGCCGAAGCGGGACACGGCCAGGGTGTACGGCAGCCGCAGCGCCGCGCCGAGCAGGTTCGGCAGCGACACCAGCCAGAACAGCTGGTTGAGGCCGAAGTGGAAGCCGGCGGCCGGCAGGCTGACCACCACCACGCTCCAGATCGACCACAGCGAGAACGCCAGGTGCTCGACGAAGACCGAGCAGACCAGGTTCCGGGCCGCGATCCGCCGGCCGGTCACGGCCCAGAAGGCCGGCTCCTCCGGCCGCCAGTCCTCGATCCAGTGCCCGTTCACCGGTCACCCGCCAGGGCCTCGCACAGGCCGCTGACGGCGTTCCTGCAGCTGCCGCAGCCGGTCGTCGCCCGGGTGGCCTCGGCCAGCTCGGGGACGGAGCTCGCCCCGGCGTCGAGGGCCGCGGCCAGCTGGCCCTTGGTCACCGTGTTGCACCGGCAGATCAGGGCGTCGTCGGGCAGCGCCGCCGGGTCGGAGCCGCCACCCCGCCCGGCCGCGCCGAGCAGCAGGCCGAACCGGTCGGCCGGCGCGGGGATGCCCTGGTCGAAGTGCTGGGTCGCCTGGGCGGCCGCGTCCGGCATGCCGAGCACGATCGCGCCGGTCAGCCGGTCGCCGCGCAGCACGACCTTGGCGTACCGGCCGCTGCCGGGGTCCTGCAGCCACAGCACCTCCGGCTCGCGCAGGCCGTCCGCCGGCTCCGCGTGCACCTCGCCCATCGCGGCCAGTTCCAACCCGCGGGCCTTCAGCCGGGTGACCGCGAGGGTGCCCTCGTAGCGGGCCTCCTCGTCGGCGCCGGTGAGCAGGTCGGCCAGCACCGCGGCCTGGTCCCAGGCCGGCTGCACCTGGCCGGCCACCGTGCCGGAATGCTCGGCGCAGTCGCCGATCGCGTACACCTGCGGGTCGGCGGTGCGCAGCCGGTCGTCGATGGCGATGCCGCGGCGTACCGGCAGCCCGGCCCGCTCGGCCAGCCCGGTCTCGGCGCGCACGCCAGCGCACACCAGCACCAGGCCGGCCGGGACCAGCCGGCCGTCGTCCAGCCGCAGCCCCTGTCCCGGCTCGTACCGCAGCGCGGTCCGGCCCAGCCGCAGCTTGACCCCGGCCTCGGCCAGCACCCGGGCCAGCACCGCGGCGGCCGCCGGGTCGAGCTGGCGGTCCATGAGGCGCTGGGCCCGGTGCACCACGGTGACCGGGTTGCCGCGGCCGGCCAGCGCCCACGCCGCCTCCAGGCCGAGCAGCCCGCCGCCCAGCACGGCCACCGGCACGCCGGCGCCGGCGGCGGCGATGATGCGCTCGCAGTCGTCGACCGTACGGAACTCGTGTACGCCCTCGGCCAGCGTGCCCGGCCCGGCGGTGAGCCCCGGGGTCGGCGGGATGTACGGCCGGCTGCCGGTGGCCAGCACCACCGCGTCGTACCGGGTGCTCCGGCCGCCGGCCAGCCGCACCACCTTGCTGCCGCGGTCCAGCCCGCGCACGGGCGTACGCAGGCGGACGTCGACGCGGTGCCGGTCGGCCCAGTCAGGGCCGTGCATGCGCACCGAGTCCGGCCGCACCGAGCCCGCCACGACCGAGGACAGCAGCACCCGGTTGTACGCCAGGTGCGGTTCGGCGCCCAGCACGGTCAGCTCGACCCGGTCGGCGTCCGGGTCACGCCGGCGCACCTCCTCGGCCAGCCGGGCACCGGCCATGCCGTACCCCACCACCACCACGTGTTTGGCGCTCATGCGGGCTCCACCGCCTCCAGGCGGACCGCGCAGACCTTGAACTCGGGCATCCGGCTGACCCGGTCCAGCGCCGGGTTGGTGACCAGGTTGGCGCGCTGCGCGGCCGGGAAGTGGAAGGGCAGGAACACCACGTCCGGGCCGACCGCGTCGCTGTACCGCACCCGCGCCCGGGCCCGGCCGCGGCGGGACACGATCGCGGCCAGCGCCCCGTCGGCGAGCCCGGCGCGGGCGGCGGTGTCCGGGTGCACCTGGACGTACGCGACGCTGGCCGCGCCCATCAGCTCCGGCACCCTGCGGGTCTGCGCGCCGGACTGGTAGTGCTGCAGGAGCCGCCCGGTGGTCGCCCGCAGCGGGTACCGGTCGTCCACGTCCTCGGCCGGCCCGCGGTACCGCACCGGGACGAACCTGGCCCGCCCGTCGGGGTGGCCGAACCGGTCCAGGAACAGCCGCGGCGTACCCGGGTGGCCGGCGCCGCGCACCGGCCAGTACAGCGCCTCGCCGGCCCGCAGCCGGTCGTAGTCGACCCCGGAGTAGTCGGCCGGCCCGCCCGCGCTGGCCCGGCGCAGCTCCGCGAACACCGCCTCGGCCCGGGCCGGGAACCGGTCCGCCGGCTGCCCGAGCCGGATGGCCAGGTCGCGCAACACGGCAAGGTCGGTACGGACGCCCGCGGGCGGGTCGACGGCGCGCTGGCGCAGCAGGACCCGGCCCTCCAGGTTGGTCATGGTGCCGTCCTCCTCGGCCCACTGGGTGACCGGCAGGACCACGTCGGCCAGCGCCGCCGTCTCCGAGGGCAGCGCGTCGGCGACCACCAGCAGGTCCAGCGCGCGCAGCCGGTCGACCACGTGCGCCGCGGCCGGCGCGGACACCGCGGGATTGCTGCCGAAGACCAGCAGCCCGTCCCCGGCGCCGAGGGAATCCAGCAGCTCGTACGCCGACGGCCCGGGGCCGGGCAGGCTGTCGGCGTCCACGCCCCACACCGCGGCCACGTGGGCGCGCGCCGCCGGATCGTCGATCCGCCGGTACCCGGGCAGCTGGTCGGCCTTCTGCCCGTGCTCACGCCCACCCTGCCCGTTGCCCTGCCCGGTCAGGCAGCCGTACCCCGACCCGACCCGGCCGGGCAGCCCGAGCGCCAGCGCCAGGTTGATCCAGGCGTTGACCGTGTCGGTCCCGCTGGCGTGCTGCTCGGTGCCGCGCGCGGTGAGGATGTACGCGCTGCCGGCCCGGGCGAGCAGGCGTACGCACGCCCGCTGGTCGGCCGCGGCCACGCCGGTGACCCGCTCCGCCCGCTCCGGCCACCACTCGGCCACCGCCTCGCGGGCCGGCCGCACGCCGCTGGTACGCCGCTCGACGTACGCGGTGTCGACCAGGCCCTCGGCGTACGCGGCGTGCAGCATGCCGGCGGCCAGGGCCAGGTCGGTCCCGGGCCGCGGGCGCAGGTGCAGCGTGGCCAGCTCCGCGGTCATGGTCCGGCGCGGGTCGACCACCACCAGGCCGCCGCGCTCGGCGGCGCCGGTGATGTGCTGCACGAACGGCGGCATGGTCTCGGCGACGTTCGCGCCGACCAGCAGCACCGCGTCCGCGCCGGCCAGGTCGGTGACCGGGAACGGCAGGCCGCGGTCCACCCCGAAGGCACGCAGCGCGGCCGCGGCGGCACTGGACATGCAGAACCGGCCGTTGTAGTCGATCCGGGAGCTGCCCAGCGCCACCCGGGCGAACTTGCCGAGCAGGTAGCACTTCTCGTTGGTCAGCCCGCCGCCGCCGAACACGCCCACCGCGTCCGGGCCGCCGGCCGCCTGCAGCCGCGCGATCCGCTCCGCCACCAGGTCCAGCGCGGCGTCCCAGCCGGCCGGGCGGAACACCCCGTCCCGGTCGCGGACCAGCGGGCTGGTGAGCCGGTCCGGCGCGCGGAGCAGTTCCGCCGCGGTCCAGCCCTTCTGGCACATCCCGCCGCCATTCACCGGGAATTCGCGGGCCTGTACGCGCGGCGGCCCGCCCGGGCCGTCGACCGTCATCGCGCATTGCAAGGCGCAGTACGGGCAATGCGTAGCTGTCATACCGGCGTCACCACCATCCCTGCCGGAAAGGGTTTGAGCGCTTGCGGTCAGCCTCCCGAACCGGGGCGTCCGGCAAACGCGCTCATTGATGCCGAGCTCCGACCATTGATACGGGCCGCGCCCAGGGCCTGTCGCGAAGTCGACTGGTGGTGGGGGCGCGCACACAGAGCCGGTGGCCGGCCGGAGGAGGGGCTTCCGACCGGCCACCGGGGTCAGTGACGGTGCCCGCCCGGCCGCGGCGGGACACTACCGCGGCCGGCGCTCGATCAATCTATGTTTCGAATCTGTTTCCACTTCTTTGGCACGTTCTGCCGGAAATGCGCGCCCGGACGTTAGCACCGATCCGCCGAGAGAGGCAACAGCGCGGGGTCAACGCGTCACAGTCCGTACCCCAACGTCCTTTCAATACGGACAGTGATTGCGCAGCGACATATCTGGTCACTCTCCGGTTTCAGCGCCACACCAGCGCTGCTTCAGAGCCCTGAGTCAGATTCGAGGCTGACCCAGGTGCGAAGAGGGAGCTGGCGTGTCCGTCGACGAGATCGCCCCGCTGCTGGCGACCGCGGAGAGTTACCTGACGAGGTTGCCGGCGCTGGAAACCGGCCGGGTGATGGCCCAGATCGCCGAGATCCGCGCCGAGCTGGCACCCGGCCTCGCCACCCCGCCCGTACTGCCGGCTGAGCAGGGGGTGGTGGGCGAGGTGCCGCCGGCTGACGAGGCGCTGCGGCTGTCGCAGGCGCGCAGCAGGGTGACCCAGGCCAGGGCGTACGTCCAGACCGGCCGGCCGGAGTTCGTGGAACCGGCGCTGACCGGCGCCGCCGCGCACCTGAGCGAGGTGGGCGAGGCGTCCCGGGTCGCGCTGCTGGCCGAGATCGAGGAGGTCCGCGCCGAGCTCGCGGCCGTACTCACCGCGGAGCGGACCACCCGCGCCGAGACCGAGCTGACCGGCCACCTGGACACCGCCACGACCAGCCTGCCCGGCAGCCCGGAGCTGGCCGCCGTGGCACTGAAGCGGTTCGCCGACCGGCTGGTCTCGGCCGAGGTGCGCGACCTGCTGGCCGACGAGGCGGTGGAGCGGTACGCCGCGCGCGGGGTGGAGCTGACCGCGCGGCTGGCCGCCAGCATCAAGCAGCGCGCGCTGGCCCGGGCACTGCCGTCGCTGACCGAACTGGAACGCCGGCTCGCCGACGGCCCGTACGCCGGGCTGGACCAGCGCGGCGCGTACCAGGCGGCCCGGGAGCTGCGCGAGCTGAAGCACCGCGTGCTGGCCGCGGTCGCGCCGCTGCCCGGGGACGACCTGGACATGCGCGACGTCCAGGCCAGGCTGGTGGCCGCCGACACCGCGCTGGCCCGCGCCGCCCTGGCGTGGGGCACCCGGACGCTGCAGCGCCGGGTCGGCGGCACCTGGGCGGCCATCAGCGCCGACATCGCCGGCTGGGAGGGCGAGAGCGCGACGCCCGGCCTGCTGGAGGAACCGGACCTGCCCCTCACCCTGGCCGCGATCCGCCGTACCCACCCGCTGGCCCGCGCCGGCCACCAGCGCGCCCGCGAAGTCTTCGGCAGCGCCGCGGCAGCCCTGTACCGGGCGTACGCGCGGGTGCTGGACGAGGCCGAGAAGATCCCCACCCCGCTGCGCGGCATCGAGCTGGACAAGCCGGGCCGGCTGCTCATCGCCGCCGGCTACACCTTCGCCGGCACCGACTACCTCGACCCGCTGGCCGCCCGCATCCGCGAACTCCAGACCCGCTGGCGGGCCGACGCCGTCGCGACCGCCCGCACCCGCCAGGACGTGTACGCCGCGGCGGTGGCCGAGGCGGAGTCGGTGTGGCCGCGCATCGTGGCCGCGACCGGCGCGCTGGACGACTTCGACCCGGTGGACGAGACCAGCCACGGCCGTACCGTGCTCATCCCGGCGGCCCACAACCGGGCCGGCGCCGACTTCCGCGACGCCGACTTCCGCGACATCGACTTCGCCATGCGGCGCGGCGGCGTCCCGGTCGGCGGCAGCTTCGAGCCGCACGTCCTGCGCGCCCTCGAACACGCCTGGTACGACCTGCGGCTCGACGTCGACCACCACCGCCCCTGGGACCTGCTGGCCGTCGTCGAGGGCCCCACCCTGCTGGCCGAGCGCACCGTGGTCACCCTCACCGACCGCGACACCGGCGCCGAGATCGGCACCGTCGAGGAATGGCGCGCCGCCGAGGGCGTACGCCTGCGCATCGTCGGCCTGCACGCCGGCCCGGTCGCCACCGGCCCCGGCTTCTAGAACTCCGTAGGGGCTGCCCAGGGACCGGCGCAGCCCCTACGGCTCACCTGCCGCGCCCGGCGACCGTGCGCGGAGCCGCGGCGTGCCAGCAGAGCCCCGGTCTGCTGGCTCGGCGGCGCGGTCCCGCGCACGGTCGGTCCAGGTCCCCCGCTATGCCAACGCGGCAAGGCGCCGGGAGATGTGCTCGGTGCCGGTGGCGTCGAGTTGGGTGAGGATGGCCAGGGCGCGGTTCCAGTGTGTACGGGCCTGTTGCTGGTGGCCGAGGTCGCAGTGGGCGGCGGCGATGGCCTCGTGCGCGCGGGCCTGGTCGTGGGGTTGGCCGAGGGCGTCGGCGACGGTGAGGGACTGCTGGTGGCAGGCCAGCGCGGCGCCGGGCTGGCCGGCGGCGCGCAGGGCCCGGCCCAGGCCGTGCAGGGCTTCGTACTCGCCGTTGCGGTCGCTGCTGGCGCGGGCCCGGTCCAGTGCGGCGCGGTAGCGGTCGCCGGCCTCGCCGTAGCGGTGCAGTTGGAGGTCGATGTCGCCCAGCCCGCACAGGCCGTACACCTCGCCGGACAGGTCGCCGACCTCGACGGCGACGGCCAGCGCGCGGGTGAGGTATTCGCTGGCCTTGCCGAGGTTTCCGGCGCAGCGGTAGAGGTGGCCGAGGCTGGTGCGGGCCCGGATCTCGCCGCCGTGGTGGCCGATGCGGGTGGCCAGGCGCAGCGCGGTGGCGAGGTCGCGCTGCGCCTGGCGATGCTGGCCGGCGCGGACCCGGATCTTGCCCAGCCCCCAGTAGGCGTCGATCTGGCCGACCTGGTGCTGGTAGATCCGGGCCAGTTCCAGCGCCTGCCGGTAGTGCTCGACCGCGCACTGGTCCCGGGTGGTCTGCCGGGCCACGTGGCCCAGGCCGTTGAGAGCGCTGATCTGCCCGTGCGGGTCGCTGAGGCGGCGGGCGATGGACAGTGCCTGGAGCAGCAGTTCGGTGGCCTCGCGGTGCCGCCCGGACACCTCCTCGTTGCCGCCCAGGGCGATCAGCGCGGCCATCTCGGCCAGCTCGTCGCCGCGGCCGCGGGCGATGTCGAGGGCCTGGGTGTGCAGCGCGCTGGCCTCGGCGTAGCGGGCCTGGGTACGCAGGTGCCGGGCCAGCAGCACCGACAGGTCCAGCACGTACCGCGGGTGGGCGGGGGCGGCCTGCGCGGCGGCGGCCAGCAGGTTCGGCAGCTCCTCCTGCAGCCACGGCCCGGCCCGGTCCCGGTCGGCGGTCTGCGGCGGCAGCGGGCTGCCGGGCGCCGGGATGCGCGGGCGGTGGTCCCGCTCGTACGGGTACAGCGCGTCCACCGCGACACCCGCGGCGTACCGGTAGTGGTCCAGCAGCCGGCCCAGCACCTGCTCCGGCAGCTCGCCCTCCGGCTCCAGCGTGGTGGCGTAGGTGCGGAGCAGGTCGTGGAAGCCGTACCGGCCCGGCTCCGGCTGGATCAGCAGGTTCACCTGCTCCAGGGTGCCGAGCAGGTGCGCGGCCGCGGCGGTGCCGACCTCGAGCAGGGCGGCCGCGGCGTAGGCGTCCAGGACCGGGCCGGGGTGTACGCCGAGCAGCCGGAAGGCGTGCCGCTGCTGCGGGCTCAGGTGCCGGTAGGACACCTCGAAGGCCGCCGCGATGCTGCGCGCGCCGTCGTCCAGCCCGGCCAGCTCCTCGCGTCCCTTGCGCAGGAAGCCCAGCAGCGTGCTCGGGCTGAGCGCGCGGCTGGTGCGCAGCCGGGCCGCGGCGATCCGGATCGCCAGCGGCAACTCGCCGCAGGTCCGCACGATCTGGCCGACGATCTGGTGCTCGCCGTCGGCGCGGTCGCTGGCCACCTTCCGGAACAGCTCGGCCGCGTCCTCCGGGGTGAGCGTGCCGAGGGTGAGGTGGCAGGCATCGTCCAATCCGGACAGTCGCCGCCGGCTGGTGATGAGGACCAGGCACGTCGAGGTGCCCGGCAGCAGCGGCCGGACCTGCGCCTCGTCGGAGGCGTTGTCCAGCACGATCAGCATCCGCCGGCCGCTCAGCCGTGATCTGTACAGCGCGGCCCGGGCGTCCGGGTCCAGCGGGATCTGCGTGCCCGGCACGCCCAGCCCGCGCAGCAGGATGTCCAGCGCCCGGTCCGGCGGCGTCGGCGGCGTGTTCGGCGTGAACCCGTGCAGGTCGAGGAACAGGTTGCCGTCCGGGAACCGACCGGCCAGCTCGTGCGCCGCGTGCACGGCCAGCGTGGTCTTCCCGATGCCGGCCATGCCGTCCACCGCCGCCACCACCAGCGTGCCGGGTGCGGCGCCGCTGGCCGGCCACAGCTCCCGTAACCGGGCGAGTTCGCGTTGCCGGCCGGTGAAGTGGGGTGTACCGGCCGGCAACTGGTAGGGCACGCCGGGCCGCGGCGGGCCGGCTGCCGGCGGCGGCGCCCCGCCCAGCAGCAGCTCGCGGGCCTGGCGTACCGGCTCGGGCAGCCCGCGGTCGTGCGTACGGGCCGCGTGTTCGGCCTGCCGCAGCAGCCCCAGCGCCTCCGCCCCGCGGCCGGTGGCGTGCAACGCCCGCAGCACCGCACCCACCGGACCACCACTGTCCACATGCGACAGTGCGATCGACCGCAACCGGGCCAGCACCTCGTCCGGCCGGCCCGCCGCCAACTCCAGCTCACCCAGCTGCCCCGCGGCGGCCAGCCGCTGCCCGGTCAACCGGGCGGCGAGCGCACGCACACCCGGCTGGTCCAGACCGGGCAGCGGCGGCCCTTCCTGCCACAGGTCCAACGCCTCCCGCAACGCCCGTACCGCCAGCTCCGGTTCGGTACGGCGCAACGCCTCGGCCTCGGCGTACAGGTCGGCGAACCGGTCGGCATCCACGAACGTGTCCGCCGGCAACGCCAACCGGTACCCCGGCCAGCAACTGTCGATCTCCACCCCCGTCTCCCGCAACGCCTTACGCAGCTTGCTGATGTAGTGGTACAGGCTGTCATCGGCGACCACATCGGACCGGCCCCAGACCGCGCTGACCAACTGCGCGGGCTGCTTCACCTGCGCCGGCCGGTCCAGCAGCGCCACCAGCACCGCCTGGGCCATCGGCCCCCCGACCCGCACCCGCCGGCCGCCGAGCTGGACCTCGAAGCTGCCCAGCAACTGGAACCGCACCTGTGGCGGCACACCCATGTTGGTCATCTCATGCCCACTTTCCGCCCGCCGGAGGCGTTGTGCTGTGTTGCGAGCCGCGGTGTTGCGAGCTTCGGTGTTGCGGGCTCAGGCCCGGTGGCGGGCGACCTGGACCGGCATCCTGGTCCCCAGCAGCGGCCGGTAGGGCACCGCGCGGCGTACCGGCTCGGGCAGCTCCGGGCGCGGGTCGCGGCGGACCACGTCCAGCACCACCAGCGCCGACCAGCGCGGGTGTTCGCGCACCCTGACCGTGCGCGCGAAGCAGGCCGCGGCCAGCCGGTCGGCCTCGTCGCCGATGTCCTCGGCGCAGACCCGCACCGGGCACAGCAGCCACACCCGCTCCCCCACCGCGGTCGGCAGCAGCAGTACGGCGTACGGCGGCCGGCCGTCCCGCCGCGACAGCCGCAGCTCCGCGAGGGCCCCGCGCAACCGGGAACGGGTGAGCAGGCAGCCGCCCACGGCGAGGAGAAGCCGCCGCGAGCGGGGCCAGGCCAGGGCGCCGGACAGCAGCGCCACGCTGAGGACCGCGGTCCAGTGCAGCCCGGCCCGGCTGGCCGCCCACTGCCAGGCCCGGACCAGGAGGAAGATCAGGCCGATCTCCGGCAGGTGCCGGAACAGCCAGCCGAGGGTCAGCCAGAGGGGAGAACGCCGGATGGGCTCGGGCTCAGGCCGCAGTTCGCGCCCGAGGGCCCGTACGTCGCGGCTCATGCCGGCCGCCGCACCGGGCGCGCCGCGAGCCGGGCAACCAGCCGGACCGCGGCGGAGACCGCCGAACCGAGCACCGTGCCCGCACGCCGCCAGGGGCTGTCCACGTAGATGTCCCACCCAGCCATTGCCAGCGACTGGAACTCTCGCTGTCTGCTCATCGGGTTCTCCCTCGTGTGATCGCCGGGACCCGTGTGCCGCCGCGCTGCCCCCGTTGCCGCCCGCGGGCTCCGTTGCCCTGGCTCCTGGCGCCTTCCCCCTTTTCCGCTGCCACCGCGACGGTGCTCCCGGTCCGTCCGGGCTAGCGGTCCGTGCGCCGCCTGCCCTAGCCGTAATGTAGTCCTGCAATTACGCTTGGTACAGATGCAGCGCAACACTCGTTCGGGCTGTACGCCGCGACAGTGACGCGATCCCCACGGCGGAAGGGAAGCCTGCGATGGCAACCGACCCAAGCCCGATACTCCGGCGCCGCCAGGCGGGCGCCCGTCTCAGACAACTGCGCGAGGCGGCCGGCAAGTCACTGGCCGACGTGGCCGCCTACCTCGAATGCTCGGCCGCCAAGGTCAGCCGCATCGAGAACGGCCGCCTGCTGGCCCGCATCCCCGACGTCCGCAACATGCTCGACCTGTTCGAAGCCGACCCCTCCGTCCGCGACGAACTCCTCGCCCTGGTCCGCGAGTCCCGCGAACGAGGCTGGTGGCAGAACTACCCCGACGTCGTCAACGACGTCTACGGCCAGTTCCTCGGTACCGAGGCGTCCGCGGCGCAGATCTGGCAGTACGAGGAGTACCTGGTGCCGGGGCTACTGCAAACGCGGGACTACGCGTATAACGTGGCTTCCCACCGCCTGGACGTCTCCGACGAATACGCGGACCGGAACGTCGAGGTGCGGATGCTGCGTCAGGAGATTCTGGCCAGGGAAGTTCCACCACAACTCCATTTTGTCCTGGACGAATCCGTCCTGCACCGCATTGCCGCATTCGGCGGTACGGTGGCCAGGCAGCAACTTGACCGGCTGATCGAGGTCGGGCGGCAGTCGAATGTCATCCTCCAGGTTCAGCCCTACAGTGTCGGGATAACCAGCCACATCGCATTCACGCTGTTCGGCTTCCCGGATCCGGCGGACCCGAAGATCGTGTACCTCGACGGCCTGTACGACGCGACCCTGGAGTCCCGGGCCTCATCCGTGGGGCACTACGTCGTGGCGTTCGACACGGTCCGCTCCCTCGCCCTGGACCCGGCGCAGTCCAGCACGTTCATCGCCGAGCTGGCCGCCTCGACCCGCTGACCTGCGCGGGAGCCGCGCCGGGTGGCGCGGCTCCACCTCTTGGCGACTCGACCTCAAGTCAGGTCGAACTCACCCTTCCCGGCGCCGTCCAGGAAAGCCGTCCACTCACCCCTGGTGAAGTGCAGGACGGCACCTGCCGGGTTCTTGCTGTCCCGGACCGCCACCCCCGCCTCTTCGAAGCACACCTCGACGCAGTTGCCGCTGCAGGCACTTGCCGTGCTTTTGAACCAGCCTTTGCGCTCCATCGCGTTCTCCCCTGCCTGGTTGTTGTCGCCTGACCGCGACATGTCCAGGTTCGGGGGCGTACCTGGAAGATAACCTGGGAAAAGTTCCGGAAGTTTAGGGGACTTGGTTACCAGGTTTTCAGGTGGTGCGGGGTTGCGGAGTAATGAATAGCACAGCGCCAGCAGGCAGTCAGCCGGTTCGGTGGTGAATCACCAGGTGAGGGGAACTGGCGGCTACCTGGGTGGTGGCAGTTTGCTAACAGGTGGTTGTCAGCCAGGGCTCTTATATTGGTGCTACCTCTGAGACAGCAGGGAGCGGGCTGATGGACGACCCCTTCGTGGAGCGGGTGGGCGGTGGCGTGCTGGTCGGGCCGGCGCCGCGCGCGGCCGGGCGGTGGCGTGTCGAGGTGGCGGCGGACCGGGCCGGCGTGCGGGCGTACCAGGAGTTGCGCCGGCGCGTGTTCGTGCAGGAACAGGGCCTGTTCGCCGGCTCCGACGCCGACGACACCGACGCCGACCCGCGTACGGTCGTGCTGGTCGCGCGCGCCCCGGACGGCACCGTGCTGGGCGGGGTACGCCTGGCTCCCGCCACCGAGCCGGACCTGGGCTGGTGGCACGGCGGCCGGCTGGTCGTGGCGGCCACCAGCCGCACCGCCGGCGGCATCGGCGCGGCCCTGGTCCGGGCCGCCTGCGCGCACGCCGAGCGGCTGGGCGCGCTGCGGTTCGAGGCCACCGTGCAGGCCGCGAACGAGCGCTGGTTCACCCACCTCGGCTGGCGGCGGCTGCGCCCGGTCACCGTGGCCGGCGCCCCGCACGTGCTGATGACCTGGCCGGTCGACCGGCTGGCGGCCCAGGCGCGCGCGGCCAAGGGACCGCTCGGCGGCCTGCTGGCCGGCCTGCACCTGGGCGGCGCGGGGTTCCGCGGCGACGACGGCGCGCCGGTGCCGGGCAGCGACCTGGTGGCCACCTGCGACGCGATCGTGCCGTCGATGGTGGAGCGCGACCCGGAGTGGGCCGGCTGGTGCGGCGTGCTGGTCAACGTCAACGACCTGTCCGCGATGGGCGCCGAGCCGGTCGGCCTGCTGGACGCGGTCGGTGCCCGCGACGCCGCCTTCGCCGCCCGCATCCTGGCCGGGCTGACCGACGCCGCCGGCGCGTACGGCGTGCCGGTGCTGGGCGGGCACAGCCAGTTCGGCGTGCCGGCCGCGCTCAGCGTGACCGCGCTGGGCCGCACGAGCCACCCGGTACCGGCCGGCGGCGGGCGCCCCGGGCACGCGGTGACGCTGACCGTGGATCTCGGCGGCGGCTGGCGGTACGGCCACACCGGGCGGCAGTGGGACTCCACCACCGGGCGCACCGGCGAGCAGTTGCGCGCGCTGGCCGGGATCGTCGCGCGCACCGGGCCGGCCGCGGCCAAGGACGTGAGCATGGCCGGTACGGCCGGCACGCTAGGCATGCTCGCCGAGGCCAGCGGCTGCGGCGCCGTCCTGGACGTGGCCGCCGTCCCCCGCCCCGCCACCGCCGCGGTCGCCGACTGGCTGACCTGCTTCCCCGGCTACGCGATGCTCACCGCCGACGCACCCGGCCGCCCGGTCGCCACCGCCGGCCCGGCCACCAGCGCGGTCTGCGGCGAGCTGGTCGGCACCCCGGGCGTACGCCTGCGCTGGCCCGACGGCGTCCTCACCGAGGCGGTGCCGGACCGGGTCAGCGGCCTCGGCCCGGCGGGCTGACAATCCGGAAGACACCCTGGGTACGGTCGAGCGTGTGGATCTCCAGGTCATAGCGCGGGCGGGGAACGCGTTCCAGCAGGGCCTGACCGCCGCGCAGATCGCCGCCATGTGCGCCCGCGCCTTCGGCCGGCACGCCCGGCTCGGCACCGCCGTCGAGCTGGGCCTGGGCATGTACAACACCACCTACCGGATCGAGGTGGACGGCACCCCGGTGATCCTGCGCGTCGCCCCGGAGCCGGCCCGGCAGTTCCGCACCGAACGCGAGCTGATGCGCAACGAGCTGGCCGCCCTGCCGTACCTCGCCCCGATCGCCGGCATGCTGCCGCGTACCCTCGCCGCCGATTTCACCCACCAGCTCCTCGGCCGCGACTACCTGTTCCAGACCATGCTGCCCGGCATCCCCGGCCCGGACGCCCTGCCCACCTACCCGCGCGAGCACTGGGCGCCGTACTTCCGCCAGGTCGGCGCGATCACCCGCGCGATCCACGACGTTGAGGGCCCCGCGTACGGCCCGGTCGCCGGCCCGCACCACGACACCTGGAGCGGCGCCCTGCTCGCCGCCTTCGCCGACGCCGCGGCCGACCTCGAGGACTGCGGCCTGGACGCCGCCGACGTACGCGCCGTGGCCGAGCACCTGCGCACCGACCGGGCCCTCCTCGACGGCGCCGGAGGCCCGCGCCTCCTGCACGGCGATCTGTGGACGGTCAACCTCATGTTCGCGCCGGGCGCCCCGGAGCCGACGGTCACCGGCGTGCTGGACGGCGACCGCGCCTGGTGGGGCGACCCGGCGGCCGACTGGACCATCCGCATGGTCAACAGCAAGCCGGACCGGCTGCCGTTCTGGGATACCTACGGTCAGCAACAACCGACCCCGGACAGCGCCCGCCGTTACCTGTACTACCAGGCAAGGCACCTGTACGCCATGCGCCTGGAGCGGCACCGCCTGGGCCGGGCCGGCGACGACACGTACGCGCAGCTGGGGAACGTGCTGGACCGGCTCGCAGTCTGACTTTCCTGCCTAGGGAAGGATGGGTGGCGTGGTTGGTGGACGCGGAGCGGGCAAGGCGGCCGAGGGCATCATCGCCAAGGCCGTGAAGGACCTGTTCCGGGTCGCCGAGAAGGACGCCGGCAAGGCCGCGGCCCGGGACGCCGAGCGGGCCGCCGAGGCAGCCCGGGCTGCCGCGGCGCGCGTCGGCGCGGAGCTGGCGGCCGTCAACCAGTTCGTCCGGGGCGCCGCCGGGGCGCCGGGCGAGGCCCGCCCGCTCGCCGAGCGACTGCACGTGGACCAGGGGTATGAGCTGGCGCTGGCGGCCGTGTTGGGGCCGCGCCTGACAGCCGCGGTCGTCTCCGATCTGGCGGCCGGCGAGCGCCTGCTCGACGCCGCCGGGCGCGACGGGGCGAGCGCCCTGATCGACACCGGTGCGGCGTCCCCGGGCGCTCACGCCGCCGGGCCGCCCGGCGCCGAGCCGCTCGCGAGCCGGGTGCGGCCGGAGCCCGAGGTCGCCGGGCTGGCGACGCGGCTGCTGGCCGAGGTCTGCCGCCCTCGTCGGACACTGGGCGTCGACGGGTCCGCCCGGTACGTCGAGCTGGCCCGCGCCACGACGGCCGACCCCGCCGTCGGGTTCGTGCACCATGACGTGACCCGCCTGCCGCTGCCCGAGGCGCCGGTCGACGTCGTCTACGCCCGGCTGCTGCTCGCCCACCTACCCGACCCGACAGGTCTCGTCGAGCGGTGGCGCAGCCAGCTGCGGCCCGATGGGGTCGCGGTGCTCGACGAGGTCGAGTCCATCGAGGCGCCTCCCGGCGTGCTGCGGGACTACGAGGACCTCGTCGTGGCGCTGGTGGCCGCCGAGGGCGGCCCGATGTACGCGGGCCCGCTCCTGGCGCCGCTCGGGGGCGAGGGCGTCGAGGTGCTCGTGGACGCAGCCGTGGCCGCCCGCATGTACGGGATGAACCTGACCACGTGGCGGGACCGGGCGCTCGCTCTCGGACTGGCGAGCCCGGACCACCTGGACGAGGTGGCGGCGGGGCTGGAACGCCTCGTGGACGGGCCCCGCGGGCGCCAGGCCGTGCGCTGGGTGCTGCGCCAGCTCGTCGTCCCCGCCTGAGCGGACGCTAGACAGTGCGGTCATGGCAGAGGTCGTGTCCCCGCTGACCGGCACGGTGGCCCGGATCGAGCGGGCGGCCGGCGCCGCCGTCGATGCCGGCACCACTGTCGTCATCCTCGAGTCGATGAAGATGGAGTACGCCATCGAGGCCGGCATCGCCGGTACGGTGGCCGAGGTCCGGGTGGAGGCGGGCGACACGGTCCAAGCCGGGGACCTGCTCGCAGTGGTGACGGCGACGCCCGCGCCGAGCGATCCGGCCGCGCCCGCC
>Ga0081455_10002367_pt1 | contig 22512 bp, 23 predicted proteins | sample TabmetS3T2R1_FD_70207 | JGI IMG/M metagenome (GOLD analysis project Ga0081455, IMG submission 70207) | Tabebuia heterophylla rhizosphere microbial communities from the University of Puerto Rico - S3T2R1 | ecosystem: Host-associated > Plants > Roots > Rhizosphere ...
CGGTGGCCCGCGGGTTCCGTTGCTGCGCAACCGGACAGTGTCTAAGACCGCGACGCGACCCTGCGCACCCATCGCGCGCTCGGCGAGCACGCCGCGGCCGCGCTGGCCGCCGGTCGCGGCGCCGTGATCCACGCGACGATGGGGACGCCGAGGCGCGCGCCGCGTTCCGCGAGGGCCTCGGGCGTGCAGCCGAGAGCGTGATCTGCGCGGAGTGCCGGGCGCCACGCGCGGAGGCCGAGTCTCTCTCGCGCGCGCGCGTGAGACCCAGCCGATGCGCGAGTCGGACGCGACGGCCACCATCGCCGAGCGGCTCGGCGCGCGGTTCGCTCCGCTCGACGAGATCCCGCCTGCGCGCCACTGCGTCCTTCGGACCGACCGACCGGTCGAGGAGATCGTCGACGACCTCACGACCTGGTGGATCGGCCGCGCCGCTGAGTCACCCGTCGCTCTGTGCGCCGGCGCGCACCTGCTTCGCCGCCCGGTAGCAGCGCAGCGCGAGCGCGTCCTCGCCCAGCGCCGCATGGCGATCGGCGAGGTTGAGCAGCAGCTCGCCGACATCAAGCTCCTCCGGCTCCGGCTGCAGTGCCGGCGTGCCCGGCGTCAGGTAGCGGCTCAGGTACTGCGCCGCGACCTTCGTCGGCGGCCACCACAGCGGGGTCCGCGGGGCGTCGCCGCGTCGTGCATCGAGGAAGACGTTCCCCCGCGGGTCGAGCAGCATGCCGCGCAGCAAGGGACGGAACGGCTCGGGCTCCACATCGGCGCCGAGGAACGCGGCCAGCGACGCGGCGGCCGCGTCGGCCTGCTGGGCCGCGATGCCGCCCTGCTTGATCGGGAACGCGGTCGCGTCGCCGGCCGCCCAGACCGCGTCGACGCCGGGCACGGCGCCGTACTGGTCCGTCACGATGAACCCTTGTGCGTCGTGCGGCAAGCCGCTGAACCAGGGGCCGACGAGCCGGGGCAGCGACACCGTCCGCTGTGCCTGGACGGTCTGGCCGTGCGCGACGACGAGGCCGCCGGCGCCGGCACGCAGCGGGACGCTGCTCGCGCGCATCACGATGCCGCGCTCGGCCAGGAGGCTCCAGATCTGCGAGCCGATGCGCGGGCCGAATGCCTCGAGCGGCGTGCGCTCCGGGGTGACGAGGATCAGCCCGACCTGAAGGTCCCTGGCGCGGGCGTACTCGCCCGCCATGAAGGCGAGCTCGTACAGGGGAAGCGTCCAGGTCACGGAGGCGGGAACCGCGAACGCGACGCGCTCGATCCTTCCCGCTTCGAGATCCTCGAGCAGGCCCCCGAAGGCGGCGACCTCCCGCGAACCGGTGAAGGTGAGCGCGCCGGGGATCGCGACGTCGGGCACCGCGCCCACGGCGACGAGGAGCGCGTCGTACTCGAGCGTGTCACCGCGCACCGTGCGAACCCGCCGCGCCTCCGGGTCGACCGACGCGAGCTGGTCCGGTCGCACGTCGGCGTCGTGGTCTGCGGCAATGGCCGCGATGTCGATGTCGGGCGCCGGCTCGGCACCGAACGGCTCCGCGACCGTGTGCTGGCGCTGCGGCAGCGCAGCGCCGGCTTCGAGCAGCTCGATCTCGGCGCGGTTCCCGAGATGGGCGCGCAGCGCCAGCAGGGCCTCGAGTCCGGCGACCCCGCCGCCGGCGATGATGATCCTGGCCATATCGCGAATCTAGGTCGGCGCGCAGCCCGCGCCATCCGTACGTTCCCCCACCGCGCTCGCTCCGGGTCCGTAGGAACCCGCAGCTGAAGGGACAGCCCGCGACGCTGCGCGCCGGCTGCGGCAACGCCACAGAGGCACTACGGCAGGCCCCCGATGGCGGGTCCGATCGCGCCTACGATGCTTGGTGGCGATCGATGACAAGGAGATGACGATGTCCGTCTTGATCTCGCACGCCGAGATTGCGTTCACAGAAGAGGGAGACCGAACCCGCGCCGAGGCGGTCCTCGAGCTGGGCGGCGGGCACTTTCATGGCGTTGGTCATGCCAGGCGCGCGCCCGGAGACCCGGACGTCCCGATCGTCGGCGAGGAGCTCGCGGCCGCCCGCGCGCTGTCCGACCTCGCGCACAAGCTGCTCGACGCGGCCGCCACGCGCATCGAGAAGTTCAGCGACTGATCGGCCGACGGGCGGCGACCGGCAGTGGCCGCCGCCCATCGTGTCGTCTGAGCAGCGCGCTACTCGACGCGGGGCGTGATGGTGATCGTCTCCGGTGCGACTTCCGTGGGCAACGGGATCGTCACCTCGAGCACGCCGTCGTGCGTGCGGGCCGTGATCATCTTGGCCTCGACGCGGTCGGGCAGCGGGATGCTGCGGGAGAAGCTGCCGTAGCGCCGCTCCCGGCGCACGTACCGCTTCTCCTTGTCCTCCTTGGTGTCCTCGTGCTCGCCGGACAGGGTCAGATAGCCCCCGCGGATCTCGATCTTGATCTCCTCGGGCTTGATCCCCGGCACGTCCGCGTGCACGACGAGCTTGTCGTCGTCGCGGACCACGTCCACAGCGGGGGTCCACAGACGCGCGCGCACGGGCGCCGCGTCCTCGAGCAGCCTGTCGAACAGGCCGCCGAAATGGGCCATCTCCGCGAACGGATCCCAGCGAACGAGGGTTCCGGGCATGTCGTACCTCCGGTAGCGGGAATAGAGGCTCGACCCACGCTAGACGCGGCGGCGCGGACGGACATCCGCGCGCTCATGCGCTTCGCGTCCGTAGAAGGCCGCACGCGCAATGCGGTGCGGAGTTCCCGCAGCCGGCGTGGGGCGCAGCGCGGATGGCCGCCGGCCGCAGTGGCGTTAGCGTCGAGCTGTGTTCGATCCGCTCGACCTCTACGGCTTGAAGCGGGCATTCGCGCGCGCCAACGAGCTCAGCGACGTCGCGCGGGAGACGGCCGACCCCGCATTTCTCTTTCGCGCACGGCGTGCGCTGCTGCCGATCCCCGGAATCGATCGTCCGCCACGGGTCGAGAACCCGCTGCCGCGCCGTCCGACCGTGCGCCCGGTCCCGGCGCTCGAAGGCAAGCGCATCGCCGTGATCGCCACCGGAGGCGGCGGCGCCTGCGTGTCGCTCATCGGCGTCGCGCGTGCGTTCGAGGAGGCGGGCATCCGGCCGGCGTCGTTCACCGCGTGCTCGGGCGGGGCGATCTGGGGATCGATGTGGGCGGCCGGGATGACCGCTTACGACATGGCGAACTTCTCGCTGGCGTGGCGGCCGCAGGACTACCTGGACATCCAGTGGTCCCGACTGCCGGGCTTCGCGCTGTCGGCGCTGCGCGGATTCACCGGACTCGCGAAAGGCGAGGCCGTGGAGCACCTGTTCACGACCCGCTTGCGCGGCATGCCGGTGGGCGAGACCCGCTTTCCGATCACGACGATCGTCTACAACATGGACCTTGGGCGAGTCGAGTACTTCGGCACCGAGCGCACACCGGAGCTGACGATCGGCGAGCTCGTCCGGATCGCCATCGCGCTGCCCGTGCACATCGAGGCGGTGCCGGTCGGCGGCCACCTGTACGTCGACGGCGGGATCATCGAGCTGTTTCCAGCCGAGCCGGTGCTCGACGAGGGCGGCTACGACCATGTCTTCGGGATCAACTTCATGCTGCCGCCGCAGTTCGAGGCGCAGGACATCACGGGCTGGCAGACGCATCCGATGGGCGTCCTGCGCGCGAGCCGCCAGCTCGAGCAGGGCTACCACGTGGAGTTCGCCCAGCGCGCCAAGCGGCGTCTCGGCGACGCGCTCACGATCATCGATCCCGTCGACTACCGCGAGCTGCGCGGCGTCACGTTCTACGACCTGTTCATCGATCGCTCACACTGGCCGCGCCTGATCCGCCAGGGCTACGAGGCGGGCACGCGGGCGCTCGATCGGTTCCGCGTTCGCCTGGCCGCGTGATCACCAGGTCAGGCCGCGCCGCGCTCGCCGGCCACGTGCTCCTCGAAGACCATGCCGGCCTCGATCGAGCGCCGCAGCGGGCACGCCTCGGCGACTCGCATCAGGCGATGGACCTGCACCGGCGTCAGGCTGGGCGGGAGGTCGATCGCGACGTCGAAGTGGCGCGGCGTCGACGTGTTGTCGTACACGACGTCGACGCCGACTTCGCCCAGCACCCATCCCTTGGTGCGCGCGTACCGGCGGATCGTCGTCGCGATACAGGCCGCGAGCGCCGCCGGCAACAGCTCGTGCGGCGCCGGTCCGGCGTCGGTGCCCCCCAGGCGCTCGGGCTCGTCGGTGACGAGGCGGTGGCGTCCGTCGACGAGGACCTCCTGGCGAAGGGTGTCGCCAACGGACCTTGCGCTGGCGATGAGGCTCATGCATCGATTGAACGCCGCCGTCGTCGCAAGCGCGTCCGGGGACCGTGCGGACCTGGTGCGGGTTTCCCGCACCCAACCGGCGGTGGGCAGCCGATGTTCCCATCCGCTGCTACGACGTACCGTCGCTGATCACGATGAGCAATCCGATCCTCGTTGGTTACGACCCGCAGACGCGCGACCGGGCTCCGGTGGAGTTCGGCGTCGCCGCGGCACGGTTCACGGAGGCGCCCTTGATCATCGCCTCCGTGCACGATGCCGCACACGATCCGCTCACCGCCGCGCACTCGGGAGAGGAGCTTCTCGAGGACATCGCCGAGACGCTCGAGGAAGTGCGGGGCGAGCTCCACGCGCAAGGCGTCGCGGTCGAGTGCCGCGACCTCGCGGGTACGAGCGCGGCGCGCGCGCTGCACGAAGCGGCCGAGGAGGCCGAAGCCGGCTTGCTCGTCGTCGGCTCGACGCAGCGCGGCACGGTCGGGCGGCTGCTGCCCGGCTCGACCGCGGAGCGGCTCATGCACGGCGCGCCGTGCGCCATCGCGGTAGTCCCGCATGGCTGGCATGCCGGTGGCGGGCTGAACACCATCGGCGTCGCGTACGTGGACACCGACGAGGGGCGCGAGGCACTGCGCGGAGCGCACGCGCTCGCCCGGCGCGCCGGCGCCACCTTGCGAGTGCTCACGGTCGCCAAGCCACGCCTCGGGATGCACGCTGAGACGCAGGCGCGGACGGCCAACCGCCCGGGCAAGGGGTACGAGGCGGTCGAGGGCGAGCATCGCGTACTCGCGGAGCGCGCGGCGCAGGAAGCCGTCGGGCAGCTTGACGGCGACGTCACCGTGCAGGTGGACGGGTTCGTCGACGATCCGGCACAGTCGCTCATCGGGGTGTCGGAGCACGTCGACCTGCTCGTGTGCGGGTCGCGCGGCTACGGGCCGCTGCACGCGGTCATGCTGGGCGGCGTGTCGCGACGCGTCGCCGCCGAGGCGCACTGCCCGGTCATCGTGCTGGCGCGCGGCGTACCCGCGGCGCTCGAGTCGCTCGTCGTCACGTGACGGCCGGCCGCGCCGCCCGCGAGCGGCGCCAATGCTCCTCGGCCGCCGTGACCGGCAGGATCAACAGCGCGGCTGCGGCGGCGGTGACGAGCGCCCGCGCGTCGATGCGGGCGGCGCCGAACACCTCGTGCATGAACGGCAGCAGGATGAACGCGGCCTGCAGCAGCAGGACGATGGCGATGCCCGCGTAGACCGACGGGTTCGACCACCAGCCCAGCTCGCGGTTGGAGCGGGTCAGCGAGCGGCAGCTGAGGAGGTACACCGCCTGGAGGAGCACGGCCCCGGTGACCGCCGTGGTCTGGCCCTTCGCGAGCGCGACCGCGTCGCTCGCACCGGCGTCCAGCTGGCGGTCGTACTCCAGCGCGAAGAGCCCGAGCGCGACGAGGGTCAGGGTCACGCTGACGGCGAGCGTGCGCACGAGGAGGGGACGGTCGAGCAGCGACGTCCGCGGATCGCGGGGAGGGCGGTCCATGAGGTCGGGCTCGGGCGCCTCGAGCGCGAGCGGCAGCGCGAGGGCCACCGCGACGATGAGGTTGATCCAGAGGATCTGCACCGGCTGGACCGGCAGCACGGGCTCGCCGTGCTCCAACGGAAAGGCAAGGACGGCGACGGCGATGATGAGCGCCTGGCCGAGGCTGGTGGGCAGGACGAACGTCAGGGCCTTGACGAGGTTGTCGTAGACGCGGCGGCCCTCCTCGACCGCGGCGCGCAGGGTCGCGAAGTTGTCGTCGGCGAGCACCATGTCCGCGGCCTCCTTGGCGGTCGCGGTGCCCGTCTGGCCCATCGCGACGCCGATGTCGGCCTGCCGCAGCGCGGGCGCGTCGTTGACGCCGTCGCCGGTCATGGCCACGACGCCGCCGTCGGCCCGCAACGCGCGCACCAGCCGCAGCTTGTGCTCGGGCGCCACACGCGCGTACACATCGGTGGCCCGCGCGCGGTCGCGCAGCTGGACGTCGTCGAGCTCATCGAGCTCGACGCCCGTCGTCGCGGGCCGATCGCCGAGGCCCAGCGCCGCCCCGACGGCGGTTGCGGTGCGGGGATGGTCGCCCGTGATCATGAGCACCCGGATGCCGGCGCGTCTGCACGCCTCGACCGCCTCGACCGCCTCCGGGCGCGGCGGGTCGAGCATGCCCTGCAGGCCGAGCAGCTCGAGCTCGTCGAGCGCTTGATCAAGCCGCTCGGCGGCCACGTCGGGGCGCGAGGCGAAGAGCAGGACACGCTGCCCTTGCGCCGCCAGGCGGTCCACCTCACGGCGCACGGCGGCGCGATCGACGCCGCGGCAGCGATCGAGGAGCACCTCGGGCGCGCCCTTGACGTAGAGCACGGTGCCTCCGCCGGGACGGGCATGGAGCGTCGCCATGAACCGGCGCCCGCTGTCGAAGGGAAGCGCTGCAAGGCGCGGGAGTCGTGCGCGCTCCGCCTGCGTGTCCATCCCGGCGCGCTCGGCCGCGGCGAGAAGCGCGACTTCCGTCGGGTCACCCACCGCGCTGCCCGCCGCCAAGGAAGCGTCGTTGCAGACCACGCCGGCGCGCAGGAGCTCGTCGACCCCGCCCTGCGGAGTCCAGGTTGCCTGCACGGTCATCTCGTTGACCGTGAGCGTGCCCGTCTTGTCCGAGGCCATGACCGTCGTGCTGCCAAGCGTCTCGACGGCCGGGAGGTGGCGGATGATCGCGCGGCGGCGCGCCATGCGCTGGACGCCGATCGCAAGAGCGATGGTCACGACCGCGGGGAGTCCTTCGGGGACGGCGGCTACCGCAAGGCTGATCCCGGCAAGTGCGGCGTCTGCCGGCGTGAACCCGCGCACGGCCGCGACCACCGCGAGCACGACGGCGGCGGCGCCGATGAGCACCGTGACGGCGCGCCCGACCCGGTCAAGCTCGCGGGTCAACGGTGTGGTCAGCTCGTCGACGTCCTGGAGCAGGCCCGAAATGCGCCCGAGCTCCGTCTCGGACCCGGTGGCGACGGCAACCCCGTGGCCCGAGCCGGCGGCGACCGTGGTGCCCGCGTAGAGCACGCTGTGGCGCTCGGCGAGCGGTGCCTTCTCGGACACCGGAGCGGGGCTCTTGGTCACGGGCACCGACTCGCCGGTCAGTGCGGCCTCCTGCGTGAGCAGAGCGTCACCGCGGAGCAGCCGGACGTCCGCCGGCACGCGATCGCCCGGTGCGAACGCGACCAGGTCGCCGGGGACGACCTCCTCGGCGGGCAGGCGAAGCCAGCGCCCGTCGCGCCGCACGGTGGCCGGCTCGGCGACGAGCTCCGCGAGCGCGGCGATGGCACGCCCGGCACGGAACTCCTGCACGAAGCCGATCAACGCGTTGAGGATCACGACGGCGAGCACGACCAGGCCGTCCTCGAGCTCGCCGAGAGCGATGGCGATGCCGGCCGAAGCCAACAGCGCGTACATCAGCGGGCTCGCGACCTGCCGCAGGAGCAGCTGCCACCACCACGGCCCGGTGATGCGCGGGAGCACGTTGGGTCCGAACGCCGCCAGGCGCTCGGCGGCCTGCGCGGCTGTCAGCCCACCGTCATCGACGCCCAGGCGCGCGCGGACCTCCTCGGGCGATTGTGCGTGCCACTCCACGAAAGACGCAGCGAGCTCGGAAACAAGGGTCGGGCGGCCCGGGATGGACCGCCCGACGGATGCTCGTGGCGCGATTCCTAGCGCGTCAACTCCGGCCTTCCGCCGTAGGTGGCGAGGCCGTAGATGACCAGCACGGCGATCGCGACGAGTGTCAGCGACCAGAACGGATAGGCCGGAATCGACATCAGCGCCGCGACGACGGCGAGTCCCGCGACGATGATCCCGAACCAGCGCCCGAACGCGCCACCGCGCCAAATCGACAGCGCGGCCAGCGCCTCCAGGGCGCCGAAGCCGATCGCAACCCATCCCCAGGTGTTGAGGTCGCTGAGGATGTAGGACGCGTTCCCGACGAAGAAGTGCGAGTTCGACACCGCGGCAATGCCCCAAATGACGTTGAGCGTTGCCGAGACGACGAACATGATCCCCGCGAAGAGGATCCACCCCCCGCCCTCATACGAGGGCCGGCCCGTGCTGCGCTCTTCCATCAGGATCGGCTCGGTGCGCACCCCATCGGTCATCGTGGCCATCCTTCCTCCTTCCTGCTTGAGCGGATGTCCGGGCAGGTGCTCGTTGCACCCTCCATGTCGACGGTATGGAGGGCGGGGAACGGCCTCATCCGGGCCGACGCGCAGACTTCGCGCAGCAAACTACGGACGCTCGAGTGCCCGGGCCGTGTCGGCCAGATCGAGCAGATGGTCCTCGAGCGGTGGATCTCGCGCTCGAGGCGCCATCCGCAGAAGACCCGCAACGCGCCGCGTGATGTCCGCCCGCCGCGTAGTCGACCGCATTGCGTCGTCGGCGGAGCACGGAGGCGCGCAGGCCGTGCGCGCGCGACGATCGGTGGAGCGGCGGTGGTTCGCGCCGCCGATGCGATCGAGGGCGGTGGTCATATGCGCTGGTCGACTTCTCCGCATCACGTGGACGGCTCGGCGGCCGTGCTCGACTTCGGCCGCCTGCTGCTGGGTGTAACGGTCGTCGCGCTCGGCGTCCTGTTCCTGCTCGACAGCGCCGGTGCGCTGGACGCCGGCCGGGCGATCGGTCACTGGTGGCCGCTGCTGATCGTCGCTGCCGGCGTGTTCACGCTCGCCGAACGCCCGCCGTCGATGGTCCGCGGTGCGGTTCTCACCGGGGCAGGCGTGCTCCTGCTCCTGTTCACGACCGACCTCGTCGAAGGGAACGGCTGGGACTACCTTTGGCCGGCGCTGATCATCCTTGCCGGTGTCGGGATCGCCGCTCGGTGGCCCGGCCGGACGATCGCGGCCGGCGCCCGCGAGGAGGACGTGGTGCGCGCGACCGCCGTCTTCGGCGGCCCGAAGATCGTCAGCACCTCGCAACGCTTCCAAGGCGCTTGGCTGACGGCGATCTTCGGTGGCGTCACGCTCGACCTCCGCGGGGCACGGCCGGCGCCCGATGGCGCCTCGGTCAACGCGACGGCCGCGTTTGGCGGCATCGACATCCTGGTTCCGCAGGGCTGGCAGATCAGCGTGCGCAGCACGCCGATCTTCGGCGGTCTCGACGACAAGACCGACCACTCCCAGCCGCCGGACCCGGACGCTCCGATGCTCCACGTCGACGCGCTGACCGCCTTCGGCGGCGTCGCCATCAAGCACGAGAAGTGACGGTAACGTCGAGAGCGAGGAGCTCGTCGAGGGGACGTCGTCCGTGGACACGATCGTGGTCGGTGTGGATGCGTCCGAGCGGTCTCGGGACGCGCTCGCGCTGGCACGCTCCCTGGCGCGTAACGGGACGCGACTCGTCCTGGTGTGCGCGTACGCGGCCGACCGGTATCGCGCCGGCGACGGCGGCAGCTCTTACGCCCGGGCGCTGCGCGCCGACGCGGATGCTGTGCTCGCGCCCCTCGCGGGCGAGATCGGCAGCGAGACGATCGCCATCGCTGACCGCCACCCGGCGAGCGCGCTGCAGGAGGTTGCCGCTCGTACAGGGGCGTCGCTGATCGTCATCGGCTCGACCCATCACGGTCTGCTGCGGCGCGTTCTCCCCGGCGGCACTGGCGAGCACCTGCTGCACGGGGCCCGCTGTCCGATCGGCATTGCCTCGCGCGGCTTCTCCAAGCGCGAGCACGAGCGGTTCCGGAACGTCGCGTGCGCCTTCGACGGCGGACACGACTCGCGCCTGGCGCTTGCCTATGCGGCGCAGCTGGCCAGGGACACGGGCGCCCATCTCGAGATCGTGCGCGCGACCGACCCGCCCGGACCGATCGATGCCACGCTCGCTCTCGACGAGCTGGGCGCCGCGGCCGCGCGTCGCATCCGCGACCGCCCGATGGCTGAGCTGCGCCGGGTCGTCCAGGAGCTCGACCCGCTTCTGGAGCCCGAGGGCACGCTGTTGCACGGCGACCCAGCCACGGCGCTCCTTCGGACCTCCTTCGTCGTCGATCTCATGGTGCTCGGCTCGCGCGGCTATGGGCCGTGGCGTGGCGTCCTGCTCGGCTCGGTCTCGGCGCGCGTCATCCAGGCGGCGGGCTGCCCTGTGATCGTCGTCCCGCACAGCGTGCCGGAGGCCTCGACAACGGAGCCCGCGACCGCGAGCGGTCGTCAGGAGTCGGGGGTGGTCTGATGCCCGGACGGCGTCTGATGCTGCGCATCGGCCGCCTCGCCCGGATTCCCGTGGGCGTCCATCCGCTGTGGCTCATCATCGTCGCCCTGATCACGCTCGCCCTCGGGCGCGACTACTTCCCGAGCGCCGGGGATCAGTGAGACCGGCGCCTACCTGCTTGGGCTTGCGAGCGCCTTGGCGCTGTTCGCCGGGATCCTGCTGCACGAGCTCGGGCACGCCGTTGTCGCGCGGCGGCACGGCGTCAAGATCGAGGAGATCGACCTTTGGCTGCTCGGCGGTGTCGCGCGCATGGCCGGCGAGCCGCGCGCCGCGGGCGACGAGCTGCGCTTCGCGCTCGCCGGCCCCGCAGTGACGGCGGTGCTGCTCGCCGCATTCGGCGCGCTGCGGCTGGCGATTCGGGGTTACGAGGTCTTTGCGGTCAACCCGAACGCCGACGAGGTCGAGGGCGGCTCGCCGGCAACGTTCCGAGAGAGGTGTGAACGAGCACGCCGCGGGCTGTCACCGCGAGGGGCGAGCCGCGACGTGGCTCGCCCACTCGCGGCGCCTGGCGCCCACCCCCGGAGGAAGCTCGCCCTCCGCCGCCTCGAGCGTCGCAAGCCACGAGAGAGCCGTGGTGTAATCGCCCTCGGCGGCAGCCTCCTCGGCCCAGCTGAGCGTCTGTCGAACGGCACGGCGATGGCGCTCGAGGGTCGAGCCAAAGCGGGGCCGTCTCGCGGGGGCGATCTCCCCGCGCAGCTCGGCCGTCAATGGCGCCCCGCAGCGCGGGCAGGAGGGGCCGGACGCCGACAGCAGATGCTCGGGCAGCATTTCGCCGCTGTAGCGCAGGCCACAACTCGTGCACGTGAGCGCCGTCACGAAGGTTCCTCCCGCGGTCGTGCCTGGGAGCGAAAGGACGCTATAGACGTCGCACCGCTGCGCGAAGGGAATTGTTCAAAACGGACGTGCAGGAGGCGTGGCGGCCGACCCGTATTCCTGCGCGGCCAGATGGCGGCCGAGCACGGATGACAACGGCCGATGTCACGGCATCATCGGTATACGCCGCCTGCCTTGCGGGCGTGAGCACGAGCGACGTCAGGGGGAGACGTCATGGCACAGCGCGACTACGTGCGGTTGTTGGAGGTCCAGCCGAGGCTCGGCGCAGGCCTCTCGGCGTCCGAACGCCCGGAGGCCTGGCGCTTGGTCGTAGCGCCGGTGGTGACGCTTGCGCCCGGCCAGTGGGACGCCGGCGAGCTCAGGCGCATCCTCGGAGGTTGCGCCCCCTTCGGATGCATGGCCGCCGAGGGGCTGATCGCTCACGACCTCGAGCTGTCAGGACGGGCGGCGACGTACCTGCTGGGGCGGGGTGACATCCTGGCGCCCAGTGTCACAGCGAGCCGGAACCTTCCGGTGCATCGCTTCTTCTCCGCGGCAGATCCCGTTCGCGTCGCGATGCTCGACAAGACGCTTCTCGCGGTTACGCAACGCTGGCCGGCGATCGCCGGAGCGCTCCTCGTCGAGGTTGTCCGGCAGTCCGAGCGCGTCGCCGTGCATCAGCTCATCAGCCAGATCCCGCGTGCCGACTACCGGATCCTGGCGCTGCTCTGGCACCTCGCCGACCGCTGGGGCCGGCCCGAGCCCACGGGCATCGTCGTGCCGCTCGCAATGGGGCACGAGGCCATCGGGCGGCTGGTGGGTAGCCGCCGTCCGACGGTGTCGTCCGCGCTCGGGCGCCTCGCCGATCGCAACCTCGTCTCTCGCCTGGCCAACGGCACCTGGCTGCTCGATCCCGAATCGCATCGTCTGCTGGAGGGATCCCGGCCAACCGCTCCGGCTCCAGGTATCCGCTTACTCGGCGCGGACGACTGCGATGACGACCCGGCGGGAGATCCGGTGGAGCCCGTCGAGCTCGTCCGCGCGGTCAACGGCCGACCGCGGGGTACGGCGGGCGGTGCGCGGGACGCTCCACGCGAACGCGCGCGTCGACGGCCACTGCACCGTCCGGCGACACGATCACGGGGTTGAGATCGAGCTCGGCGATCTCGGGATGGTTGGCGGCCAGCCAGCTGATGCGTGCGACGACGTCCTCCAGGGCCTGGACATCGGCACGCGGCGCACCGCGGAAGCCGTCGAGCAGCGGGAACGTGCGCAGGCCGTGGATCATGTCGGTGGCCTCGATCGGCGCGACGGGCGCGAGGCGGACCTGCACGTCCCCGAGCAGCTCGACCGCTGTGCCGCCCGCCCCGCAGGCGACGACCGGCCCGAACTGCGGATCCGAGACGACGCCGACGAGCATCTCGACGCCCGGCGGCGCCATCGCCTGCACCACGAAGCCGTCGACCGCGTTCCCGTCCGCCCGGAGCGAGGAGCGCAGGTCGCGCGCCGCGCGCGTGACCGCTCCCGCACCGCGCAGGCCGAGGCGCACCGCGCCGGCGTCGCGCTTGTGCAGGAGGCCTGGGACGATCGCCTTGACCGCGACGTCGCTCCCCGCGCCGGCCGCCCAGCGTCCGGCGTCAGACGGAGAACGCGCGACGTGTGCGCGCGCGACCGGCACGCCGTATGCACGCAGCAGGCGCATGGTCTCCTCGAAGTCGAGCCACCCTCCGCCGGAGCCCAGCGCCTCCGCGACGAGCGCGGCGGCCCCGTCCGCGTCGATGCCCGCCGGCGGCTCGACGTCGGGCGCGCCGTGGCGCCTGTTTGTGGCGTGGCGCGCTGCGTGGCCCAGCGCGCGCGCCGCGTGCTCGGGCGTGGCGTAGACCGGGACGTCGATCTCGGCCGTCGCCGCCGGCCGCGCCGTCATGAGCGCCGCGAGTACCGGCACATCGGTGCGCCGCGCGGCGGCCCGGATGGCGCGCAGCACCATGTCGGCTCCGCGCCCGGGCAGTGCCTGCAGGAAGATCGCGATGATCCCGTCGACGCCCGGATCGGCCGCGACGGTCCGGATGGTCCGGCGGAAGTCGGCGCTGGTGGCGGCGGCGAGCATGTCGACCGGATTCCCCACAGCCGCTGCGGGCGGGAGATGCTGTGCCAGCATGCGGCGCGTGTCCTCCGCGAGCGGCTCGACACGCAGGCCGGCCGCCTCGCAGGCGTCGACACATGAGATCGCCGGTCCTCCGGCATTGGTGACGATGGCGACGCGGTTGCCCGACGGCAGCGGCTGATGCGCGAGCAACGCGGCGACGTCGAGCTGCTGGTCGAGCGTCTCGACGCGGATCACGCCCGCGTGGTCGAAGAGCGCGTCGACGGTGGCCTCCGAGGCCTGCAGCAGGGCGCCGGTGTGCGACGACGCTGCGCGTCGTCCGGCTGCGCTGCGGCCGCTCTTGACGACGATCACCGGCTTGGACATCGTCAGCCGCCTGCAGATCTGGCCGAAGCGCTGCGGGTTCCCGAGCGACTCGAGGTAGAGGAGGACGACATCGGTCCCCTCGTCCTCCTCCCAGAAGCGCAGGAAGTCGTTGCCCGAGAGGTCGGCCTTGTTGCCCATCGAGACGAACGAGGACAACCCGAGGCCCCTGCGGGCGGTGTCGTCGAGCGCAGCGATGCCGTAGGCACCGCTCTGCGAGGCGAATGCGATGCGGCCGGCGGGCGGGCGACCCGGTGCGAACGTGGCGTCCATCCGCACCGCCGGGTTCGTGTTCAGCACGCCCAGGCAGTTCGGTCCGACCAGGCGCATGCCCGTCTCGCGGCACACGCCCAGCAGCTCGGCCTGACGCGCCTCGCCCTCGGGCCCGGCCTCGCCGAAGCCGGCCGACAGCACGACGAGCGCGCGGACGCCCTTCAGCGCGCACGCGCGCGCGGCGTCCACGACACCCGGGGCGGCGACGGCGACCACGGCCATGTCGACGGTGCCCGGCACATCGGCGATCGACGCATAGGCGCGGCGGCCGGCGAGGCTCTTCGCGTGCGGGTTGATCGGATAGACGGGACCCCCGAAGCCGGCCGCCACGAGGTTGCGAACGACGGTCCCGCCGACGCTGACCCGCCGTCGCGAGGCGCCGATCACGGCGATCGACGTGGGCTCGAGGACGTGGCGGACCGCGGCGACCGCGCCGATCCGGTCGCGCTCCTCGAAGTGGTCGATCGCCTCCTGGGCCAGCTGCGACGGCAACTCGATCTCGAGCGTCCCCGGCTCCGAGCGCACCCGGATCGGGAAGCCGGAGTCGCGGAACACCTGCAGCATCCGGTGGTTGGACGGATGCACCCAGGCGACGAGCGTCGCGATGCCGCTCGCCTCGGCGAGCTGAGCGAGGTGCGCCAGCAGCAGGGTCGCGATACCACGGCCCTGCCACGCGTCCGCGACCGCAAAGGCCAGCTCGGCGCGATCGCGCGTCTCGGGGACGAAGCTCGCGTGCGCCATGACCTCCGCGTCGGGACCGGCAGTCGCGACGAGACCGGTGCCGTGCTCCACGAGCTGCCGCGCGGCGCGGTCGATGTTCAGGCCGGAGCCGAGGAAGCGAAACCAGCGCGCGTCGGGTGAGAGATCGCGAAGGAAGCCGGCCAGCGCCTCCACGTCTGCGGGGCCGGTCGGGCGCAGGTGGATCGTCGAGCCGTCGCGGAGGACGACGTCGCTGCCGTCAGCGATCGCCGCAAGGAGGGGACCCGGCGGCTGTTCGGAGACCGTCGAGAGCATGGCCTGGATGCGAGGGTACGTCCGGGCGCAGGGGCGGCGCATCCGTGAAGAGCCGCAGGTGGTCGGCGGAGCCTCCCCGATGGACGCAGGTGAGGCCCGGCATACGCTCGTCTCGAGCGACCAAGGAGGCCCGCATGTTCCGCACGATCGTCGCCGGATGCAACGGCCGCGAGCGCGGTCGCGGCGCGGTGTCCCTCGCGCACGCGATTGCCACCGCGAGCGGGGCCAAGCTGCTGCTCATCGGGGTCCAGCACCATCCGCCGCTGCCGTTTCCGACCACCTACGCCGGCCAGCATGAGGACCTCGAGCGCGGTCTGCGGGCCGTGCGCGACGAGCTGGCGCCCGAGGCCATCATCCAGGTCCACGCCGGTATGTCGCCCGCGCATGCCCTGCGCCATGTCGCCAGGTACGCAGGCGCCGATCTGGTCGTCGTCGGTTCGCGCCACCGCCGTCGCCTGCAGCACATCGTCGAAAGCGATCACGCGATGCAGGTGCTGCACGGCGCTCGCTGCGCAGTGGCAATCGCACCAGATCCGCTGCCGCCTCGTCCCGAGCTCCGGCGCATCGGCGTCGGGATCGACGCCACCCCGGAGTCGGCACTGGCGCTGGAGATCGCATGCGACCTGGCGCGTCGGACCGGCGCCCGGCTGCGGCTGCTGGCGGTCGCGGACGACGGGGTCGGCGGGTGGGTGGGCTATGTGCCCACTCCGATCGACGAGCAGACCCTTCAGGAGATCGTCGAGCAACGCGAGCAGGCCGCGCGCACCCTGATCGACGACCGCCTCGCCCTCTGCGAGGGCGTGGATGCCGAGGGCGCTGTCGTCGTCGGCAATCCGGCGGGCGAGCTCATCCTCGCCAGCGAGGACCTCGATCTGCTGGTCCTCGGGTCGCGTCGATGGGGCCCTGTCAAGCGTCTAGCGCTCGGCAGCACGTCCGAACAGGTCATCCGCCACACCGCCTGCCCGGTGCTCGTCCCGCCGCGCGGCGTGTCCTCGGAGCCGGACGACCAATCCGTGAGCGTCGACGAGGTCGCCGTGCCGTGAGCGTGTTCGAGCGCATCGTCGTCGGTGTGGACGGTCGCGCCGGCGGCCGCGACGCACTTGCGCTCGCGTCGCTGCTCAGGCGCGCGTGCGGCGGCGATCTGGTCGCTGTCCACGCCTACCGGTACGACCGCAGCGTGCCGCTCGATCGCGCCGACGCGCTAGAGGCCACGATGCGCGCGGACCTCCTCGCAGAGCTCGAGGCCGAGCTCGACAGCGCGGATATGTTGGCGCGACCGGTCGTCGCTGATAGCCCCTCGCCGGCGCGGGTGCTGCAGGACACCGCCCAGCGCGAGAGGGCCGACCTCGTCGTCGTCGGACAGCCGCACCGCTCCGGCGCCGACCGCATCGTCGGCGGTGACGTGGCCGCGGGCACGTTGCACGCGGCGCCGTGCGCCGTCGCCGTGGCGCCCGCAGGCTTCGCCGAACGCACGCATGCCCTGGCAACCATCGGTGCGGGCTTCGATGACTCGTGCGAGTCGCGTGAGGCACTCGCCCTCGCCCGGCGCATCGCGCACGCGGCCGGCGCCGTTGTCCACGCCCTCTACGTCGACGTTCCGCCGCTGCCGCTCTGGCCGGTGCCGGTGCTCGATCCCGAGTCCCCGGGCTACGACGCCGCGGTCCGCCACCGCGGCGAGCACGAGCTCCACAGCGCTCTCGCCGAGATCGGTCGCGACGGCGATGTGGAGGTGCTCGTCGGCAGCCCCGCCCACGAGTTGGCGCGCCGCAGCCGCGACCTCGACCTGCTCGTGGTCGGCTCGCGTTCGCACGGTCCTGCCCGGCGGGTCCTGCTCGGCAGCACGTCGACGCGGCTCGTGCGCGAGGCCGCCTGCCCGCTGCTCGTTCTGCCGCGCTGCGCGCTTCGGGCTGATTAGGCGATCGAGAGCGCCGCCAGCGCGGCCACACACCCGCTGACAAGCACGATGACCGCCAGCGTCGCGACGCGGCCGGCGCGCGAGAGCACGTACTCGCCCATCAGGACGCGATCGGTGGCGATGCCGTACGAGAGCACGAGCAGGGGCAGCAGCAGGATGGCGTTGAGCGCCTGACTCAGGAACAGGATGGGCACGAGCGGCGCGCCGGGAACGAGGACGAGCACCGTAGCCACGACCACGACGACCACGAAGGTCACGTAGAAGATCCGGGCCTGCGCGAACGAGTCGTCCAGCGCCGCCTCGTAGCCGAAGGCCTCGCTGACCGAGTACGCGGTCGACAGCGGCAACACGGCCGCCGCGAGCAGCGCTGCGCCGAGCAGCCCGGCACCGAACAGCGTTGCCGCAAGGCTGCCGGCCAGCGGAGCCAGAGCCTCGGCCGCGTCCCGGGCGTCGTCGATCGACCGGCCCTGGGCGTGGAGCGTCTCGGCGCAGGCGACGACGATGAACAGCCCGATCACGCCGGTCATCACCGCGCCGACCACGACGTCCACGCGCTCGAGGCGCAGATCGGCGGGGGTGAGGCGCTTGTCGATCGCGTAGGACTGGATGAAGGCCAGGCCCCACGGCGCAAGCGTGGTCCCGACGGTGGCGGTCGCGGCCAGCAGCGCGTCGCGGCTGCCCGGCAGCGACGGCACGAACAGACCGTGCGCGGCGGCGCCCCAGTCGGGGTGCGCGAGCAGACCGGACACGATGTAGGCGACGAAGACCGCGCTGAGCGCCAGCAGCACGTGCTCGACGCGCTTGAAGCTGCCGCGCAGCACGAGCAGCGACACCCCGAGCGCGGCGAGCGGAACGCTCACGTAGCGGGTCACGCCGGCGAGCTCGAGCGCGGCCGCGACGCCGGCCAGCTCAGCACACATCGTGCCCACGTTCGCGGCCAGCAGCGCGAGCAGTCCGCCGGCGGCAACGCGCACGCCGTAGCGCTGGCGGATGAGGCCGGCGAGCCCCTGCCCGGTGACGATCCCCATCCGCGCGCCGAGCTCGTGGAAGAGGATCAGCGCCACCGTCGAGAGCAGCAGGACCCACAGCAGGCGGTAGCCGTAGTCGGCCCCGAGGATCGAGTAGGTCGTGACGCCTGCGGGATCGTCGTCCGAGAGGCCTGCGAGCAGGCCCGGACCGAGGACCGCGAGCAGTGCCAGCGGGGCGCTAGCGCGTCGCACGGCGACGGCGCAGCACGTGGGTCGGGAAGCGATGCGGGATGAGATGCCGCGGAACCCGTGTCGCGCGCGGCGGCAATCGCGCGGCGAGCCGCGTGCGTTCCGCCGTGCTCAGCTGCGCGAGCGCGGGGGCTGCGGTGTCGAGCGTGAGCGCGGCGCCTGGGTGGACGGGCAGGTGCACGTCGCGCCAGGGGATCGTGTGCCGCGGCGCGTGGGCGGAGAGGCGCCGCAACCCAAGCCGCCAGAGCACGCTGTCGAGCCCGACCTCGACGTGGTCGACGGTCGCACGGTGATCCGTGACCTGCAGCTCGAGGTCCCCGACGCGCACGACGCGGCGCCCCGCAAGATCCAAGAGCTGCGCGTCGAGGACGTCCCGCGCGAGGAGGACCACCGCGGGCACCGGTCGCAGGTCGGCCCACGACGCTAGGACGACAGCCCGCGGCTCGATCCGCTCCACGTCGGGCCAGGCCACCCACGCGGGCGGTCGCCCGCGCCGCCTGACGACGATGCCGGTGACGACCGGCGCCGGCCCGGCCGGAGCCGCGCCGACATCGGCGAGCTCGCCGATGCTCTGCCCCGAGCGGACGATGGGGGCTCCGAGACACGCGCTGAGCAGCATGCGTCAATCGTCGCCGTTTGCGCGATCTTCGCGCTCTGGGCTCTCGCCCGGCCTCGTCGGCGCCGGCGCCGGCGCCTGTCGCGGGACGAGTTCGTTCCCCGCCGACAGCGGCTCACCCGAGATCCCGATCTGCTGGCTCGAGAGCTGACTGGCCGCCAGCGTGAGTCCCGCGGCCAGCGCAAGGCCGAGCACGGCAACGACGATCCACGCGACGAGGACCCTCGGCCTCATCGCACGGCCTCCAGCTGCGCCGGTTGCGCCCGGCCCGGTGACGCGGGGGAGAAGCGCACGACCGCCCGCCCGCCTCCACCCGGCCGCGCCTCGAGCGTGACGGTCGCGTCCCATTCGCCCGCGAGCTCGCGAGCGATGGGGAGCCCCAGGCCGGTGCCGGGCGGCCCGTCGCGGCCCGCGCGGCCGCGGTGGAATCGCTCGAAGACCTCCTCTTCCTCGCCCGCGGCCGGGCCGGGGCCCTCGTCGACGACCTCGATGTGATCGGCCGCGGCGGTGAGCCGGACGGCGCTGCCCGCCGGCGAGTAGCGCAACGCGTTCTCGACCAGCACGTCGAGGATGCGGTCGAGATCCGCCGGCGCGCACCACGTCACGCCGGCACCGGCGGCGCGCACCTCGACCTCCTGGTCGCGCTCCGATGCGGTGGCAGCCCAGCGGGCCGCGGCGCGCTCCGCGGCCCGCCCGAGCTCGACGAGCTCTCCGGGAAGCTCACGCTCGCCGGCGCGGCTGAGGACGAGCAGCTCCTCGACCATCCCGGCGAGGCGATCGACCTCCGCGATGGCGGCGTCGAGCTCCGCAGCGCGGTCCGGGTCGGCCCCGATGCGTGCCTCCTCGAGACGCAGGCGCAGGCCCGTGAGCGGTGTGCGCAGCTGGTGCGACGCGTCCGCGACGAAGGCCTGCTGGCTGCGGACGAGACGGCTGACGCGCTTGGTCATGTCATTGAACGTGCGCGCCATCTCGCGCTGCTCCGTGCTGCCCTCGACGGCGGCGCGAGCGCTGAGATCGCCGGTGGCGACGCGACGTGCCGCCTCGCCGAGCCGGTGCAGGGGGCGCGCCACCGTGCGCGCGACCACGAGCCCGGCAACCAGCCCGATGCCGAGCACGAGCAGACCGATGAGCACGAGCCCGAGGATGGTGCGCCAGACGGCGCGGTTGACCGCCGCCACGCTCTGCGTCACCCGCACGGCGCCCATCGGCGGCCGCGTGCCGCGCCGGATGGGGACCGCGGTGGCGAGCACGTCCTCGTTGAGCGAATCGCTGTGACGGACCCGCTGGTTCGCGCGTCCACGCAGCGCCGCGGCGATCTCGGGGCGCCCGCTGTAGCCGTTGCCGAGCAACCGCGTCCCCGCGCTGTCCGCGACGAGCCGGCCGCGCGCGTCCACCACGAGGACGCGCCCACGCACCGAGGCGGACGACTCGGCCACCACGCGTTGCAGCTCGCCGCGGCGGGCCGGAGCGAGCAGATCGGAGGCGGTCGCCGCAAGGACATCGGCCTGGGCGCGCGCCTGTGACCGCACCTCGTCGTTCACGCGTTGGCGGATATTCAGCGCCAACGGGACCTCGAGGGCCACGATCGCCAGCAGCAGCACATAGGCCAGCGCCAGCAACAAGCGCAGGCGGAGGCTTACGGCGCCGCCTCCTCACTGGGCGCGCTCAGCCGGAAGCCGACGCCGCGGACCGTGTGCAGGTAGCGCGGCGTGGCCGGGTCGTCGCCCAGCTTGCGCCGCAGCCAGCCGATGTGCACGTCGAGGGTCTTGGTGGAGCCGAACCAGTTCGCGTCCCACACACGGCTCATCAGCTCGTCGCGCGTGACGACGCTGCCGGCGTGGCGTGCCAGCTCCGCGAGCAGGTCGAACTCCTTGCGCGACAGGTCGACCTCGTCCTCGCGCAGGCGCGCGCGGCGGGCCGCCGGCTCGACGACGAGGTCGCCGACCCGAATCGGCGGTTCGGGCCGCGCCGCGGCGGATGTGCGGCGCAGCACCGCGCGGATGCGCGCGATGACCTCGGCGCCGCTGAACGGCTTGACCACGTAGTCGTCGGCGCCGAGCTCGAGGCCGACGACGCGATCGAGCTCGGTGCCGCGGGCGGTGAGCATGATGATCGGGACGTCGCTGGCGCGCAGCTCGCGGCAGAGGTCGCGCCCGTCGCCGTCGGGCAGCGTGAGGTCGAGCAGCACGAGGTCCGGCGTGCGCAGGGAGCAGCGCTCGCGCGCCTCGCTCACCGACCGTGCGCCGACGACGTCGAAGCCTGCGCGTGCCAGCGCACGGCCGAACGGCTCCGCGATCGTCGGCTCGTCCTCGACGAACAGGATGCGCGCGCCGCGCCTCATGGCCCGGCCAATGTAGATCCCTGCAGGGGTGCGACCCACCGGTCTTTACCGAAGTTTTGCCCGGGGTTTTCACGGTCTTGGATGGACGCTCACCACGATCCTCGCCATGCATCCCGTGATCGCCACCACCGCCGCGGTCGGCCTGCTCGTGACGGGCGGTGTGGCCGGCGCGGCCCTCGTCGGGCGCCCCGAGCCCGCCGGCGTCGCCGCGACCGTCGCTCGTCCCGCGCCGGTCGAGATCCGCACCGAGGTGATCCACCGCACGGTGCGCGTCGTCCGTCACATCCGGCCCAAGCACCGGGTCGCCGCCGCGCCTCCGGCGCCCGCGGCCGTCCCGGCCCCGGCGCCTTCACCGCCGCAGCGCGTCGCGGTGACCGCCGCACCGCCCTCGTCGCCCGCGACCCGCCCGCTGCGCACGCAGTCCAGCGCGACCGGTGCATCGCATGGCGATGACGGCGAGCACGAGGGCGGCGGCGATGACTGACGCGCGGCCCGCACGACGCCCGAGCCTGCGCGCGGTGGCCATCGCGTCGCTGCTCGCGTTCGCCATCGTCCTGGGACTGCTCGTGACGCAGATGCGCCTCGGGCGCGACCCGGTGCTCGGCGCCCGCCGCGCGGCGGCGTCCGTCGCGCCCGCGACCCGGCACGTGCTGGTTCGGCGCGTGGTCGTCAAGCGGATCGTCGTGGACGAGATCCACGACACCGACGACGGCGGGGCGACGATCACCCCCGCGCGCTCCGCCGTCGTCGCACCTTCACGGTCCGGGGCACCGGCGCCCGCGCCGGCGCCTGCGCCCGCGCCTGCTCCCGCCCCCGCGGCGACGCCCGCCCCCGAGCCGGCACCCGCAACCCCGCCGACGCGCGTGCTCACGAACACGCCGCCGATCACGCCGGCGCCCGCGCCCCAGCAGCCGACGCAGGACGGCCCGACGATCTCGAACGGCTCGAAGTTCAACGCGTGGCGCGACCCCGGCGACGGCTCGGACGACAACCACTGCGACAACGGCCACTCCGACGACCGGCAGAGCGACGATCGCAGCGGGATCTACGACCACGATCGCGGCTGGGACAGGCACGACGACGACCAGGGCCGGTCGGACCACCGCTGATTCGTGTAGGAATGTCGGGGTCATGCCACGGATCCCGATCGTCGGTCGCCGCGTCGGCGCGTTCGGCCTCGCGCTGACCGCCTGGGACGTCTGGCAGCGGATCCCGCCGAAGCAGCGCCGGCAGCTGATGGATCAGGCGCGCGTTCACGGCCCGCGCATCGCAAAGCAGGCGATCGCCGCCCGCAACGCGCG
>Ga0081455_10002368_pt1 | contig 22508 bp, 24 predicted proteins | sample TabmetS3T2R1_FD_70207 | JGI IMG/M metagenome (GOLD analysis project Ga0081455, IMG submission 70207) | Tabebuia heterophylla rhizosphere microbial communities from the University of Puerto Rico - S3T2R1 | ecosystem: Host-associated > Plants > Roots > Rhizosphere ...
GTGGCGCGGATCAACTGCTGAAGCGGTGATGACGACAGGCCGGCAACGAGAATTGTCGGCCGCGACAACGGAGCGGCCGATGAGGAGGTGGGAGCGACATACCATGAAGCGTACTCTGATAACATCGTCGCCCACAACCGCGTGGCCGCTATTCGCGACTGGCTGACCGGCACTCGCGCCGGCCGCACGCTGCTCTTCGGCACGTCGCTCAAGCTCGTCACGGCGACGATTGCCGCGTTCACCGGTCCGCTCACAGGCATCCTCGCGGCGCTCGATACGATCGGCGGCGTCGCCCTGTTCGTCGGCGCGGCGATCCTGATCTATCGCCTCTCGGTCGTCGCCAAGCGGCGCCTGCTGTGGCGCGTACGCCGCAAGCTGACGCTGTCGTACATCTTCATCGGCGTCGTCCCGGCGCTGCTCATCGTCTGTTTCTTCGTGCTCGCGGGCCTGCTGCTGTTCTTCAACGTGAGCTCGTACCTCGTGCAGGCGCGGCTGCGCGCGCTCGTCGACCAGACGCAGTTCCTCGCGGAGACGGCGGCGCTCGAGGTGCAGCGCTCGTCGGGCCTGGTCGCGCTCGAGGAGACGCTCGACCGCCGGCAGGAGGGCGCGTCAGCGCGATATCCAAACGCCTCGTACGCGATCGTGCCGATCGATTGATCGGCGCGTCGCGGATCGGTCAGCATGCGTAGTGCGCGCGCCAGGCGTTGGGCGATCACGAGCTCGGAGAAGGTCTTGCCATCGGCTTCGAACAGCATGTGCACGTAGCGCGGCGTGAGGTCGTGACGGGCGGCAACGCTGGCAACCGAAAGATCAGGGGAAGCGAGATTGTCCAGGATATCGGCCTTGACGGCGGCGAGCCGTGCCGCGCTGTCGCCGAACGCCGCGCGCATCCGCGCGTCGCCCTCGTCGCCGAGGAAGTTGGGGTACGTCGAGCCGAGCGCCCACGGCGCCATGTCGCCGCGGATGGCGCGGCCGAGCGCGCACAGGCGCTCGTCGTCGCCGGCGTCCTCCCAGAGCAGGAGCGGGTGGACGATGAAGCGGGCGTCGCGGCCCCTGAGCGGGGAGTGGCCTGCGCCGACGCCGCCAACCGCCCCGCCCCACGCGACGATGAAGATCTGGCTGGGCCCAGGGGGCAGTTGCGCGGCACGCGCCACGATCCGGTCGATGGCGGCGACGGGGAGATCGCTGACGTTCTCCGCGGTCCAGTAGTTGCGATAGCCGGGCGGGTCGTCAACCGAGCACTGGAAGTCGGCGTACGCGGTCGGCCCGAAGAAGTCGGCGGCCGGGCCCAGTGCCCGGATCGGGGCGATCGCCGCCTCGCCGCCGGCCACGGACCCGGCGTGCATGCCGAGCACGGCGACCGCGGGGCGCCCGCGGAGTTCCGCCGGCACGTCCGGTTCGTCGGGCGCGGTGATGAAGGCGCAGGCCAGCGAGAGGTCGGGCTGCGCGCCGAGCATCACGTCGCGGAAGCGGGCGACCACCTCGTGCGCGCGGTCGAGCGCGAACAGCGCGAGGCCGCCGAAGATCTCCGGCCCGACGGGATGCAGCGCGAGCTCGAGCGCCGTCACGACGCCGAAGCCGCCGCCCCCGCCGCGCAGCGCCCACAGAAGCTCCGGGTGCTCGTCCTCCGAGGCGCGGACGATCCGCCCGTCCCAGGTGACGAGCTCGGCCGCCAGCAGGTTGTCGCAGGCCAGCCCGTGCTTGCGCTCGAGCCAGCCCGATCCGCCGCCGAGCGTGAGGCCGGCGACACCCGTGGTCGAGACGCGGCCGCCGGTGGCGGCGAGGCCGTGTGCCTGTGTGGCGCGGTCGACCTGCGCCCAGATGGCGCCGCCGCCGATGCGCGCGACGCGGCCGCTTGCCTCGACCTCGACGTCGGCCATGTCGCGGAGGTCGAGCACGACGCCGTCGTCGCACAGCGAGAGGCCGGCCACCGAATGGCCGCCCGCGCGCACCGCGACCGGGAGTCCATGCTCGCGGGCCAGCGCAAGGGCGGCGACGACGTCGTCGACGCCAACGCAGCGCGCGACGAGGCGCGGCCGCCGCCGGATCATCGTGTTGAAGAGCGTGCAGGTGTCCGCGTAGCCGGGGTCGCCGGGCTCGTACACGCCGCCGAGCAGCCGGAAGCGCAGCTCGCTGATCGCCGAGGTGAGTGAAGGCATGGCGGTGAGGGTCGCGTGCGGGCGGCGCCGTGACTTCCGTCGTTCCGGCCATTGCGCGCGATGGCCGGATCCGGCCATCGCCGCGCTTCAGAGCAGGCCGGCGCGGGTCGCGTACGCCACCGCGGCGGCGCGCGAGGGCAGCCGCAGCTTCGTCCGCGCATTGGCGACGTGGCGGTGCACCGTGTGCGGGCTGAGAAAGAGCCGCTGCGCGATCTCGGCATCGGAGAGCCCATTCGCAACGAGGCGCAGGACGTCGAGCTCGCGGGGGCTCAGCGCGTCGCCCGCCGCCGCCCCGTCCTGCCGCGCGCCGAGGGCCGCGAGCGCCTCGCGCGCGGCCTTCGCCGCGGCGGCGGCGTGCGCTGTTCGGTCCAGCGCGGCGAGCGCAGCGGACAGCACGAGCCGCGCCCGCGCCGCCTCGTACGGCGCCGAGCAGTCCTCGAAGAGATCGACCGCGTCCTCGGCCATCCGGCGCGCGTGATCGGCGTCGCCGGCGGCGAGCAGGGCCTCGGCGGCGACCGCATGCGCACGCGCGCGCATGTAGTGGGTGCCGAGGCCCGTGACCGCGCGCTCGAGCTCGGTTACGGCCGCGGCGGACGCGTCGTGCTCGCCGATGGCGGCGCGGGCGCGCGCGAGCAGCTCCAGCGCAGGGAAGCGCTCCAACGCGCTGCCCTCGTCCAGCCGCCGCAGGACGCGCTCGGCGGCATCGGCGGCGCCGACGGCATCCCCGGCGTCGAGGTCGAGGTCGCCGATCGCCACCACCGCGTGCGACAGCGGCAGCGCCGTCTCGAAGAGCCGGCGCGCCTCGTCCGTGCGGCCCTGCCGGGCCCGCAGCAGACCCAGCCGGACGGCGGTCGGGGCGGCCAGGCCGCGGCGCGTGGCCTGCAGGTCCTCGATCGCGCTCAGCAACTCGAGCTCCGCCGAGGGCCAATCGCCGTGCGCGGTCAGGACGCTGCCGTAGGCCGTCCGGCAGATCCCGAAGAAGTGCCGGCCGGCCCAGCGCTCGGTGTACTCGTGCAGCGAACGGCACCACTGCGCGGCGCGGGCGAAGTCGCCGACGTCGGCGCAGGCCGACACCGTGTGGCACAGCGCCCACCCCGGCGAGACGGCGTCGGCGAACTGCTCGACGACCGCGAGCGAGGCCGCCTCGTCGAGCCGACGCAACCCGGCGTCGACCGCGCCCAATGCGATCAGTGAACAACCGAGGATCGCCAGGCCGACGACCTCGATGTCCCGATCTCCCAGCTCGGCGGCAAGGCCCAGCGCGTAGCGCGCGACGTCAGCCGCCCGCTCGGGGTCGGCCTCCACGAGCAACGCGATGTCCGCGTCGAGCAGCGCGATCCACCCGTGCTCGCCGCACCGCTCGCAGCCGTCGAGCACCGCGGCGCCGCGCCGCAGCCACGCCCGCGCGACGGCGTCGTCGCCGCGGAAGTCGAGATGGTCGGACGCGAGCCACATCGCCATCCGCGCCGCGCCGACGGGGTCGCCGGCTTCCAGGTAGGCGCGGTGCGCGCGCTCGCGCGCCGCGAGCGTCGTTGCCTCGTCGCCCTGCCACCAGGCCGCGCGACTGAGCCCCTCCCACGCGGCGGGTGTGTCGCTGGCCGCCAGCGCTTCCTCGAAGCGGGCGCGGGCGTCGCGCCACCCGGCGCGCCCGAGTGCCTCCTGTCCGGCCGCGAGCGCGTCCGTGCGAGCCTCGGGCACCGTCATCGGCGCAAGCCTAGCGCTGCGCCTACACCATGTGGGAGAGGTTCAGGACCCCCAGGATCCGCCGCCGGCCCAGCCGTACCAGCGGTCCACCTCGATCCACGCGCTGACCCGCCGGCGGTCGCGCTGCGAGTACGGCCCGCCCATGTAGTGGCGACACAGGCGGTCGATGTCGTCGAGCGCGTCCTCGTCGAACTCGACCACGCGACCGAGCAGCGTGACCTGGTGGTACCAGTCGTCGCCCTGGCCGAGGACGGTGATCGAGACCTCCGGCTCGTCGCGCATGTACTGCAGGCGCTTGCGGCTCTCGTCCATGTTCACGAGAACGCGGCCGCCTTCCCACAGGTACCAGGTGGCGGCCGTGTGCGGGCTGCCGTCAGGACGCACCGTGGCGATCACCGACGGGTTCGGCTTCGACAGGAAGTCGTCGAGCTCTGAAGGAAGCGGTGGAGTTGGCATCGAGCGCTGGTACTACCCGCGAAGACGGGGCCTATCCTGGACAGAGATGGCGAGGAAGGTCTGGGTACTGGACACGAGCACGAAGGGCACCGGCGCAACGGTGGTCCCGCTCGAGCGCACGCCCGAGAGGTCCCGGAGCGAGGACACGCCGCAGTTCCCGGTCGCCAAGCGCGTCGAGCGCAGGCCGGCGGAGAAGCCCCCCGCGCCGCGGGCGCCGCGCCGGTTCAAGGTCGTCGACCTCGTGTCGTCGGAGACGCTTGCCGAGGGCGCGGACATGCGCGCCACCGTGGATCTGCTCAAGGACGTGCGCAGCGTCGTCGACGTCCACATCTTCGTGTGGGACGACGAGGCCGACCGCTGGCGGCTGCTCATGCTGGACGAGCAGCGCGCGCTCTGGGACGCCTCCCGGCGCTGACCGTCAGCCCGGGCTGACGACGTTGTGCACGCGCAGGCTCGTCGCGGTGTTGCCGAGCGCCTCGAGGCTCACGGCACCGAGGCCGCCGGTCGTCGCGTCGTCCGACCACACGGCCAGCGCGATCGTGTTCGTCCCCTGGTGGCGCAGGATGCCCTGCGGCAGGACGAAGACGTGCTGCGGCCCGACGTCGTTGATGTACTGCCCGAGGTTCCAGCCGTTGACGAAGATCAGCACGCGGTAGTGGCGTGACGGGTCGTCGGTGAACCGCAGGCCGACCGGGACGTCCTGGTCGGTCGGCAGGTTCACGCGCACGCGCGTGCGGTACCAGGCGATCCCGGGCGCGCTCTCGGAGTGCGGCAGCGTCACGGTCTGCCAGGCGTCGTCGTCGAAGCCGGGCAGCGTCCAGCCCTGGCGCTCGCCGAACAGGCCGCCGTTGTTCTGCGGCCCGCGCACCGGATCGGTGAGCTGCTCACCGCCGCGGACGCCCTGGATGCGCCAGGTCACCGGCGCGGTCGCGCCAACGACCGTCGCCGCCAGCAGGCCGCGCGGGTTCTTCTGCGCGTCGTTCTTGCCGCCGTCCTCGTTGTGGCCCATGTTGCGGACGAGCACCGAGATGACGTTGTCCGCGCCCGGATTCAGCAGGCCGGGCGGCAGCGTGAACGACCCGCTCGAGTTCTGGTTGCCGCTCGCAGTGCCGGTCCGCACGGTGCCGAGGTGGGTGCCGTTGACCCACACCTGCCAGGCGCCCGCGCGTCCGGTGCCGGCGGTCAGCTGCAGCGCGGTCTCGTCGCCGGTCGCAGTGAAGTGGCCGCGGTACCAGACGTCGCCGTAGTGGAACCCGTAGTCGTCGGTGTAGAGCACCGGCAGCGTGGCCGGCTTGGTCGGGTTGTTCGTCGTCGTGTGGTCGGCGACCGTCCAGCCCGAGTCGTCGAAGCCCGGCTGTGACTCGGGCGCCTCGGGCGCGTACTTCCACGGGCCGAGCGCCGGCAGCGTCACCGGATCCGGGCCCGGGACGGTGCCGCGCAGCGGCTGTCCGTTCCAGGTGACGTGGAGCGCGCGCGGGTCGAACACCTGGACCTGCGACGGCTGGTCGGTGTCGCCCTCGAGCGCGAGGTTCGGGCCGTCCCAGTGGCCGCTGCGCACGAGGTACGCGCCGCGTACGAGCACCGGGCCGCGGTCGGTGTCGACCCGCCAGAAGGTCGACGCCGTGTCACTGTCGGCCAGCAGCAGCTCGAGCGGCGGGCGGCCGCCGCCGCTGATGAGGACGCGCGCGAGCCCGTTGTGGACGTAGCTGAGGTGCAGGTCGCCGTGGTCGCCGTCCCAGCTCGAGTCGACGCTGCCCTCGAGCACGTCGACGTGCGGCTCGCTCGCGTAGCGCAGCACGGTCTCGCCCGACTCGCCCTTGCGCCCGTGCAGCAGCGCGACGTCGCGGTCGCCGGCCTGCATGTGCGTGTAGATCTCCGAGGTCGAGTAGACGAGGCGCTGGCGCTCGAGGTCGTAGCCCGCCGCGAGGATCTTGAAGTCGCGCCCGTTGACGCGCACGGACGGCGTGTAGGTGCCGTCGGGGACGTTCACGGTGAACGTCGTCGTCTCGTCGGTCGCGGAGGTGCCGTTGCCCGCGTGCCTGACGAAGAAGAAGCGCGAGTGGGTGTCGGGGTTCTCCTTGACCCAGACGCGCACCGCCGGGTTCGTGCTGCTCGCGACCTCGCCGAGGTCGTCCAGCTTCCGCATGTCGGCGACCGTCTGGACCATGTAGCCCTGCTGCTTGAGGACCGCGACCTTGTTCGTCAGCTGGCGCTGCTCGTTGAACGCGGCGCCGTAGTCGTAGGAGGTGTAGACGACGTTCGGGTCGGCCTGCCAGCCCCAGTTCGTCCCGCCGTAGCTCATGTAGAGGTTCTGGGCGGTGAACTGGTTCTCGATGTTGTTGTCGTAGAACATCCGCTCGAACGTCGGCCCGGTGAGCGTCCGGCACTTGTCGTAGCCGGGGCCGCCCCACGGGTCGAACGAGCCGCCCTGGAACTCGCCGAAGAAGAACGGCCGGTTGCCGACGCCCGGCCGCGGCGGGTTGAACGAGGTGCCGTCGCGCAGGAAGCGGTAGTCGGTGAGGCCGGGGAACGAGGTGCGGTTGCAGTCGAAGGCGGCGGGATAGGTGTCGGTCGCGTAGAGGTCCGGCGCGCCCGGGCCCGCCGACCACAGCAGGTTGCGGCCCTTGTCGTTGTGGAACAGCGGGACCGTGATGCCGTCGGCGCGCGCTGCCGCCTTGAGCTCCTCCATGTACGCGGCGTCGCTGCCGTCGTACTCGTTCTCGATCTGGTACAGGATCACCGGCCCGCCGCCGTCGGTGAACTGGTGGCGGGCGATGATGCGGTTGACCGCATCGAACCACTGCTCCCAGGCCGCCTGGTAGTCGTCGGCGGCGGTGCGGGCGCGGCCCTGGATCGTGTTCAGCCAGCCGGGGTAGCCGCCCGAGTCGAGCTCGGCGTTGACGTACGGCCCGGGTCTCGCGATGACGTAGATCCCGACCTCCTGGGCGATATCGAGCAGCTTGTCGATGTCGCGCACGCCGCTGAAGTCGTAGACGCCGGGCGCGGGCGAGTGGTACTCCCAGCTGAAGTACAGCGACACCGCGTTGAACCCAGACGCCTTGAGCTTCTCGAGCTGGTCGCGCCACAGGTCCGGGTTGGGCAGGCGGTAGTAATGGAACTCGCCCGACCACAGCCACACGCGCTTGCCGTCGAGCATGAACGAGTACTTGTCGTAGGTGACTGTGTGCTCCGCCGCCTGTGCTTGCGCGGCTAGGCAGCCAAACGCGAGCACCAGAGCGAGGAGTGCGGACAGACGACCGACCACCGAGCGCATTGTGAGCGCTCACATCCCCCGCCGCCCCCGAACCTAAACCTCGTGAGGCGGAGTTGTCACGCAGCCACGATCTGATCGCGCAGCGGCGCCAGTCCGTCGCGGATCGCGCCGATCATCTGGATCCCGACGCCGAGGGACGCGAGCGCGCCGACGAGGTGCGCGACGACGCGGTCGAACGCGGCCGGCGTGATGCCGAGACCGGCATGCGCGGCGTGCATGTCGCGGCCCCTATAGCGCTTGGGTCCGCCCAGCGCCTCGGCGACGAACGCCCGCAGGTGGGCCTTCTGACGCCGCATGTCCGTCTTGGCGAAGTAGCCCGCGAGCTCGGGATCGACCATGACGCGGGCGTAGAGCTCGTCGACGGTCGCGGACACCGCCGGCGCGCCACCGATCCGCTCGTAGATGGATTCCATGGAAGAACCAGACGCACCGCGCACGGTTTTCGTCCAACTCCTACAACCCGTCTTGACGCCGCGTGCTTGGCGCGGTAGCTGTTCCGCGGGGGCCGCTTCGATCATCAATCGAGCGGAGGTACGACGTGCATGTCAGGATCAAGCTCGCCGTCGGCGTAGCAGTCGTGGCGGCGCTGGTCATCGCGGTAACGACAGCCGTCGCCGGCGGCGGCAAGTCGATCCGCGAACGGCTGACCGGCTATCAGGAGACGCCCTTGGCGCTTTCCACCACGGGAACCGGGGAGTTCCGCGCGAAGCTGCAGCTCAGGGACCAGGAGATCTCCTACACCCTGAGCTATGCAAGCCTCGAAGCCCCGGTGACGCAGGCGCACATCCACTTCGGCGCGCCCGCCCAGACCGGAGGGATCAGCGTGTTCCTCTGCACGAACCTGGGCAACGGCCCGGCCGGCACGCAGGCGTGCCCTGAAGCGCCGGCGACGATCAGCGGGACGATCCGCCCGGCGGATGTCATCGGCCCGACCGGCCAGGGCATCGCGGCCGGCGAGTTCAACGAGCTGATCAGCGCGATGTTCGCCGGCCTCACGTACGCGAACGTGCACAGCACGAAGTACCCCGGCGGAGAGATCCGCGCGCAGTTGCGCGTGCACGGCGACGACTGAGGGATCGTCGGGAGCTAGTGGCCGGTCGACGAGAAGTGCATGTAGTCCTTCGTCGATCCGGCCCAGCTTCCGCCCCAGCCCCAGCCGACCGAGGCGAATGCGCCGATGACGGCGCGGGTCACCATCCCGGGCCGGTGCTTTGACCGGTTGAAGTACGGCTTCGTTCGCGGGTCGCGGCTCTGCCCGCAGCCGACGTAGGGGTTCTCGACCGGGTTGATGTCAACCGCAAGGCCGTATGCGTGCATCGACCACGTGCCGGTCCCGTTCCCGCCGACGCACGGTGACGGCACCGCCTGCCGGCATTCGAAGCTCCCGCTGATGTCGCCGTCCTCGGGGCGCGAACTTGCCGGCCCGTAGGCGTCGGCGAAGGACATGTGGCGGATCGGGAAGCGCAGGTCGTAGAGGCGGCGGAACACGCGCGCCAGCGGCGCGGCGGCCGCGCGGTTCACGACGAGGCGGCCCGTGTGAGTGTGCCCGTCGAAGCCGACGTACGTGACGGTGAGCATGCGCAGGCCCGACAGCGCGACCGGGCACCCGGGGTGCCACGACTCACGCTTGAGCACCGTCTTGACGTGCGGCGACAGCGGGTTGATCGACGAGTGAAACGGCGCGAGGGCGAAGAACGCCAGCGGCACCGCGAACAACCTGGTCATCACCACGCATTCTGGCGCTCCAGCGGACGTTCAGCACCACAACCGCGGAGAGGACGAGCGCGCCGCCGAAGATCTGCACGCCGCCGAGCGTCTCGCCGAAGACGAGGAACGCGAGCACCACGGTCACCAGCGGCTCGACGGTGGCGAGGATCGATGCGCTGGTCGGGCCGAGGCGCTTGAGCCCCGCGAAGAACAGGCAGATCGCGGTGACGGTGGAGACAACGGCGATGCCCGCCATCCAGCCCCAGCCGGCGAGCGTCAGCGCTCCGGGATGCAGCGTGCCGATGATCGCCGAGCCGCTCGCCAGCGTGATCGCCGCGCCGGTGCAGACGAGTGCCGAGAGCACCTGCGCGCTCAGCCGCCCGGCGATGCCGTCGCTCACGAGGATGTAGGTGCTGTAGACGCATGCGGCGCCGAGGCCAAGGGCGGCACCGAGCGCCTCGAGGTGGCCGGCCCCGGCGCCCGCGACGACGAGCACGAGCCCGCCGAGGGCGAGCACGAGCGCCATGACCCGCTTCCCGTCGAGCCGCTCGCGCCCGAGCAGGACGGCGGCCCCGGCGACGATCGCCGGGAACGTGTAGAGCAGGAGCGACAGCAGCGACGCGTCGATGCGCTCGAGCGCCGTGAAGTAGAGGCCCGACTGCAGCGAGTAGCCGCATGCGCCGAGCGCCAGGGCGACGGCGATGTCGCGGCGCGGGAGCGCGCGCAGCTCGCGGGCGTGGCCGCCGGCGAGGACGATCACCCAGAACAGCGCCGCGGCCATCGCGAAGCGGACGGACAGCAGCGTCCCGACCGTCGCGCCCTGGCCGTAGGCGAGCTTGCCGAAGATCGCCATCGCGCCGAACGCGGCGCCGGAGCCGAGGCACATCAGTGGGCCGGACGAGGAGCGCACGGCATGCATCGTCGCGCCCGGAAGCATCAGGATCGATTCCGATTCTTGAAGAAAACTCGGTAGCGTCCCTGAACCATGCTCGACCTCCGCCGCCTGCGCCTCCTCCGCGAGCTCCACGAGCGCGGCACGATCGCCGCGGTCGCCGACGCCCTGCAGTTCACGCCGTCGGCGGTGTCCCAGCAGCTCGCGATCCTCGAGCGCGAGGCGGGCGTGCCGCTGCTCGAGCGCGCGGGCCGTGGCGTGCGCCTGACCGATCCCGCGCTCGTCCTCGTCGAGCACGCCGACGCGCTGCTCGAGCGCGCGGCGCTCGCCGAGGCCGACCTGGCCGCAGCGGCCGGGGCGGTCACCGGTCGCGCCCGCATCGCCGCCATCCAGTCGATGTCGCTGCAGCTCGCGCTGCCCGCGATGCAGGCGCTGGCGCGCGACGCGCCCCGGCTGCGCTGCGAGCTGCTCGAAGCCGAGCCCGAGCAGGCGCTGCCGGCGCTCGCGCTCGGCGACGTCGACCTCGTCATCGGGGACGAGTGGGAGCACCAGCCGTGGCGCGTGCCCGACGGGCTCGAGCGCCACGAACTGCTGCGCGACCCCGTCCGGGTGGTGCTGCCCGCCGGCCACCCCGCGTGCCGGGCCGATGGCGCGGTGGCGCTGGCCGGCCTCGCCGGCGACGCGTGGGTGACCGGGCACGAAGGGATGGGCTGGGACGAGATCACGCGCCGCACGTGCCGCAACCTCGGCAACTTCGACCCCGACATCCGCCACCGCACCAACGACGCGACGGTCGCGCTCGCCGTCGTGGCGCACGGCCTCGCGGTGACGCTGCTGCCCGACATCGCGTTGATGGGGGATCGTCCGGGCGTCGAACCGCGCGCGATCGCCGAAGGTCAAGTGAGCCGCACGCTGTTCGCGGTGACTCGCGCGGCGGACGCGGCACGCCCGTCGACGCAGGCCGTGCTCGCGGCGGTGCGCCGTGCGGTCGATGCGATGCCCCAACCGGGCACCCTTCAGGGATGAGCGATGTCCTGCGCATCCTCGCGGTGCTCGGGCTGGTGGCGGCCAACGCCTTCTTCGTGGTCGGCGAGTACGCGGTCGTGACCGCGCGCCGCGCCGCGCTGGCGCCGCGCGCGGAGGCGGGGAGCAAGGGCGCGCGCGCCGCGCTGCGGCTCATGGACGACCCCGTGAAGGTGATCTCGACCGTCCAAGTCGGCATCACCGCGATCGGCATCCTCACCGGCGCCGTCGCCGAGCCGCTCGTGCGTCACCTGCTCGGCGACGCGCTGCCGGGCTGGGCGTCGCTCCTGCTCGCGTTCGCGATCGTCACCTACCTTTCGGTGGTCCTGGGAGAGCTCGTGCCGAAGGCGCTCACGCTCCAGCGCTCCGAGGCGCTGGCCGTGCTCGTCGCCCGCCCGATCGAGCTGATCTCGGTCGTCCTGCGGCCGGCGGTATGGGTGTTGCAGGGGTCCGCCAGCCTGCTCCTGCGGCCGTTCGGGATCCGCGAGGTCGTGGCCGGCGAGTCGATCCGCAGCGCCGACGAACTCCGCGCGCTCATCGACGAGGCCGAGGGCGCGGGCGTCATCCCGCGCGCGCAGGAGGAGTTGCTGCACAACGTCTTCAAGTTCGCGAGCCGCGAGGCGCGCGACGTCATGATCCCCGCGCTCGACGTCGCGTGGCTCGACGCCGACACCATGCCGCGCGCCGCGCTCGACCGCGTGCTCGAGGCGCCCCACGAGCGCTATCCGGTCGGCGCGGGCACGCTCGACCGGCCGGTGGGGATCGTGCACGTCCAAGACCTGATCGCGGCCGAGCGCGACCACCCGGCGGACGCCATCGGCCCATTGGCCCGCCCGGCGCTCGTGGTCCCCGAGACGAAGGACCTCGCCCCGCTGCTGCGCGAGATGCGCGAGCAGCGCCAGCAGGTGGCGATCGTCATCGACGAGTACGGCGCGACCGCCGGGATCGTCTCGATCCACGACGTCCTCGAGGAGATCGTCGGCGAGATCGAGGACGAGTACGACCTGCCCGACTCGACTCTGACGTGGCTCGACGAGCGGACGGTCCTCGCGCCGGGCTCGATGTCGATCGACGACGCCAACGAGACCCTCGGCACCCGCCTGCCCCAGCGCGGGCCGCGCACGCTGGCGGGCCTGGTCTTCGACGAGCTCGGCCGCCGCCCGGTGGCCGGCGACACGATCGAGCTCGAGGGCGTCCGGTTGCAGGTCGAGGAGATGGACGGCCTGCGCATCACGCGGTTGCGGATGACGATGCTCGACGCGAGCACCGCGCCCTGAGCCCGCGCGGTTGACGCACCGGTGCACGGCGCCGTAGCGTCGCCGTCGATGGCCGACACCGTGGCGGTCCTCGGCGGTGGTGTCGCGGGCCTGTCGGCCGCGCACGAGCTCGCCGAGCGCGGGTTCGCGGTCACGGTCTACGAGGCCCGCTCGCGGTTCGGTGGGAAGGCGCGCAGCTACGCGGTGGCCGAGTCCGGCACGGGCGGGCGCGCCGACCTCCCCGCGGAGCATGGCTTCCGCTTCTTCCCTGGGTTCTACCGGCACCTCCCAGACACCATGAGCCGGATCCCCGGTCCACGCGCGGGCAAGAGCGTGCGCGACGAGCTCGTGGCCGCGGAGATGCTGATGATCGCCCGAGCGGACGGCAGCAACGAGCTCGTGACACCCGCGCATGCGCCGATCTCGATCGACGACTTCGCGGCGGTGACCCGCTTCCTCGTCACGTGGTTCACCGAGCTGGGCATCGGCCTCGACGAGCAGGCCTTGTTCATGGAGCGCCTGGTCACGCTGCTGACGAGCTGCGACGAGCGTCGCTTCGGGCAGTGGGAGGCCCAGACCTGGTGGGACTTCGTCGACGCCCCACGCCGCTCGGCCAGCTTTCGCAAGTTCCTCGCCGACGGGCTGACGCGCACGCTCGTCGCCGCGCAAGCGCACGAGATCAGCGCACGCACCGGCGGTTACGTCCTGCTGCAGCTGCTCTTCGACCTCTCGCGCGTGGGCGGCCGTGCCGACCGCTTGCTCGATGCGCCGACCAACGACGCGTGGATCGATCCATGGGTCGCCCATCTGCGCGCCGCCGGGGTCGACCTGCGCGGCGCCACCTCCGCGGTCGGTCTCGACGTCGGTTCTGGCCGGATCACGGGCGTGACCGTCGAGCATCAGGGCGCGCGCACGACGATCACCGCCGACCACTACGTCGTGGCGATGCCGGTCGAGCAGCTGCTGAAGCTCGTGACCCCAACGCTCGTCGCAGCCGAGCCACGCCTGGGGGCGCTGCGCCAGCTGCGCACGCGCTGGATGAACGGCGTCATGTACTACCTGCACCGCGACGTCCCAGTGGTCGCCGGTCACGCGATCTACATCGACTCGCCGTGGGCGCTGACCTCGATCTCCCAGCGTCAGTTCTGGCCTCGCGTCGACTTCGCGGCGCTCGGCGACGGCACGATCGGCGGGATCCTCTCCGTCGACGTCTCGGACTGGGAGCGCGTGGCGCCGCGTCTGGGGAAGGTCGCCTCGATGTGCACGGCCGACGAGATCAAGGCCGAGGTGTGGGCGCAGCTCAAGGACCACCTCAACGACGGTGCCCACCAGATCCTCGACGACGCCAACCTCGCGAGCGCCTTCCTCGACGAGGACATCACCTTCCCGAACCCCAGCGGTGCCGCGAACGCCGAACCGCTGCTCATCAACACGGCCGGCTCGTGGGACAGCCGGCCCGATGCGGTCACGCGCGTGCCCAACCTCTTCCTCGCCGCCGACTTCGTGCGCACGTACACCGACCTTGCCACGATGGAAGGCGCGAACGAAGCCGCGCGCCGCGCCGTCAACGGCATCCTCGACGCGACCCACTCGACGGCCGAGCGCTGCGATCTCTGGAAGCCCCAAGAGCCGGTGATCTTCGGGCCGGCGCGCGCCCTCGATCGGCTGCGCTGGCTCCTCGGGCACCGGCCCGCCAAGCCACCGCTGCACGTGACGCCGGACGGCGACGTGGAGCCGACCGGATTCGTCGGCCGACTGATCACCCGCGGGCGAACGTAAAGGGTCGCCCGCGCCCCCCAGCAGGCCCCAGGTCGCCGCGCTGGCGAACCCCACCGCGGGACGCCTGCTGCCCGTGCTGACCGGCGGCCCTACCGCTGGGAGCCTGCGCACATGTCCCCATCACCCCCCCCCCCCCGCCGCTTCTCGGGCGGCCGCATCGTCGCCGTGGTCGCCGGAAGCGTGCTCGCTCTCGTCTCGCTCGCCTTCTTCGTCGCCGGCGGCGCCGCACTCTGGGCCAATGGCCAGAAGGACGACCAGGGCTACCTCTCGACCCGCACCGAGCGCTTCCACACCAGGACCGCCGCGCTGCGCACGGAGAACCTCGACGTCAACCTCGGCGGCACCGCGTCGGTGCTCGACAACGACCTCTACGGCAAGGTCCGCCTGCGCGTCACGCCGCGCGCCGGCAAGGACGTGTTCGTCGGCATCGCGCCCACCCGGGATGTGACCCGCTACCTGCGCGGCACCGCGCACGCCCGGGTCACCGACCTCGACTACCACCCGTTCCGCGCCGACTACGCCCTGAGCGGCGGCACCGCGCGCGCCGCCGCGCCCGCCAAGCAGCGCATCTGGGACGCCCAGGCGCACGGCCGCGGCACGCAGACCCTGACCTGGGACGTCGCCGACGGCGACTGGTCCGTGGTCGTCATGAACGCCGACGGCTCGCCGAACGTCGACGCCGACGTGCGTGCGGGCGCCAACGTCCCCTTCCTCAACGAGGTCGCGTGGGGCGCGATCGGCGGCGGCGCGATCTTCGGGTTCGGCTCCGCCGCCCTGCTGTACGCGGGCCTTCGCGCGCCGCGCCGTTCGCGGCCCGAGGCCGGCGCCCCCGATCCGCTGCCCGCGACCGCCTGATGTGACGTCCCGCACACGCCGAGGGGGTCATACGACGCGGAACCGCCGTCGTGGCGATGGGACGGTTGCCCTACATGGGAACCCGCCCGATTACCGCCGATCTGTCGCCCCTCGCCTACCGCGCCGTCGCCGGCGACGACCGCGCCTGGTCCGACCTCGTGCGCCACATGGACCACGTGTTGCGCCGGGTCGCCCGCGGCTACCGGCTCAGCGCAGCCGAGGTCGACGACGTCGTGCAGACGACCTGGCTGCGCGCCTTCGAGCATGTCGAGCGCCTGAACGACCCGGCGGCCATCGCGGGTTGGCTCGTCGTCACCACCCGCCGCGAAGCGATGCGAACGATGCAGCGCGGCGTCCGCGAGGTCCTCGTCGACGACAGCGACACGTTCGACGAGGTCGATGCGGCCGGGCCCGAGGTGATGCTGATCCAGCGCGAACGCCGGGCGGCGGTGCGCGGGGCGGTGCGGCGGCTCTCCGGCCGGCAGCGGCGGCTGGTCACGTCGATGCTCGCGAGCCCCGCGCCGAGCTACCAGCGGCTCTCGTGGCTGCTGGACATGCCGGTCGGCTCGATCGGCCCCACGCGCGAACGCGCGCTGGCACGTCTGCGTCAGGACGCCGAGCTGGAGCAGGCCGTGGCCTCCTGACCGAACTGGACCAGCGATGCCGCCGTTCGTGAAACCCGCACTCGTCGTAAGCGTCCTGGCCGCCGCGGGCATCGGCCTGTCCGTCGGACCGGCCACACACGGCGCGACGCGCGCGACGCCGGCGCCCCGGACGGCGCGTCCGCACCTCGACGCGACGTCATACGTCCAGGCCCGCCAGATGCGCCGCGCGCTGATGATCCTCGCCGCTCAGACCAGCCCCGGCGCGCGGTGTCACCCGAACGAGCCGCCCGCCCGGTACGCCCCGTGCGTCGTGCCCTCGCTGCGGCATGCGGGCATGGGCGGCCAGATGGCGGCCAACGTCCTCAACGCGACGATCGCCGGCGTCCCCTTCGGGCCGTGCCGCGCGTACCTGCTCGGCCTTCAAGCAGCCGCGCAGGCCGCGGGCGACCAGGCGCGCTGGCTGCTGCCGCACATGTACGGCCCCGACCGCGGGCGCGCGCAGGACGAGGTCGACCAGCAACTCGGGCAGATCACGCACATGCTGCGTCGCGCGGCCAGCGCAGCGCCGGCCAACGTCTGCTCGGTCGGGGCAGACAGCCCCGCCGCCTAACTCGGCGGGGCGCTGAGGTCGAGCCGCGCGAGACGCTCCGGGTCGAGGAGGGCGTCGATCTGGACGATCCTCCCATTCGTGACGGTGAAGGCCATCACCGAGAACACGCGGCCGCGCGGCGCCACGATGGCCCCGGCGGCGCCGTTGACGATCGCGGGTCTGACGAACGGATAGAGCTTCGCGTAGGTGGCCGTGTGCGCGGCCACCGCGTCCGCGCCGTGGAGCACGAGCGAGGCTTCTGCCCGCAGGGCGCCGCCATCGACGCGCAGTTCGACATCGGGGTCGAGCACCTCCAAGAGAGCATCGAAGTCGCCGTCGCGCGAGGCGGCGAAGAACGCATCGACGACGCGTCGTTGTCGCGTGACGTCGCGGTCCGGCTCGGGCGAGTTGCGCACGCGCCGGCGGGCCCGGCTGGCCAGTTGCTGGGCGGCCGCTTCGGAACGGTCGAGTGCGCTGGCGATCTCGGCGAACGGCACGCCGAACACGTCGTGCAGCACGAACGCCAGCCGCTCGGCCGGGGTCAGCGCCTCGAGCACCACCAACAGCGCCAGACCGACCGACTCGGCTAGAAGCGCCTCGTCTTCCGGGCCATCCTCCTCCAAGCTGACCACGGGATCCGGGACGTGGACCGACGGCTCCTCGCGCCGCGCTCCGCGCGCGCGCAGCATGTTCAGACACACGCGGCCGACGACCGTCGTCAGCCACGCCCGCATGTTCTCGACGCTCGCGGGATCCTGGTCGCGGATCCGCAGCCACGCCGCCTGCAGCGCGTCCTCGGTCTCGCTCACCGACCCGAGCATCCGGTAGGCGACCGCGCGGAGATGCGGCCGGTGCTGCTCGAACCGCTCGGTCAGCCACTCGCGCTCGTCCATCGCCATCCCGCGATCACCAAGTGTTGCGGTAGGCGACGCCGGTGGTCAGCGCCGCCGCCGCCAGCACCAGGAAGAACACGGCTCCGCCGATCTGGCGGTCGCGCACCCGAACGTGGGCGCTCACGGCGCAGATGAAGTACAGGACGAGGCCGATCGCGGCAGCCGTGCCGAGCGCCGGCACCGCGAAGCCGACGAGAAGCCCGACGGCGCCGGACGCCAGCAACGTGCCGAACGGGACCATCCATCCTCGGGAGACCCGTACCCGGTCAGCGACGACCTTGACCGACTCGGCGCCGGCGAAGTTCAAGCCGGCGGCATAGCCGTTCGCAAGCGCCGCGAGGATCGTGGTAGCGAGGTACGCAACGTACATATCTCCTCGACACGCGCCGCCCGAAGAAGCTGACATCGCGCCGCCGGCGCGGCCGAGCGATGAGTTCCGGCGTCGGTTGCGGTCTTAGCCGGCATGACAACGGTTCACGCCACGACGCCCGCCGACGTCCGCCGCGCCGTCCTCACCGCCCGCGCGCGCGGTCTGCGGGTCGCCGTGCGCGCGACCGGCCACGGCACGTTCGCCGAGCCGTCGCCCGACACGCTGCTGATCGACACGTCGCGCATGCGCTCGGTGCTGGTCGACCCGGACCGGCGGACCGCCCGCGTCGGCCCGGGCGCAACGTCGGGCGACGTCATCGAGGCCGCCGCGCCGCTTGGCCTGGCGCCGGTGTCGGGCACGGACGCCAGCGTCGGCGTCACCGGCTTCACGTTCGGCGGCGGCCACGGCTTCCTCTCGCGCAAGTACGGCCTGGGGGCCGACAACCTGATCCGCTGCGACGTCGTGACCGCTGACGGTGAGACGCTGACCGCCCGCGAGGATCGCCGCAGCGGCCTGTTCTGGGCGCTGCGCGGCGCAGGCGGCAACTTCGGCGTCGCGACCTCGCTCGAGGTCAGGCTCCACCCGGAGCGCCGGGTCTTCGGCGGCATGGCCAGCTTCGACCGCGGGCTCGCGCCGCATCTGCTGGCGCGCTTTCGCGAGTACGCCATGCCGGAGGCGCTCAACGTCTCTGTCGTGGTCACGCCCGACGCCGTCGCACTGCGCGGCGCCTACGCCGGCGGCGCTGACGACGCCTGGCGAGCGCTCGCGCCACTGTTCCTCGGCGAGCCGTTCAGGGACACGTTCCGTCCGATGTCCTCTAGCGAGATCGCCACGATCGGCGGCACCGAGCCACGGCGGTTTGAACTCCTGCGCGACGTACCGGTCGACGCCATCCTGCGCACCGCCGAGACCGCCGCTGCGGTCGAGGTCAAGCGCTGGGGCGGCGCGATCGCCCGCGGAACCGGACCCGCGGGCCATCGCCATGTGCCCTTCTCCGTCACGGTCGACGGCGAGGACCTCGGGCCGCTCGTTCCGCACGTCACCGGCGGCTCGTTCCTGAACTTCCTCAAAGACACGTCGCGCACGGCCGACGCGTACACCGCCGCGGACTTCGAGCGCCTGCTGGAGCTCAAGCGTGCGTACGACCCCGACAACCTCTTCGGCGTCGGTCACAGCATCGTGCGCGCGCCGGCCGCCACGAACCTTGCGGCCTAACGCGCCAAGCTCGCGCAAGACACGCCGGCCTCGCCACCGCCGCGCTACGGCCCGTAGCCGCGCTTGCGGCGGGCGGCCTGGACCAGCCGATCGGCCTCGCGGCGCCGGCGCGCGACGTAGTCCTCAACGTCGTGCTCCGCCTGCGCCTGTAGACGCTTGGCGGTCTCCGCCGCCTCGGCATGCGCCGCCGCCAGCAGCTGCTCACCTGCCCGCCGCGCCGCGGCGAGCTCGGCCTCCGCCTCTCGGCGTGCTTCGGCGATCATCGCCTCGCCCTCCTCACGGGCCGCGGCAATGACCTCCGCGGCGGCCGCCTCGGCGCGCGCCGCGCCGAGCAGCTCTTCCCGCTCGCGCTCGGCCGTCGCCCGGATCGCGGCGGCCTCCTCATGCGCGGACGCCAGCACCCGCTCGCCCTCACCGGCGTCGGCTTGCGCGCGCCGCTGAGCGCCTTCGACCAGCCCGTCCGCCTCAAGCCGCGCCCCCTCCAGCGCACGTGCCAGCTCGGCCTCGCGCTCATCGAGCCCGCGCTCGCGCTCCCGGAGCTCTGCCCGCTCGTGCGAGAGCGCCTCTCCCACCTGGGTGCTGTTGAACCAGCGGCTGACCAGCTCGAGATGGCGGTCGACCTCCGCCGGGTCATAGCCGCGCCGAACCCGGCTGAACGTCCGCTGGACGACGAACACCGAAAGCGACTGCCCTCGCGAGGACATCCGATCGAGTTTCGCAGCGCGCCCAGCAGTTCCTCCCCGCAAACTGCCGAGTGCCGTGCTAACGTATAACCGAATGGTTGTAGTTACGGCCGAGACCGAGCGGGCTGATGCGCTCTTTCATGCGCTCGCCGATCCCACGCGCCGCGACATCCTCGCCGTGGTGCTGCAGGACGCGCACTCGGTCTCCGACCTGGCCCGCCGCTACCCGATGAGCTTCGCTGCCGTGCACAAGCACGTGGGAGCGCTCGAGCGCGCGGGGCTCGTCACCAAGACCCGCCACGGCCGGGAGCAGCGCGTGCGCGGCGATGTCGCGACGCTGCGGGCCGCCCATCGCCTGATCGACGATCTCGAAGCGCTCTGGCGCGGGCGCATCGACCGCATCGAGCAAGTCCTCGCGCAGCCGACAGAGGGAGCACCGCAATGACCGTGATCAGCGTGGTCAAGGACGCAGACGCCAGGACCATGACCATCATCGCGCGCTTCGACGCGCCGATCGGCCGCGTCTGGCAGGTCTGGAGCGATCCGCGACAGCTGGAGCGCTGGTGGGGGCCGCCGATGTATCCCGCAACCGTGACGGAGCACGACCTCGCGCCGGGCGGCACCGTCAAGTACTACATGACCGGCCCTGACGGCGAGCGACACGGCGGGTGGTTTCGCGTGCGGACGGTCGACCCGCCCCACAACCTGGAGCTCGACGCCGGTTTCGCCGACGCCGACGGCAACCCGATCGCGGACACGCACACCGCAGTGATCCGCGTCGCCCTCTCCAAGCCGGCCGGCGGCGGCACGCAGATGACCATCACCACGGCGTGGGCCAGCGACGAGGCGATGGAACAGACGCTCGCCACGGGCACGGACGCCGGCATGACCGCCGCCGCCGGCCAGATCGACGAGCTGCTCGGCCTCCCGGCGCGAGCCTGACAGAGCACTCGAGGAGAACGACATGACCGCGACCTACACCTTCGACATCCTCTCCACCGTCGATGGCTTCGCCTCCTACGATGGCGGCGACTGGGGCGGCTTCTGGGGCAAGCAAGGCCCCGAGCTGCTCGACCACCGCCTGGCCCTGTACAGCGAGGAGCAGCGGCTGGTGCTCGGCGCCAACACCTATCGGCAGTTCGTGCAGTTGCTCGGCCCGAGCACCAAGGTATCCGAGCTGGACCCGTTGAACGCCCGGATGAGGACCATGCCGCTGACGGTGGTGTCGAGCACGCTGGAGGCCCCCCTCGACTGGCCGGGCGCGACCGTCGTGACCGGTAACGCCGTCGACGTCGTCGCCCGGCTCAAGCAGGAGTCCGAGGTGCCGCTGCGCTCCCACGGCAGCCTGTCGTTGAACCGGGCGCTGATGGCCGCCGGCCTCGTCGACCGCGTTCAGGTGACGCTCTTCCCGGTGATCACCGGGAAGACCGGCGTGGAGCCGATCTTCGAGGGTGCGGCCGACTTCGACCTGGAGTTGGTCGAGAACCGGACGCTCGACGGTCAGATCCAGGAGCTCACCTACCAACCCACCCTCCACTGACCGCTACGGCAGTGCCGGCCACCACCACTACACGGCCGGCGTGACCGTTGCGTCTCTCGGCATGAGGATCCACGCCGCGATGTAGACGACCGGGCTCAGCACGAGGACGGTCGCGATGGTCGCGAGCCGCGCGACGAGCGGGTTGATCTTGTAGCGGCGGGCAAAGGCTGCGGAGACTCCCGCGAGCACGCGGCCCTCGCGAGGACGCGAGAGCCCCCGTTGCGCGAACCATGCGCGCGCGCCGGCGAGCGAATTGTCGTTGAGGTCGACGTGCGGGTAGGTGGTGGCGGTCATTGACTTTCTCGTTTCTCCCGGGACTGGCCCGGGCTCGTTTTCGTACGAGAGAGGATCGTCTTGCGTGAGTCTGGTTCCCAGCCGGGGAGCCGTAGGTGGGCGGTGGGTTAACCCGCGCCGGTCCCCTAGGGGGCATCCCTGATACCTCGCTTGCTCCGGCCACTCGATTCGCCTAGCACGCCCGCAGGCACGCGTGCCGCGGCGCCAACTCGCGCCAGGGTTGGCGCGTGCGCGGTAGGTGCGCCCGTACGCGAGGCGCCGGACGGGAAGTGCGCCGACCATGGCAATTCTCAAGCACTTCGATTACACGCCCGACCAAGCCGACAGCAACGTCCGCTTCGAGCTGCGCAACCAGAGTTCGTCGGACAACGGCGAGCCCAGCGTCGCGCTCACGGTTGTCGAGCTCGACTCCGACGACAACCTCACCATCCAGCTCAGCGCTCCCGACATCGAAGGCCTCATCGAGGCGCTCGAACAGACGCTTGAAGAGCTTGCGCCCTCCGACCAGGGTGGGGACGAGGACGAGCGAGACGAGGAGTAGTCGGCTCAGGTAGTGCGCCGGGACGCCCGCCCTCGCCCCGACTGCGCGCGTGACGCGCGCGGGCGAGAGCTCGTCGCTCGCGAGCGCGAGGTCGGGCGCCCTGCCCGCTGCGAGGCGTCCTTCGCCTTTCGCGTGGCCTTCTGAGCCACGTCGTCGGGCGCGGCCTCGCGGAGCGCGTCGTCGGCCGCCTGCTCGGGCTCGGCGTCTTGGTCCGCTTCTTCAGAAGCAAGCAATCCGGCTTCACGCAGGCGGACGAGCCCCTCACGGGCAAGGAACGCGCTCGCACCGGCATACGCACCCGTGACCGCGAGCGCTGCCGACGCACCGGGGCGGCGAGCAAGCAGGAGCACCAGCGCGCCCGTACCGGTTCCGGAAGCAAGCACGCCGAAGAGCGACGCTCCACCCAACATGGCAGCCCCCGGGGCCGCCTCCCTGGCCTTCGTCGTCAGCCCGCGACGCACGACCTCCAGCTGCTGGCGAGCGAGTTCTTCGAGCGGGCGCTCAGCGACCTGATCGACGCGCTTGGACGGCATGAATTTGGGCTACCCCCACCCGTTCGTCCCCACTCACGCGCCGTCCTGCCGCCGCAGGGCCGCCCACCGGTCCTCCACGTTGGAGCCGCTCAGCGTCACGAGCGCCTCGTCGGCGGCAAGCTCGGACGGGAGCGGCTCGG
>Ga0081455_10002369_pt1 | contig 22508 bp, 20 predicted proteins | sample TabmetS3T2R1_FD_70207 | JGI IMG/M metagenome (GOLD analysis project Ga0081455, IMG submission 70207) | Tabebuia heterophylla rhizosphere microbial communities from the University of Puerto Rico - S3T2R1 | ecosystem: Host-associated > Plants > Roots > Rhizosphere ...
GTGTAACGAAAGCGGTCGTGCAGGCGATTCGGCCGACCCTGCCAAAATTCGATCGTATCCGGCTTCAGTCGATATCCGCCCCAGTGCGGCGGCAACGGAATGCGCTTGTCGCCGTAGCGTTCGGTCATCTCCGCCATCCGCGCGTCCAGCACACGTCGCCCATCAAGAACCTGACTCTGACGCGAAGCCCAGGCGCTCACCTGACTGCCCACCGGCCGGGAATGAAAATAGGTTTGCGATTCCTCGCGCGAAGTTTTTTCTGTTTTACCGCTAATCCGAATCTGCCGGTCAAGTTCGATCCAGTATAATACCAGGGCAGCATAAGGGTTCGCATCAAGCTGCCTTCCTTTTTCGCTCTCGTAATTGGTAAAAAAGACGAAGCCGTCATGGTCGAAGCCTTTCAGCAAAACAATGCGTGCAGATGGCCTACCATCGGTTCCTGCTGTGGCCAGGGTCATAGCATTGACATCCCGAATACCGGCTTCAATGGCGGCAGTGAACCAATTTCCAAATTGTTTGATCGGATCTGGCGCGAGATCGCTGCGACGCAGGCCTTTTGCCGCGTGCTCGTAACGCGAAGCGGCTGGGTCACGTGGTGTTTCCATCACGATAAAGACAACTCCGCACAACAATACGCTGCAAGGAAATTATCGAACGGACGGCTCACAGAGCCGTGGCTACAGGCTTCGGTGCTACGCTTTCTCTTAGCTTCTCGATGACTTTTGGGACGACTTCGATGGCGCGATCGATTTGGGCCTCAGTATTGAACCGACCGAAAGAAAAACGCAAACTTCGTCGGGCGTCATCGGCGCTCGGATTCATTGCCCGTAGTACGTGCGAAGCTTCCTGTGAACCGGTCCGGCAGGCTGAGCCCGCGGAGCAACAAATGCCTTGTCGATCCAACAGAAGGAGCGCTGCCGGGGATTCGATGCCTTCGAATGAAACACTCGACGTGTTTGAGAGCCGTGCAGCGTCCGCACCATTCACTGATGTACCGCTGATTGTTGCTACCACCGACTTCTCGAATCGATCGCGCATGGATCGAATGTTGCATGCTCCTTCCGTAACGTACTTCAGAGCAACTTCGGCCGCTTTTCCGAGACCAACAATCGACGCGACATTTTCAGTTCCGCCACGGCGGCCATTTTCCTGGCCGCCACCGGCAATCAGCGGATTGAAGCGGGTTCCCCGGCTGACGTAGAGGGCTCCCACGCCTTTTGGGCCATGAAATTTGTGCGCGGAAAGAGAAAGAAAATTGATCGCCGTATCGCGCAAACGCATCGGAATCTTGCCGGTTGCCTGCACAGCATCTGTGTGAAACAGCACGCCCTTCTCACGACAGATTTCAGCGATTTTCTCGGTCGGAAACATGACCCCGGTCTCGTTGTTCGCCCACATGATTGAAACGAGCCCGGTTTCCGAGCGAATCGCAGCTTCCAATTCGCCAAGATCGAGATTGCCATCTCGGTCCACGCCGAGAAACGTGACGTGGCATCCTCGCTTTGCGAGATCCTGGCACGGGCGCAACACTGCGCTGTGTTCGACTGCGCTTGTGACCACATGTTTGCCGGGAGTCTCAAGCTGCTGTGCCGAATTGATTGCCGCATTATTAGATTCCGTGCCGCCGCTGGTAAAAACGATTTCCGTCGGTTCGCAGCCAATCAACGCGGCGAGCCGTTCACGAGCGAGAATGATCGCTTTTCTAGCCATAGCCGCGAAACTGTATCCACTCGAAGGGTTACCGTAACACGTGGTCAAAAACGGCAGCATTTCCTCAATCACAGCAGGATCAAGCTGGGTGGTAGCGTTGTTGTCTAGATAGATGGTTTCGCTCTCGGCCATTGTCGACATTGTAACCGATGGAGCGTTCGCGCGACAACCTTAATGGAGTTGTCATTACTCCATTACTCCACTACTCCATTATTCCATGATTTCGATCTGGGAGCTGGCGAACCCACAACTGCGCGAGATCGAGGTCTACGAACCGGGAAAGCCGATCGAGGAAACGGCTCGCGAGCTTGGCCTCGACCCAAATGCAATCATCAAGCTCGCCTCCAACGAGAATCCGCTAGGCCCGTCTCCGAAGGCAATGGAGGCGATGCGTGACGCCTTGGAAAAAGGTCACCTTTATCCCGATGGCGGCGGATTTTCCTTATGCAAAGCAGTCGCAACGAAACTCGGCCTCGCTCCAGAGAACGTCATTCTTGGCAACGGTTCGAACGAAGTGCTTGAATTTCTCGGTCACGCCTTTCTCAATCCCGGTGACGACGTCGTCACGTCTCAGTACGCGTTTATCGTCTACAAGTTGATCGCGACTTCGTTTGGCGCCCACACAATAGAAGTGACCAGCCCGGATTATCAGCAGGACCTGGACGGCATGCTGGCTGCGATCACGCCAAAGACCCGGCTCATTTTTGTCCCGAACCCCAACAATCCAACCGGGACGCTGCTTTCACAGCGTACGATAGATGATTTCATGTCGCGCATCGCTGAAAACGTGATTGTCGTTTTCGATGAAGCCTATTTCGAATTCCTCGATCGACCGCCTGATACGTTGCAGTTTGTTCGCGAAGGGCGAAACATTGTTGTTCTGCGCACGTTTTCGAAGATTCACGGACTCGCCGGCTTGCGCATCGGGTACGCCGTTGGGCCGCCTGATCTGGTCCAGGTGCTTCACAAGACAAGGCAGCCATTTAATGTGAACAGTATTGCTCAAATCGGCGCGCTGGCGGCCCTGGACGATGACGAGCATCTGCAGGCAACAAAACGGGTAGTCGAAGAGGGCCGTGCTTATCTGCATGAACAATTTTCCAAAATGAAAATTCCTTTTGTGCCAGGGACTGCGAACTTTGTGATGGTAAATGTTGGCGATGGACATGCCATCTTCGAGAAACTGCTCAGGCAAGGCATCATCGTGCGCCCTCTCAGGGGGTACGGCTTGGCCGAATGGGTCCGCATTTCGGTGGGCACGATGGAGGAGAACAAAAAACTAGTCGCGGCTTTGAAAAAAGTGATGCGCGGCCTGTAAGCAGGCAACGAAAAAGCGGCGCCGCCACCGGCTGGAATGCGGACTGCGCCCATCGACCGCTTTGGGTGGTACGCAAAGCGATGTTGTTCACGCAATTTGGCAACCTAAGCGGTTGCCCTACAATTTGCTTCTACACCTCATGACGGTTTCAGACACCATCGCTGCAATCTCGACTCCGCCCGGCGAAGGCGCCATTGCGCTTGTCCGCGTGTCAGGTGCGAATGCAATCGACGTGGCGGATAAAATCTTCCGTGGCAAAGAGACGCCCTCACAATTCGAGCCGCACGTACAGCATTTTGGCGAGATTTTTGACGCAGACTGCCGATTGATCGATCAAGTGGTTCTTTCTGTCCATCGGGCGCCGGTCAGCTACACCGGAGAGGATTTGATTGAGATCAGTTGCCACGGCGGAACACTGGTTTCTGCAAAAGTCCTTGAAGCATGCCTGCGCGGCGGAGCGCGCGCGGCGCGCCCTGGCGAATTCACCGAGCGCGCTTTTCTAAACGGCAAAATGGACCTTACTCAGGCGGAGGCAGTCATCGATCTGATCCGCGCGAAGACCGACCTAGCTCTACGCTCGGCTACCGAACAACTCGAAGGCAGGCTCGGAGCAGAAATCAGGAAAATTCGTGATGCCTTGGTGGAACTGCTCGCACATATCAATGCGTCAATCGATTTTCCTGAGGAGGGCATCGCGCCGGATGAAGGGCAAATGCTGCGTGCGCGACTCGATTCCGTGCGCGAACAAATCGCCGCATTGCTGGCAACTGCCGATCAAGGACGCATTCTGCGTGAAGGCGTGCGTGTCGTAATTTACGGAGCGACCAATGCTGGAAAATCGAGCTTGCTGAATCGGTTGCTCGGTTACGATCGCGTGATTGTGAGCGATACGCATGGCACAACGCGCGACACCATCGAGGAGACCGTCAATCTCGACGGCATCCCGATCCGTTTACTTGATACTGCCGGTTTGAGAACGTCCACCAGCGAACTGGAGCGGGAAGGCATCGCGCGCACGGAGAAATCGCTGCAATTGGCGGATCTGCGTCTTCACATCGCAGACCACAACATGCCAAAACCTGCGCATTTTGAGGAACGCAATCGCGAGTCCCATGAAATTGTCGTTCTAAACAAGAGCGATCTTCCTGAGAACAGTGACTGGAGAGATTTCCATGCGTTACGGATTTCGTGTCTCACCGGGGAAGGACTGCAGGAGTTGCAAAAAGAAATTCTGAGCCGGATCACGAAACAAAATCTAAAGCCGGAGAGCACACTGGCGATTAATGCTCGTCATCGTGATTGTCTGCGTCGGGCACTGGAATCGTGCGATCGCGCTGCGGAAGCACAGGCCGATGGCCTGTCACAGGAATACGCTGCGATTCATCTTGATGAAGCATTGCGAGCAGTCGGCGAAGTCATCGGCGTTGTTGATGTGGAACAGATTCTTGACTCTGTCTTCAGCCAGTTTTGCATCGGGAAATGAGCGGCACGTTAAAAGGTTGAAGCGTTGAAGCGGTGCTGTACATGAAAACATTCTACGAACGACTCGTTAGGCCAATGCTGTTTTCGCTTGGGCCCGAGGCCGCGCATCATTTCACGATCGCGTCGCTGAGCAGAGCTTCACAATTTGGTCCCGCGCTAGGCGCTCTGAAACAGTTCGCACCGCCGACGAGACCCAAGACTCTCTTTGGCTTGAACTTTCCCAATCCAATCGGCCTCGCCGCCGGGTTGGACAAAAACGGCGTCGCCCTGCCGGCGTGGGCGGCGCTTGGGTTTGGTTTCATCGAGATCGGGACTGTAACCGCCGTGGCACAGCCGGGAAATCCCAAGCCGCGCGTCTTTCGGATGCCTGAGCAGCAAGCACTGATTAATCGTCTGGGATTTAACAATGATGGCGCCGAGACCATCGCAAAGCGGTTGAGCCGACTGCGTGGGAGCGGGCGATGGCCCGGAGTTCCAATCGGAATCAATATTGGCAAATCAAGGACCACACCCCTTGAAGGCGCAACCGACGATTATCTCTACTCGTTTCGGTTGCTTCGCGATTTTGCCGACTACATCACATTGAATGTGAGCTCGCCGAACACGCCCGGCCTAAGGGAACTGCAGGAACCCGCAGCGCTATCACGGTTGCTGCACGCAATTGCCAGCGAGGCGCGGTCTGTCGCGAAGCCGATCGTGGTAAAGATTTCGCCCGATCTGTCGCCGGTCGAATTGGAAGCGATCCTGGCGGCTTGTGAAGAAAACGGAGTCGCGGGGATCATCGCGACGAATACAACGCTGGATCATTCCTCGATTCCGCCGGACCGCGATAAGGAAGGCGGTCTGAGCGGCGCACCGCTGAGGGAAAAATCCACTGCCGTAGTGCGCAGCATTACTGCAAACTCAAAAATTCCAGTGATCGCCTCTGGTGGAATCTGCGACGCAAAATCGGCTCGTGAAAAAATCGATGCAGGGGCGCAGCTGCTTCAGCTGTACACCGGCTTCGTTTATCGCGGTCCGCAACTCCTTCGCGAAATCGTGGAGGAATTGTAGGGCGGGGCATCGACTGCTTTCGCTTCAGGTTGGCAACCGGAGCGGTTGCCCTACAGTTCATCGATTTTTAAATGAAATTTTCCAAAAAACTCCTCAAATTTACTGAACCGCTCACCTACCAGCGCGGTTGGCGTAGGGCGCAACGCTCGATTTTTCGCGTTCCGCTTCGGCCAATGCTGGCGAAAATCGATCAGGAACGCGCCAGGGAAATCCAGCAGCGCTATGCGAATTCCACAGCGGGATATGCGAAGTACGCGAACATCGAGCCGTGGTTGCGATTGAATCGCGAACGCGTGCAGGATTTGAAACTTCATCGTTCAGCGCCGAAACGCGTTCTCGATCTCGGCTGCGGTGGCGGATTTTTTCTGTTCATCGCCAAAGACCTCGGCCACTCGGTAATGGGCTTGGATATCGAGCACGTCGCCCTTTTTACCGAATTGCTGGAGCTTTTCGGTGTTCCGCGCGTCGTTAGGAGAATTAGCGCGTTCGAAGCTTTGCCCGATCTGGGTGCGAAATTCGATTGGATCACTGCGTTCTCAGCCAACTTCTACCTTTATCACCCGTCAAAAGAACGCTGGGGCAAAGCGGAATGGGATTTTTTCCTGAACGATTTGCGCCAACACCTCACACCGAGCGGCAAGATCTTCTTCGGGCTTAATCCCCTTTACAGCGGCGATTACTACACGCCGGAACTGCGCGATCTTTTTATCAGCCGTGGTGCAAACGTCGAGCGAGAACGAATTTTCTTCGAGAACGGAGTGCGCTTCTAGCGCGTCGTTGCCTGTTCTACGGCGTCGTCGGCGGGGATTCGGGAGGATACTCGCGCAGGCCATGACGATGTTGCCACCGATGGTGGCGCTCTTTCATTTGCTGCAATTTTTGCCGCTGTTCATCCGTGAGATTGGCAGCTATCTGCTGGTGCGCTTCCATCCAGATCTCGCCGACTCGGCGGCCGGTGTCGCGCCGCACCTGCTGTAGCTCCGCGGCCGTCTTATCGATAATGGGATTAATTTTCACTACCTGTTCGGGTGTCAAATGAAGTTCCGAACGAAACTGTTCCTTCATTCTAACGCCGATCGTTCCTGGATGATGAAACTCAAAGAAAAGATGCCTGGCGTACAATCCTCCCAGAGCAGCGCCGGCAATTCCGCCGGCCACGAACACAAGGAGAAATCCAGCAATAAGTTTCCACTTTAGTACCTCATTCATTGCGAAAACTCATCATGAATGGCCGTGTCCGCGATAGCGAACCCATTCGTGAGGTCGTGGAATTGTTCCCGGCTTTGTCTGGCCTCGCGAAGGGCTGCGAGCGTAGAAATGACGATCACCCCTGCAGATACGAGCGCGACGCGCCGCAGTAACGACGTGACGCCATTTGGCTTTGTCGCCGCACGCAAAAGCGCAACCACTCGCGTATCGAATCCAAACGGCATCTCAGCAGGGGCATCGTCGGGCGCCGTCTGTGCGGCTGATCGCAACAACCGGTCGATTTCGTGATCTTTCATACTCTTTCCTTTGCCGAAATCCTGGCGAGGGATTCTTTCATTTTTTGTCTCGCTCGAAACGCTCGTACTTTAACGAGCGTCGCGCTCCAGCCTGTGATTTTGCGGATCTCTTCAACCGAACGTCCCTGCAAGTATAGCAGATCAATGGCAAGTCTCTCGACCGGTTTGAGCGCGGCGAGAAGATGTTCAACCAATTGGCGCGAGGCAAAACGATGGTCGGGTGCCAACTCATTAGCGGAAGTTGTCAGGTTCTCAATTACGGCTTGCTCTTCCACGCTTAAATCGGCGTGACGAAGCTCAGGCCGTATTCTTTCCGACTCGATCTGGTTCAGGCAAGTGTTAACCGCAATGCGTGAGACCCAGTGCTCCAGCGGAGCTTTGCCGGAAAACTGTGATAATTTTTGGAATATTTTGATGAAAATCATTTGGCAGATGTCCTCTTCCGGTGTTCGACGCGGCCGATGGGCGCGCACGATCTTGGCAACGAGCGGATAAAGCTGCCGCACCAACGCGCGAGCCGCTTCGTCATCGTGCTGCAGCGCAGCCTTAACCAGCGCGCTTGCGTCAGTATTATCCATGTAGTCGAGAGCGCATCCACACCAGTAGCAATGACCAGTGCTGTCGCGCTTTGGTTACAATTTTGAGTGTAGAAAGGCTTGTGCCAAGTGTCGGCCGCCGACAAGCGCCAAGCGCCCGTTGCAACGAGGAACCGTAGAAAATTGTAACCAACCGGAGGGCTTGCTGGTCACCACCTCCAGAAGCGAAAAACACTTCGCGAAAACAAAATGAAACAAACTATGAAAAGAAATATATTAACGTTTGCAGCCGTCGGTGCCATCGCGCTTGGCGGCTTTGTCGTTGTACAGGCACAAGCTGGTGGCGGATTCGCATGCGCGCACGGCCATGGATTCGGCCTGCGGCATCTAACCGAGGAGTTGAACCTGACCTCTGATCAACAGACAAAGGTTCAGCCGATTCTGGACGCGGCCAAACCGCAAATCGTCGCCATTCATCAGGAGGCGATGCAGAAAGCTAAAACGGTGATCGAGGGCACGCTGTCGCAAGTCCGTCCATTGCTCACGGCTGACCAGCAAAAGAAGCTCGACGCGATTCAAAAAGCCCATCAGGACATGATGAACGCTCACAAGGAGCTTCAGGACGCAATGCAGGACTAGTTGCGCTTGTTCAGAGCGGTGGGGGACGGCGGCGATCCTGGGGTGGATCGCCGCCACTTTTTTAGTGGGGAACCCACCGGCACCTGCCACTCACCTCAGCTTTGTTTTTTCGTAAACGAAAACAGAAACACAAGGACGCCAACTCCCGCGAAGACTGCGGCGGCCACGAAACCTGTCGTCGTAATTTCTGTGCGCGAATAAAAACTTTCTTTCAAGTGAGCGGCCAGGCCGATTAGAAAAAACAAAAATCCCAGGCAGATCAGAATCAGACCAATCGCTTTTCGGTCGTCAGACGAAATCTTCATTTGATGATGAGCAATGAAATATAAGCTGGAGACCAAAATTCAAGTGCGCTCTTTAAATAGAAAGCATTAATGTGGCCGGTGCGATGGATTAAACTCGGTTTTGGACTATCGGCTCTGTTGATTGTGAGCCTTCGGCTTAACGCCCAGATCGACCGCATTACCGGAAAGAATTTCGCCACACGATCGGAAGTGCTGGCACGACATGGAATGGTCTGCACAAGCGTGCCCGCCGCCACGGAGGTCGGCATCGATATCTTAAAGCGCGGTGGCAGCGCCGTGGACGCTGCGATTGCCGCAAACGCTACGCTCGGTTTGATGGAGCCGGTTTCTAACGGCATCGGCGGCGATCTGTTCGCAATCGTTTATAACGCCAAAGAAAATAAACTGTATGGGATCAATGGCAGCGGACGTTCCCCACTCGGTTTGAGCTACGACCAGATGAAGGCCGAGCTGACAAAGCTGCATCGCGAAACAATTCCGCCGACAGGCATGTTGCCGATTAGCGTGCCCGGAACGGTGGATGCCTGGGCGGAGCTGCACAAAAAATTCGGCAAACTGAAATTGAGTGATGACCTTGCGCCCGCCATTCGGTATGCCGAAGAAGGCTTTCCGGTTACCGATTTGATCGCCTATTACTGGGCATTTGGCCCACGGCTATACAAAGGATTACCAGGCGGGTTTTTCGAAACCTACACGCTCGACGGAAAAGGAAGAACTCCGGCTAAGGGCGATATTTTCAAGAATTCCGCGCTCGCGAAGACCCTGCGATTGATCGCTGAAAAAGGTCGCGACGCTTTTTATAGAGGTGAGGTCGCAGACAAGATCGACGAGTTCATGCGGGCGAACGGCGGCTTTTTGCGGAAAACCGATTTCGAGAAACACACGTCGACCTGGGTCGAGCCGGTTTCGACGAATTATCGCGGGTACGATGTCTTCGAGCTTCCGCCCAACGGCCAGGGCATCGCGGCGTTGCAGATGTTGAACATCCTTGAAGGATTCGATCTGCGCGCGATGGGACGCAATGCGCCCGAGACGCTTCACGCCATGATCGAAGCGAAGAAAATCGCCTGGGCGGATCGGGCGAAGTTTTACGCCGATCCGGCGTTCTCAAAAATTCCGCTCGCCGGTTTGCTTTCAAAGGAATACGCAGCGGAGAGGCGGACTCTAATTGATCCCAATCATGCAGCAAAAAAGATCGAAGCTGGTAATCCGCAAAGTGGAGTCGGCGCGCCCCCGCGCCGTTCTGCAGAGGACTCGGCCCGAGGGCGGGCCGGCTCCAGTTCTGCCATTGATGACGGTGACACAATCTATCTTTGTACTGCCGATGATGAAGGCAACATGGTCTCGCTCATTCAAAGCAATTATCGCGGGATGGGCAGCGGCATCGTAGTGCCCGGACTCGGATTCATGTTCCAGGATCGCGGCGAGCTTTTCTCCATGGATCCGGGCCATGCAAACGCTTATGCACCGGGCAAACGTCCGTTTCACACCATCATTCCTGGGTTTGTCATGAAAGATGGTAAACCATGGGAAGCTTTTGGTGTGATGGGCGGCGGCATGCAACCGCAGGGTCACGCACAGGTTCTTGCGAACCAGATTGATTTCGGTTTAAACGTGCAGGAAGCAGGCGATGCGTCGCGCTGGCAGCACGAAGGTGATAATGAACCGACCGGAGAAAGAATGACTGAATCGGGCGGTTACGTTGAAGTTGAGAGCGGAATTCCCTACGAGAGTGTTCGCGAACTGCGCAAGAAAGGACACGACGTGCGTTTTGATGTCGGCGGCTACGGTGGTTACCAGGCGATCAGAGTCGAAATGCACGATGGCCAGCGCGTCTACGTAGGCGCAAGCGAATCGCGCAAAGACGGGATGGCGGCGGGATACTAATCATGAGACGGCGAACCGGAGAATGGGTGAAACGGGGACCGCGCCGATTTGCCCACTCTCCGGTTCTTCGTTTCGATCTTCATCAGTTCTTCTGTGCCTTGAGTTCCGCAAGTTTCTCCTCGGCGTGGATGACATCCGATTTTTGTCCCACGCCGAGCTTAAGAAGTTTTTGCTGACGGCGTAAGTTTGCTTCCGCGGCCTCGACCTCGGCGCGCTCACGTTTTGCCGTTGCGATTTGCGCGGCTTCGGTCAATTGCGCCACCGCAGTTTTCATTGATTCCAGTTCGTCCTTGGTAATTTCACCAGCTGCGAGTTGAGACTCCTTCTCAGCAAGTTCTTCTTTTGCGCGAGCGACACGCGCATTCGCCAGGTCCGATTCGCAACGTATCACCTTCAACGAGCGCTGCTCGACTTCCATTTTCGCAAGCACACCGATTTTAAAGAGACGTTCCGCGCCCGCGGCATTTTGCTTTGCCCGTTCCAATTGTTTTTCCAACCGCGCCATGTCGCCATTCTGCAATGGCTCATCCGAGAGATTTTGTTTCAAGATCGGTGGCTCGATGTCGAATGGTTCTGGCTCTTCGGATTTGTTTTCCGCGGATTGATCCGCCGCCCACAACCCCATCGCCAGAGCGAAAGCTGTGACCAGCAGCGCGAAAATGCGGGCCATTTCACGAGTTTACCACGAATTCGTCGCGCCGGCATAGGCGCATATTTTCGCCTGTGCCAGTGAGGTGCTTACGCGCTCTTGGTTTTCGTTTGCTCCAGCAATTCGGCCAGCCAGACGGGCGGTTCCATCTGAAGGTGACGTTTTAGAACGTCACGAACGAAAGAGCGAAAATCTCCACCGCAATCTGCGCAAAACCTCTCCATGGTGTACGCTCCAAGCATTCGATAGCTCTCGAATTGCGACTCGGAAAAGAATTGATCGCTTGTGCTCTCGTGCGGAAACGTCGGATTGGTTTTGAAGTATTCGTAGATGTCACGCGGTTCGTCGCCGTAACACGCCGGCTTGATGTAAATGATGATACCATCTGGAGCATCAGCACCATCGACGACTGAGTAGCGAATGCGACCTACTGCGCAATTGTGACCAGGCGTGGTAAGGCTGTCGATCGCACTGCGAGGATAGATGGTCATTTTGTCGAACTCGATAGGGATTCCAAAATCGATGCGGATCTTGCGCACCGCCTCGCCCAGATCGGCATAAGCGCATTCTGGATCCTCGCCGCCGTCGCTCACCACAATGAAATGACAGCGGCGCAGCACCATCTCGTACAGACCAAGGTTCTCGAAATGTCCGCCGTCGGAGAGATTCACATACTTGTAGCGATCGGTCGTATTTCCGATCGCTTCAGAGAACAATGGCCCGACGGAATAATGCGGTCCTTTTCGACGCCATGTTTTAACTCCAGGCGGTCCAGGGTTTCCCAGCCACCAGCCAAGACGCACATTAAAAAGCGTCATCAACAGACCGAGGATGGGTGATGAATGGTAACCCATATTTGGATTCGCCGCCGCGCCTGAGATGGCCAGCGCTGTCCCGAGCGTAATCGCTTCCCCGTAATTGGCGGATGGCCGATAACCAACCTTGAAAGAGCCGCAGTATAATCGGCTCATGGTAAAAGATTCGGCCCTCCGCTCCTGCCATGCTAGTTGCTGGCCCCTCACGATATTTAGCGCGCCGTTCAACACGTGAAGAGGCTTTTCGGGGGATAAATCGCCCAGCTTGATATTGTCTTCGGGATCGAACCCCGTAAATAAATTCGGTTTACGTTTTATTCGCGATGCGGCGAGGTACGCGCGGATCAGCCGGTTCCGGTAGGTTGCATGGAGGGAGAACTTGTTCGCATTGATGAAAAAGCCGATCACGATTCCGAAAAGCAGCATGACGCCAGTCAGGAAGACGACAACGAAGAGTTGAACACGCCAGGAATTAGGATCTGCCATTTGATCCTGCGTTCCGCCTAAGAGCCAGGCCGTGGCGTGTTGCGCCCAAGGCTGAGCGCCGATCAGGACCAGAATCCATGAGATGACAATCGAGAGAAGCACGAAAAAGACGACCGCCACGACAAGAAGCAGCCATTGAAAACCTGCTTTCTCGCCAAACTTACTGCTTAGCTTGGATCGCACAGCGAGCAACGCACTGACGAGGCCGGTCACTCCGCCAAAAGCGCCAAGAAGACCTTTTGCCTCTGGTGTCGCCTTGACGTCTCCAAGAAAAACGCCGAGCCGGTTTGGCGTCGCGGAAATTACCTGGGCGCCCCAAAGAACGATCACGTTGATCACAATCCAGCCAAAGATCGTGATGAGGATCCAGGCCGCCGATCGTCCCCACCATTCGCGGTCTTCATCCTGTGTCACCCAGCTCGTCAAGCCGGTGAAGAGGAAATTAACCAGCAGCAGTACGGCAAGAATCAATGCGGGGGCGAAGCAGACGTACTTCACAGCATTGCTCGCGGGAGCCGGCAGCGGGAAACGTTCAGGAAGCTTCTGGTTTGCCTTAAGCTGCAGCGCATCCACATCCCTGTCAGTCAGGCGGGCGCGCCCTTGAGGAGTTTCGATGATGTAACGCTTCTGGATTTGCGTGACGACGACCTGGGTGCCGGCCGCGAACTTCATTTTCTGCCGGCTCCAGGGAATTGGGATAGCTTCACATTCACGCTTCAATGTGTATTGAATGGGAAGCTTCTCGTCTGGTTTCAGTTCCAAAGGACCGAGGTCATTCTCGCTGATACGTCCCATCCGTCCCTCAGCTTCGACGACATAACTTCTCCAGATTTGCGTAATGAAGCCCTGCGTCCCCGTTGGCAGCTGCATTTTCTCCTTGCTCCAAGGAATCGGCGTCGCCTCGCAACGGTCCTTCAACGTGAATGGAATGGGAGGTTCCAAAAACATTCGGGTTGCGATCACCCAGAGAAAAAATCCTGCTAACGACGCTGCCAGCGCGATGATGCCGAGTCGCCAAAGCGAATCAAAGACGCGCCTCTTTCTCTTTTGCCTACGAAACGCCAGGACAAGCGTAGCAAAGACACCACCGATTAAGTAGCTCGCAATAGCGAAGGCCATAAACTTCAACAGCCACGCATTGGCTTCAAACGGCTCGCTACCGTGGACGTTGCGGAACAAAGCCCACCACTCTGCCAAGACGAGCGATGCGAGCGCTAATGGAAGCTGGCGGAATTCCAGGAAGCGGCGTTGCGACAATCGCGCATTGCCAGTGGAAGGGACATCGATGATCGCATAAGCCATCGCTACAGCAATCAGCACACCTCCAATTGCGAGCAAGATGTTAAGTCCAATGTCCCACTCGTATTTTATCTGATCCGCCATCTGGGTGTACTTCGCGAGGTCCATGTCGGGACCCCAGGCCGGCCAGTTCGGCTGAAGGTTGATTGTCGCAAGGTATAACCTGGGGATCATCATTGCGGCGGCCAGCCACGAGATCAGCACCAGCCAGTTCAGAAACATGTTGCGTATGAACGTGGAAATCAGTGTCCAAAAATCGACGGACGTCAGTCCGGTTCGGGGAGCCAGGTAATTGCTGAATTCCCTGAGATGACGGATCGGCTGCGGTTCGGGCTCCAGCGTGGAATCAGCTCGCCGTTTCAGTTGGTCGACCACACCGCGAATGCCATCCGGATCATTCTTGATCCACGCGCTTAGCCAGCTGCCAATGTATCCGCCGCCTGAGACCGTGGAGAGATAGTGAAACTTCTCCAGCAGGCCGCAGCGCGCCAGTCCCTGCAGAATTCCCAATCCAAAGGTGGCGCTGCGGATACCGCCGCCGGAGATGCAAAACGCTGCGCGCTTTTCCTTGAGTCCGTGAATCGCGGCCCATAGACCCTTCAGTCGAGTTTCTGGGCCGCTCGAGCTCGGATAGTCTGACGGCAGCTCTCCATGGAGAGCAACAAACTCGGTTTCCAATACCTCGTACAATGGCAGCGACGAATCACTCGATGAAGTCTCTTTCGCCATGGCGTGCAAATTCCGAACGCGTTCGGGACGCACCAGCGTTTATCAAGGGGCGAATCGCTGGTCAACCTTGTTCTATAGCCTCTGATAGACGTGGTGGACGGCGCGCAGTGTTTGCGGAGGTATTTCAACCGCTGTTTGTTAGCGCTCTGACCACTTAGGACAAGAGAAAGATGAATCAGTCGGTCTTACCAAGCTCAGATAATGAAGAGCACATGCTTGGCCATGGGTTTTACAACAAGCACTCACACGCACAGGGGGAAGCAAATACCTACGGCTTGCCACTGATTATCGAAGCCATCAATCAGATCGATCTTGGTCAGATTGGTACTGAGTTTCGGATCGCTGACTACGGATCGGCGCAGGGGCAAAATTCGCTTTTGCCAATGAAGACCGCGATTGCCCAGGTCAAGGCGTTGGCGACGAAGGCCGGCAGAACAGAGTCCCAATCACAGTTACACACACGGATTTGCCGACCAACGATTGGACGACGCTGTTTCAAACAGTCCTATCTTCACCTGACAGCTATCTCACGGGTCAGAGCAACGTGTTTTGCTTTGCAAGCGGCACTTCCATCTACCGCCAGATTTTTCCTCCGCACCACATCGCGTTTGGCTACTCGGCCATCACCGAACATTGGCTGAGCAGGAAACCGCGCAATATCCCCGATGAAATCTGGTCTGCACGAGCGACCGGAAAAGTACGCGACACCTGGGCGGCACAAGCCAAAGCCGACTGGTATTCGTTCTTGCAATATCGCGCGCTGGAAATGCAACCATCAGCGCGCCTGCTTATTGTTGGAAGTGGTGCTAATCAGCAAGGCGACAGCGGAGCCGAAGGTTTGATCGATCTGGCAAATGCCGTGCTCCAGGAATTGGTGAAAGACCGCATGCTTTCGGCGGATGAGTACAAAGAAATGGCGATCCCGACGTATTACCGCACCGCGCAAGAGTGGAAAGAGCCCTTCAGTTCTGATTCGAACATTGCGCAGTCGCTCACACTTGATCGTTTTGAAGAATTTGTGCTGCCCGACGCTTCTCTTGAACGGTATGAACAGATGGTGACGCCCAAGCATTTGCCAAGACGTACACCGGTTTTTTCAAAGCGGCATTTGAACCGTGCCTGTTCGTGAGTCTAAGCGATAAGCGCACTTCCGATGATCGCCAGCGAGTGATTGACTCGTTTTCGGAAAGACTGCAGGCCGCGCTCGCCGAGGATCCAAAAAATATTCGTGCCGCTGGGTTATCCAGCTGATGCTTATCTCGAGAAAGCGGTGATTTCAGATCGACGACTTGAATTGAATCAAGCGGGCTACGGCAGCTGCCGCAGGATCTCAACCCCTTTCGCGATAGGCTGAGCTCCTGCCTGGTTCATGCCGATGAACAGGGCCGCGTCTTTGGTCGGATTAATCGCGATCCCCGTGCCGAATCCCGCGGTTCCTCCATTCTTCATAATCACTGGATGCAGGTTGGGATTGCCTCCACCGATATTGTTCACCCAGGCCATCGCCTGCTTGTTGCCGTTCGGCATCGTGAAAATGGGCTTCTGCGCCAACTGCATCGCCGCGATCAATTCAGCGGAAACCGGCTTGCCGTTCACTTCTTGATGGCCGAGATAGGCCTCACCAAAGCTGATCATGTCGTGCGCTGTTGAGCGCAATCCGCCTGCAGCGTACCAGGCGAAGACCGGCCAGCGCGGCGCATTCTGACCCGCGCGGTTATGTCCTTGCGCCAGGCGCTTCTGTTGTTCAGGCGCGGGCCGCAGAGTCGTGTCGGCCATGCCCAGCGGTTGGAGAATCTCGGAATTAATCTGATCTTCCCATGTTTTGCCGGTCGCGGTGCCGACCAGATAGCTCAGCAACCCGATTCCGGCGTTGGAGTACCGATAGGGGGCAGGCAATTGGGTCCTCGGTTCATAATTGGAAGCCCAGGTGAGAAAATCGTTCACCGTGTAGTAATCGATACTTCGCCGATCGAGCAAGCGCGGCAGGTTGGTCGGGTCGTCCGGCATTCCCGAGGTGAAATCCGCTAGCTCAAGTGGTGTCAATTGTTGCGCGCGAAGCGTGTAGCCTTTTGGCATGTATTGCTGAGCGGAAGTGTCAGGTGCGATTTGGTTGCGATTGATGGCCAGCGCGAACAGTGTTGTTGTGAACGTCTTGGTGCAGGAGCCGATCTCCACCAGGGTCTCGGGCGTGAACGGAGCGCCCGTGTCGGTAGCCTTTCCGTATGGAAAGAAGTAGCGATGGCCATGAAGCGAAACCGCGACGATTGCTCCCAGATTAGGAGATCGCCTCCATACGCCGCCACGAGGGGAACTACGTTGTTCCTGGGCCAGATACGGCTGCATGATGCCGTCGACTACTCGCTTGACTACCGTTGCCTCGCCGCCTGCATTGGGCTGTAAAGGCGGACCGGCAGCGGAGGGCGCTTGCTGCGCGGCAACCTTGGCCAGTGCCAAAACCGCGACTGTGATGATCGGGCAAAAGCGAGTGGTGGTGCGATCCATAATCTGTTCTCCAAGCGATTGTCTGCGTGCGAAACGACGACTTGTAATTTCACCTGGATGTCTTGGCAAGACTTTCGATGTCCATGAGAATCGTTTGCGTCCAGTGGCTTTTATTCGCCGCGAAACGCGTATGTCTCAACGAATTCTGCGCCCGTAGCTCAGCCGGATAGAGCAACGGATTTCTAATTCAAGCCTAACGAATGGGGTTTGCCGCGTGTTACACAGAATTGCGCACTTTTGCAGCAAAATTTTGCCTGACCGTAGAATGGACCGTAGAAAACCTTGGTCAGCCCGCGCGCATTCCTCAAGGCTTCAAGATCAGCCGCCCGAAGGTATGGCCTTGGGCAAATTTTTTGGATCAAGAAGCCGGCACCGGGTTCTCCGGATTCCGGAGATTCGGGACCAAAGTCATTCGAGGCGCCACCCGGTAAAAGCGTTCGAGGTGTTTGAACTGGATCATCGACTTGATAATTAATTCTCGGCTAGCGCGACGGTGGGGTTCAGCCGGGCAGCGCGCCGGGCCGGCAAGTAACAAGCAGTTAGAGAAACAAAGATGAGCAGAAGCGAGATCGCGATGAAGGTTAGTGGATCGCTCGCGCTGACACCGAAGAGCAGGTTCTCGATCACGCGGGTGAGCGCGAAGGCGCCGGCCAGGCCGGCAATGACGCCGATCAAGGTCAGCGTCATGCCTTGCCTAACGACAAGTCGGAGGATATCCGATTTCTGCGCGCCGAGCGCCATGCGAATACCGATTTCCTGCGTGCGTTGCGTAACCGAGTAAGCCATCACCCCGTAAATGCCGACGGCCGCGAGAAGAAGCGCGGCGCACGCGAAAACCGCGAAGAGCTGCATCGAGACGCGCCGTGTGCCTAACGAGTTCATCACCACGTCGTCCATCGTGCGGACATTATAGACCGGCTGGTCCTTGTCGAGCGCCTGCACTTCCCGCCGCAAGGTGGCCGCGAAGGCGGCGGGGTCGCCCGCCGTTCGAATCACCAGCCCCATGAAATTCCAGTGGGAGTCCTGCGCGTGCGGAATATAGATTTGCATGCCGCCGTCTCCGGTCAAAGAACCCGCCTTCGTGTCGCCGACTACCCCGACAATTTCGCGCATGAATTTTTCGTCGCGCCAGATGGAAAGGCGTTTGCCGATCGCCTCGGCGGGCGAACCGAAATGACGCTTTGCGATAGTTTCGTTGATGATTACCACCTTCGGCGCGTCAGCATTGTCGCGAAGTTCAAAGGTTCGTCCGGAAAGCAACGGAATTTGCAGGGCGCGAAAATAATCGCCTGTGATGGCGGAGAACGTCGCGTCCCTGTTTTCGTCCACCGTGAGCGGCCTGCCTTCCGGAATAAACCCGCGTCCAATCGCGTAACCACTCGCATTGAGCGGGAGATTGATGCTGCCTCCGACCGCTTGCACGCCGGGCACCCCTTCGAGCCGCTCTTTCAGTCGGCGGAAAAATTCCACGAACTGCGGATTATCATATTTAGGGTAGGGCAACTGCACGTTAGCGATGAGGACGTTGTGGGCGTTGAAGCCCGGTCTCACCTCCTGGAGACGGACGAAGCTCTTGATGAGCAATCCAGCGCCAACCAGCAGCATAAGCGAGAGAGCGACTTCGGCGATCAACAGCAAGCTGCGCGCGCTCGTCCGGCGATGGCCATCGGCGCCGCGTCCGCCTTCTTTCAACGCGCTGGTGACGTCGAGCTTCGAGGCCTGCAGGGCGGGAACGATGCCGAAAAGAACTCCGGTAAACGCGGAGACGCCGAGAGCGAATGTCAAAACGCGATAATCGATCGTGATCTGCTCGAGCCGCGGCGCGCCTTCCGGCAACATCGACATCAGCACTTTGGTTAACCAAATGCTGAGAACAAGTCCTGCTATCCCGCCGATCGCCGAGAGCAAAATACTTTCTGTCAGCATCTGCCGCAGAATACGCGTGCGGCTCGCCCCCAGCGCGGCCCGGACCGCAATTTCTTTTTGTCGCGCAGCGCTGCGGGCGAGGAGGAGATTGGCGACGTTCGCGCAGGCGATGAGGAGAACCAATCCGACAGCGCCGAGGAGTGCGAGAAGGGATGGTTTCACCTCCCGAACGAGGCGTTCGTGGAGCGTCCAAAGAGAAACGTCCCAGCCTTTGTTTGTCTCGTGAAACTGCTTGTCGAGCTGCGCGTTGATGGCGCTCACCTGAGTCTGCGCCTGCTTCAGATCGACGTTGGAATTGAGACGGGCGATCGCCGACCATGCGCGGTTATCCCGCGGCTCTTCTGAGAGATTGACCGCGCTGGGTACCCAAATCTGGGTTTGCTCCGGGTATTCAAACCCCGGGGGCATCACGCCAATAACCGGGAGAGACCTCGAGCTCATCTGGACCTGCTTTCCGATGATCGCCGGGTCGGATCCAAAGCGGCGCTTCCACAAGCCATGGCTGATGATCGCGACGGTACCCCGGCCACCAATGAATGAGGCTGGTTTTTCGTCTTCGGGGACGAACGCTCGGCCGAGAACCGGCTGGACACCGAGCACAGAGAAGAACCCGGTCGTCACGCCTGCGCGGGGCACGCGCTCCGGTTCGGCTCCATCGGCGCCGAGGTTGACGCCCCCGATCCAGTAGCCAGCGGTGCTCTTGAACACATCGGTTTGTTGCGACCAATCAGTGAAGTCGAGATACGAAATGTTGCTGTCGGTAATGCCCGCTCCGGGATTTTTTCCTTCGAAGTAGACGATGCGTTCGGCATCCGGAAACGGAAGCGGCCGAAGCAGCACGCCGTTCACCAGGCTGAAGATGGCGGTGTTCGCGCCGACGCCGAGACCGAGAGCGAGGACGGCGACAACCGTGAAGCCCGGCGTTTTTAGCAGCATGCGCAAGCCAAAACGCACGTCTCGAAACAAACCCTCCAAATTATGGCCGGCCCTGGACTCTCGGATTTCTCCCTTCAGTTGCTCAACGCCACCCAATTCAATCGCGGCCAAACGTCGCGCTTCCGATGTCGATGTGCCGTCGCGGATTTTGGTTTCGACAAGAAACTCGAAAGCCTGCGCCAGCTCGGCCGAAAGCTCTTGCTCGACCGCTGTCCGCCTAAACAGGTTTCGGCAAAGAGCCAGAATCCGACTGACGAAGCTTGGCATTAGTTAGGCCGTTCTGAGCGCGGCTGCGATCGCGCTCGAAACTCTGCGCCAGTCGCTCGTTTCCTTTTCCAATTGACGCAGGCCGGCCTTCGTCAGTCGATAAAATTTCGCTTTGCGTCCGTTCTGCGATTCGCCCCATGAAGCGACAAGCCAACTCGCTTCTTCCATTCCGTGCAAAGCCGGGAAAAGGGAACCCGGTTTCACTTCAAAGGCGCCGTTTGTAATCTGCTCGATTCGATGCGCGATTGCCAGCCCGTGCAGCGCGCCATGCGCGAGCGCCTTGAGAATTAGTAAATCTAAAGTGCCTTGTAGCAATTCCGTCGGTCTGTTTCTTCGTATAGACATTCTGTATCACAGAATACCGGGATACGTATAGACTGTCAATAGGAACCCCGCGCAAGAAGGAGCTCGGCTGCGATCTTGCATTCACGAGCGGTTTGTGAAGTTTGCTGCGCCGCGTATCATCCGCGATATTCGCGAGTCCGAGATCAGTTGAATCGCAAAATCATTGCGATTTACGATTTCAAAACGCCGTTTGAGTGATCGGTCTCGATTTGACGAGTGGCGAGTAGAAACATGGTCGTTCTAGCACAAAATGCCGGGTAGCTTTTGGCATTAACACTCTTGGGGTTGTGATGTGTCGAGGATCAAACATGTCATTCCACTCAGGTCAAGGAACGCGCGCTGGCGACCTTTAACAAAACGAAGGATTACGTGCTCGCAAACGGCGCACCGCGCCACGACGCCGGGAGCTTGCATGTATAGATGCGCCTCGGCAAAGCGCTTCGTTGCGCCGCAGTGCGCACACTGTCCCTTCGCAGCTGTAACATCCATGGTAAATATGTTGCTCAATTCACCGCCAGCAGCGTTACCGTCAAGGTATTCGTATTCGTAGGTATGTGAGTTCATTTCCGATCTCCCGTGGGTCCAAAGCGCTCCGTCCTTATCTTGTCAGGGTTGTTTCCTATGGCTGTTAGGAGGCCAGCGGCACTTTCTACGAACGATGTAGGGCCGCACACGTAGCAGGTCGGAGAAAGATTCGATGGCCAGGTCGTTTGCGCTATCAGAGCTGCGTCAATGCGGCCGGGCGGTCGCGACCAATCCTTCGGAGCAACTCGTGTGTACGCGTAGGTAAGGGTCACTTTATTGTCGCGATCTGATAGCGCCTGGAGATCATCGCGGTAAAAAACCGCTCCCGGTTCGCGCACGGAATACAATAATCGAAACGGCGCGGTACTGCCCGTCGACGCACGCCAGCGAATCATAGCCATGAGCGGCACGATGCCGGACCCCCCTGCTACAAGCTGGATCGGCTCAGTTTGTTGAGTGCGCCACACGAACCAGCCGCCGATTGGACCTCGCAACTCCAAGCGATCGCCGACTGCGAGTTCTTGTGTTAGATAGGGCGAGACTTCGCCGTTAGGCAGTCGTTCGACGGTTAGTTCAACGCGCTTTTCAGCGTTCGGCGCAGAGGCGATAGAGTATGATCTAACCGCAGAGTATCCATCCGAGGCCGTCAAACGCACGTCAACGTGCTGGCCCGCGATGTGACCAGGCCAATCTGGAACCTTGAGTGCGATCGTCCGTGCCGTCGCCGTTTCGTCGTGTAGAGCAACCACTGTTCCGACTCGCCACATCATTCGTCGCCCGAATAACGCTGCTCCCGCCATGGGTCCCCATAAGTATGGTAGCCCAGACTCTCCCAAAAGCCGGGTTTGTCGTGTGACATCAGCGTCAAGCCCTTCACCCATTTGGCGCTCTTCCACAGATACAGATGGGGGACAAGAAGCCGTGCAGGTCCGCCGTGTTCCGGTGCAAGATCTTTGTTGTCAAAACGGAACGCGATCCACGCCTGCCCGTTCCTCAGGTCCTTCAAGGGCAGGTTAGTGGTGTAGTCACCATATGAACGCGCCATTGCGTAAGAAGCATCTGTCTTCACGTCTGCAAGCATGGTGTCGACCGAAACGCCCTCCCAGGATGTTCCGAGTTTCGACCATCGCGTGACGCAGTGCAGATCAACCGTGAAGGTCTCAGTGGGCAAGTCACGAAACGACTTCCAGTCCCATTGTCGCAGAACATTCGTGCCGTCGTCGATCACAAATTCCCATTGGTCGAGTGGGATGTGTGGCGTCGGCCCTGCGGACAAAACAGGGAAGTCAGTAGTTAGGTACTGCCCTGGTGGCAGCTTTGCATCTGCCGCGCTGCGTCGACCGGAAAAGCCTCGTGAGATAATCCCCATTTATAGATCTCCCGCTCAGTTTCGTAATCGATTCAGAAGCTTGTCCAACGTGAATCGGTCAGGCTCCCAGAACGCCAGTAAGAATGCTGCAGCGGCTGCCGAGAAGACCGAATAGTCGAATGGCGTCTTGATGCCAAGACCTGTGACCATGCCTATAGCAAATGACAAAAGGAGAAGACCGGAGAGGACGGAGGCCATTCGTATTTTGAAGCCTGCGATAAGCAA
>Ga0081455_10002370_pt1 | contig 22506 bp, 14 predicted proteins | sample TabmetS3T2R1_FD_70207 | JGI IMG/M metagenome (GOLD analysis project Ga0081455, IMG submission 70207) | Tabebuia heterophylla rhizosphere microbial communities from the University of Puerto Rico - S3T2R1 | ecosystem: Host-associated > Plants > Roots > Rhizosphere ...
AAAGGCATTCGATTTAACCGTCGTTCTACTCCGCAATGGCCACTGGTAGGTGCGGCCAGCCAGACGGTCCTCAAATTCCAGGTTTTCTTTGAGGTTTTTGAGATCGAGTTGCAAGTCTTTGACGATTTGATATCGAAGTCTACGGTCTTTGAGCAGGGTCTTCTCAACAATCCGCTCCAACTCGTGGTGCACCTCGGGCAAGTAATGAGACAGCGGGAGTGGTTCGCTTCTGAGGAGTGCGGCGATCGCATCGCCCGCTAACTCGTCCCTGAATGGCATGGCTCCGGTGATCATTTCATAGAGCACTATACCAAGACTGAAGATGTCCGTGCGCGTATCCACCTTCTCACCGAGCGCCTGCTCCGGTGACATGTACTGCGGCGTCCCCACTACTCCGGATTTGGTACTCGTCTCATTAGCAATTGATAGGTGAATATCAATTATCGTCGATGATGACTCCGTCAACTTGGCAATGCCAAAATCGAGGACTTTGGCCAGACCGTCCGGGCGCACCATGATGTTCTCTGGCTTGATATCACGATGCACAATGCCCGCAGCATGTGCGGCAGCCATAGCGCCGGCAATCTGTGTGGCCAGATCAAGAGCATCTCGAAGTGTAAGCTTGGATTCCGTAATCAGCTTACGAAGCGTCTGGCCTTCAATAAACTCCGTGGCGATGAAATGTACATCGTTGACATGCCCAACCTCATAAATGGTGATGATGTTCGGATGATTGAGACTGGACGCCGACTGAGCTTCTTGCTCAAAACGCTTCAATCGGTCTTCATCGGCTGTGAACTTAGCGGGGAGTATCTTGAGCGCAATCTTACGTCTGAGAATTGCGTCTTCTGCCAGATATACCTCTCCCATTCCCCCCTTCCCCAAAAGTGAAATGATTCTGTAATTCGCCAGTTCCCGTCCGATAAGTTGAGGCGCAGGAGAGGTATTCTCGTCAGCGACAATTTCCCGGGCGGCGACTTCGACGGCGGGCGACTGAAGAAATTGGCTGGCGTCATCGTGCGCGGCGAGCAGCGATTCGACTTCGCGGCGCAGATCGTCGTCGCCGCCGCAAGCTTCCGCAAGAAAGCCTTCGCGCTGATCGCCGCAGAGATCGAGCGCGCGGTCATAGACTTCCTTGATTTGCTTCCATCGGTTCGCGTCCATTATCTGTCTCCGCTAAGCTCACGATAGAGGCTCAGTGGCCAGCGTCATTTCGGCGGGTAGTAGCTTGATCGCCACCTTGCGCCGGAGCCGCGTGTCTTCAGATAGATAGACTTCACCCATCCCGCCCGCGCCGAGCGGCAAAAGGATGTGGTAGTGACCGAAGCGCGTGTCGGCGTCAATCGCCACTTGTGGGCCTCCTGATGACTGATTACTAGACTAAGGAAAAGCGCGCGCAGTATACCATTGTTGGGTGAATACGAGTAGGAAGGGTCATTCACTTCCGAGGTGGTGACCAACAGATGGGTGTAAGACTCTAACTTTCTATTGGGACATTACCCTCATTGACAATTTTTTGAGAAGCCGCTGACTCAGGCGACGATCTCAGTGATTCCAGTTCAACTAAGAGGAGCGCCACCCATGAGTCAGCGTCAAGCCGACTTTATCCAGTCCTGCTTCGGCGAGCAATCGCTGACGGCTTTGCAAGCGCGGTTATGCGAGCAGTTGCCGCTCGGCTGTTTCGGGACCAAGGTCAACGACCCCGCCGTCTGGCAGTTGCTCTGTTACGCATCCCTGCGCCGAACGACTATAGAGCAGACGGCCCGAACCCTGGCCGATGTCCCTTCCGCCAATCGGGTGCGTGAACAGTTGCGGGAGGTCTTGCCGGTCAGCCTGCCCGAGATGCGCCAATTGGAAGGGCGACTCAATCAAATGTTGCAGTCGCAACTCCCCGCGGGGCTGGGCGAGCACCTGAAGCGGAAAGCCGTCGAGGTCGCAGGCGATTTGACCGACCTGCCGTATCACGGAGAGCCGGAAGCCGATGCGGCGGAAATCCGGCGTTCTCAGGCCAAAAGCGGGACGACCCATTTTCACAGCTATGCCACCTTGCAGATTGTTCACCATCGGCAGCGCCTGGCCATCGCGGTGACCTTCGTCGAGCAGGGTGAAACGATGGCGGCGGTCGTGGCCAGGCTGCTGAAGGTCGCGCGGGGATCGGGCGTGAGAATCAAGCGCGCCTATTTCGACAAGGGATTCGCGAGCGTCGCTGTCTTCCGATGTTTGCGGGCGCGGACGATGAACCTCTTGGGCGCAGAGCCCACAAAATTGAAAGGGTAACAGGTCACCAGAGTGAGGGTGTCGTGACCGTCATCCTTCAGCGCTTCAGTCTCCTCGGGCTTGACCACCTTGGTAGAGTCCACGCGATAGTGATAGGATCCGTTTAACGTCGTCAATGTGATTTCATCATTTACTCGGATATCGCGCAGCCCCCTGAAAAACGTGTCCCGGTGTCCTGCAAGCGCGACGTTCCCGCGTTGTCCCGGCAGCGGAGTGCCCCGAATATGCCCGACCGCCCGTCGCAAAGTCCCTTCTTCGGTTCCTTCTAGAATCATCGTTGTCATGCCGACGGCGCTGATCTCGATGCGCCCCAGCGGAGAACCTTCACTGACAGCGATGCCAGAGCTTTCGGCTCGCGTAAGTTTCGTTTCCTTCAATTCTCGTTCAAAGCGCCGGGCTTGTTCATCCTGATAAAGCCGCGCGTCGAGCAGCGCATAGCCGACGTAACTCAACGCCAGAAGGCCGATGATCAATAATATGTTTCGGCTCCAACGGAGAATCGGATTGATTAGCGTCGGCAAAATATCCTCCATCTAACTCTGGGTTCCATGTTAGGTCGCTCCAGCTACCGGCGATAGTTAAGGCTTCAAGGGGGCATAGTAACCGGCGCGGGCGCGCACCCTCAGGCGTCCACGGTCTGGCGCCGTGGACTTCACCTGTATGACCCGGTATTTCCCATCGTAATTTATATTCGTGGGCATATAGGTGATGGTGTACTGGTTACGAATATCACGAGCGATTCGTGCGCAAATTTGGACAATGTTGTTTACCGAACCCGGAAAGAAAGCCTCACCACCGGTGGCCTTTGCAAGCTGTTTAAGCGAACCAGGGTTGCGGTCGGGATCGTCTCTGTCATAGATACCTATGGTGTAGATGATTGCATCGGACCGTCTCGCCAGAGCCATAATCCGCGCCATGTTGAGTCGGCTCGCGTTGTCGGCCCCGTCGCTGATCACGATCAGCGCTTGCTTGTCCAGATTCCCCTTCTTCAGGTGATCGAGCGCGGCGGCGACGGCGTCGTAGAGCGCAGTCATGCCATCAGCGGCGACTCTGGACAGAGCGACCTCCAATTGAGCTGATTTGTTCGTGAACTGGGTGTTTGTCGGAAGTCCAAACGAAACATGCTCATTGAAGTTGACCACGAAAATCTCATCCTTATTATTGCTAGCCCGGGCAAACGCCAGGGCGGCGGTAATAACTTCGGCGCGCTTCGGTCGCATACTTCCACTGTTATCAATCACCAGGCCGACCGTGACCGGAATATCTTCGTGGCTAAACGATTCGATTTCTTGGAGGACTCCGTCCTCGTAAACCTGAAAGTCTTCTTTGCCGAGTCCGGAGACAGGGGTAAGGTTGCTGTTCTGCACGGTCGCGTGCAAGACCACCAGGTCAACATTTATCTTAATCGTTTCCTGGTTGTCGTTTTGGCTATTCGGGCGGGGCGGTGATTGCCGGGAATTTTGAGGTTGTGAATAGCCTGTCAAAACGATAAGGAAAAAAAGCAAGCCCGCGCTTACTTGGCTTAAATATCGGGCTGTTCTCGCAGGCTGTCGCGATTTTGACGGCTCTTTCATCAGTCAAGTCCTTTCGTAGAATTTGAGCGGTAGTCGGGAGCGTTCTCCCGACTACCGCCCAAGTCGGACTACTCACCTAACCCCTATCACAACTGGGAAAACCAACCGGCCCTCCCGGTCCACACAAGCGCACGGTCACTTGGCTAAATTTCTTCGCTTCGCGACCCACATAAGAGCAAGGCCTGCGCCGAGCGACAGCAACCCAATCAATCCCCAAAATGGCAATTGACTGGCCGTTTTGGGCAATTGCTCCATGCCCTCTTTGGCGTCCGGAGTTGCTTCCGGTTGCGCAGGCGTAGGCGTTGGGTTTACGGGAGGCGGCTCAACGGGTTGAGCTATTTCAACCTTTTTTTCTGCAGGTTGAACGGCCGTGTCCTGGGACTGCTTCATATCCACTTCAGGCTCTTCGTTCAACTCCTTCGCCGTATTGGCGCCTTCCGATTCCATTTCGGAAGGCGCCGCGGGAACGGGCGAATTGGTTACCTTAGCAAACTCGGCAGCCCTCCTCTTCGAATACACAAATTCCTGCCCAAAATTATCTCCCGGATAAAACCACGCCTTGATGGCCTGCGGTTCGCCGGCCGGCCTTTCCACAAATGTCATTACCGTTTTGCCGGTCACCCGCAAACGATAATTCGGTATCGCGAGGACAGTCGCATAGACGTGATTTTGATCCTCGTTGAAAATCTGAACGATGTGACGGTTGGACGCTGAATCCATCAGCTTGAATACATATGTGCCAGACGGCAAAACAACGTCACCAGGAACCTCGACCGGCTGGCCGAATGTCACGATGGTTTTCTTGTTCCATGCGTCTGCATTCACGCTGGCTGAAAACGCCAGGGCCGCCAGGCTTAAACAAAAGATTGTCGCCACTACTTTGTATCGTTTCATTATTCTCCTCCTCAGATTATTGAATTAGTCTCTACGGGGGCATTTCACCGTAATGCATGGATACGCTCTCCGGGGGTATTCACTACAACATGCATGCGGTCAACTTCTTGGTTTGGATATATGATTTCCGCTTTCCTCCTTGTTCAGGCTGGCGCGGCATTTATCCTCACACTTCTCTTTATTTGCCTCCATCTGCGATGGTTAAGGGGGCTTATTCTCACGAAAAAGAAGATACGCAATAAATATGCCGATTGCTTGTATTACTACAGTTGGCAGTCTTTCATTTTCTCTGAGCTTGGGGTAAAGGCTGTATGGCGCTCTCCTTCCGGCGCTGAAGAGGAGTGAGTTTCTGAATAGTGGAGAGCCTCGATAATTGGAGCGAGGTCAAACGCTTCATTGTCGGTAAGTTTTCGGACTGGAGCATTTCGCTACACAATTGTAGCCTAATTGTAGCCTGAAAGAACAGCTACGGCTGCGACAAACGCAATTTCATTTAGCACTTAGAAATACATCTCTCAGTTTTGGCCTGAGGAAAGCGTTACTCTATGTATATATACCTCCCACAATGTAGACATCGGGAGATGTGTGGGTTCTGGTGCAAATCTGATCATTATGGATAATCCTCGGCATGACCCAACTCTCTTCCGAGAAGCCTGAACTCTTCAAAGGCCGCCATTTCAATCATCTCCTGATCATTCAGGCCGTGCGATGGTATGTCACTTATAAATTGAGCTATCGCGACGTGTGCGATCTGATGGCGGAGCGCGGTGTCACGATTGTACATACCACCGTTTTGCGATGGGTCCAACGCTTCGTTCCCGCCTTCGAGAAAAAATGGAAGAACTACGCGCGCCCTGTCGGCTCATTCTGGAGAGTCGATGAAACCTATATCAAAGTGAAGGGTCAATGGCGCTATCTCTACCGCGCGGTTGACAAGCAAGGCCAGACAGTCGATTTCCTGCTGAGCAAGAATCGAGATAAAGCGGCCGCCGTACGCTTCTTCAAGAAAGCGATCGGCAATCATGAGGTCCCGGAGAAGATCACACTCGATGGCAGTCGTGAGTCTCATCAAGCCGTCGCCGAATTGAAGGCCGAAGGCGTCTTGCCCGCTCAAACGCTCGTCCGGACCAGCAAGTACTTGAAGAACATGATTGAGCAAGATCACAGGAGGGTGAAGCAGAGATGTTATCCGATGTTGGGGTTCAAGACGTTCTGGAATGCGGGAGTAACATTGAGTGGAATCGAGTTGGTGAACAAAATCAAAAAAGGACAGTTCGACACATCGGAGATCGCCGGTCTGGGAGCCATGATCTTGCAGGTATGGGAAGCAGTGCTTGCCGCGTAAGGAGAAGTTGAAAATAGGCTCAGTCTGCCTTCTGTCGAAAATTGCGCCAGAACCGTATTTTTCTTTGAGATATTCGTTTCTTTGGGATTATTGAGGTCCTTTGTCTGGATGTTGTTCGTGCAAAATAGAACAACGAGAACGATTCGCTCCCTCGCCGATAAAACCGAGCGGTTTTTTACATGTCCGGGCCGAATGCGAGGAGGCTCGCGCTCAATTCCCTCCGCAGTTGCACGACAGTCTGATACCGATCACGAGGGTCAGCCGCCAGGCATCTTTGAACCACCCGATGAAGCGCGTCATCGCCCGGCCAAGAGAAAGATTGGCGCAGAATGGCCATCCAATCCGCCGCCGGCGTCTTGTAGCTACCTGGTCGATTCCCGGTCAGCGATTCGACCAGCATGGCGCCGATAGCGAAAATGTCCGATTGTTCGACTACCTGTTCACCGGCAAGCTGCTCGGGAGACATATACCCCGGCGTTCCGATCAACATCCCAGGCTGGGTCAGATAGCTTGAACTCCCAGAGGGCGGCGCTTCCATCCACCTCAGTTTTGCCAACCCGAAATCCAGAATCTTGACCTGCGCCTTTCCATCCCGGCCCCGATCGATCAACACATTCTCCGGCTTCAGATCTCGGTGAATCACTCCTGCCTCGTGCGCGGCGGCGACACCCTCCATCAATTGATCAAACCACTCTGCGACCAGTACCAGCTTCAATCGCCCATGGCAATGCAATTCCTCCCGCAGGGTCGTGCCCTCGATCAATTCCATGACCAACCAGGCCCCGCCGGCTTCAGTCCGGCCATAGTCAAAGACCTTAATGATGTTGGGGTGGTTGAGCCGGGCGGCGGTTTGCGCCTCTTTCTCGAATCTCCGCAGCGCCGTCTGATCGCCGAAATAGTCGGCCTTGATAATTTTGATGGCGACGTCACGGCGCAGGGAGAGATCGGTCGCGTGATAAACGGCCCCCATTCCGCCCCTGCCGACCATCCGCTCCAGCCGGTATCTGTTTTCAATTGTTCTCTCGACCGGCAGAGTCAGGGCCAGGTCGCACCCACACTTGGCGCAATGCGCCTGGGAGATATCAAAGCACAGACCGCATTGCGGGCACTCACGCAGCAGATTCATGCTCTCCGTCGCCAAGCGCGCCAGAACCTCCCGCTCGCTCTTCGCCTTGCACTCGATATGTTCGCGCAAACGTGTGACTTCGGAAACAGTCGCCATCTGTCGCGCAATCGCCAATAACAATCGGCGATCCGTCGAGCTGTACGGTTCTTCGGACATCTTTTCGCCCAGCAATATGACGCCGACAACCTCCCCCTGCGAATCGACCATCGGCACGAGCAGGGCGATTTGCAGCCGTTCAATCATCTGCTTTTCGTTCTCCGGCAGCCACAGGACGCGCGGCAGGGGATATTCAAGTATCGTCTGCCTCTGTTTCATCACCTGAAAGAGGATGGAGTTTTCGCGCAGAGAGAATCCGGTGGCTGCCGGATCAGAGGAGTAACTCATCTGCATGTCACGCGAATCCATTTGACGAAAGAGAAAGGAGACATTCGATGGATGTAGCGCCGAGTTCAACTGATCGCTCACACGGCGGCACAGTTCGGGCAGGAGATCGAACTCTTTGATCTCATCGATCAACTGGTAGAGCACCTGCTCCTGATTGTACTGTTCGCGAAAGAATCGCCGGTCGAGCCAGTTTCGTAGTTGCAGCCGGAAAAAGAGGCTGAGCGAAACCAGAACGATCAGGAAGATCGATAATGGCTGACTCAGGAATACCTCCTTGACGGTTCGATCCGGCTCTGAAAAGACCTGATAGACCAGCGCGAGGACCGGCGCCGCCAGTAATACTCGCAGCACATTTCGGGCCAGCAGGTATCTCAACCCGCGCCTCACTACCACCCGCACGTCATAGAGGCGCTGCGTCAGGATCCCATAGGCCCAGGCTACAGCCATCATTATTGTTGCAAAACCGACAAACCAGTCTATCACCTCGTAGCGCACCACCCACTCACCGTCAAACGTTTTAGAGCTCTTCTGAAAATCCTCGGCCAGCGACGAGAATACGGCTGAGAACTCAGCTATCAGGGTCCCGTAGACCATCAGTTTCATTCGGCGCCGCTGATCCGGCGCCTTCACCGCCAAATAGTTTCTGATGAGAGCTGCCCCCATACAGGTCAGCCCGAGGAGGAAGTACCAGTTAATTACCTCCTGATACACGGTGAACCATAGATACTTATCGGCAGATAAGACCAACGTCACTGACTCACTATAAGGAGCCAGCGCATCCAGCCACGCGGGGATCGTCAGGATGGCTGTCATGGCATACAGCGCCGCCCTTAATGATCTCCAGAAACGGGTCTCCGGAGGAGCCGCTCCCGGCGGAAAGATTAAGGCCGCGTGGAAACCGAACGGAACGAAGATCAGGCCACCATACAAAAGCCAAATCACCAGAGTGACACTTGTCTCCCAATCGGTGAATGAGAAACTCGAAGCTAGCGTCATCTGCACCAGGTTCAATACGGTGAGCGACCAGAACGCTGCCGTAACGATGCGGGCAAACCGGTCATTCCGTTTGAGAAGTACTATCAGCAGCAGCACCGACAGGTAGATCAAACCCCGCAGAAAACAGATCACCAGATATCTCAGACGACGTGGAGAAAAATGCTGATAGGGCGTTGAAGAGAGGCTGATCAATTGTTCCTTCGTACCCCTTCGCACCAGTATCTGGCATGGCTCGCCTGGTTTGATCCGTCGTAAGGCTTCGGTTGCAGAAGTATGGCTGGGCCAGTTTTTGCCGTTGACAGCCAGAAAACGATCGCCCGTTTGCAACTTTCCGGCTGCTGGCGCGCCTGGATAGATTTCAATGATGACCACCCCCTCAGGGTCGCGATGCAGCCGAAATCCGTAACGGTCGTGTGAGATATATTTCAGAAGGAACCAGCTCATCAGCAGTTGAAGCACGAAGACCACGACCATGCCAGTCACTGCCAGATATGTGAACCATCGCCCCTGCCCGGAGCCGGCTGTGGAATCCCCACCTTCCGCTTCGACCTTGGCGATGCGGTCTTTGTCCGGAGGCGGAACAGAGGAAGTTCCAGCCGAAGAGATTTCCGAGCCCGACCCACCCTGATCGAAGAACGCCGCTGCCGCCGATTTGACCGCCAGCAATGATTCGACCTCTCGCCGCAACTCTTCGTCATCAGCGCAGACTTGCGACAGGAAAATACGCCGCTGCTCAGGCGAGAGGGCGAGCGCCTTCTGATAAAGCTCATCAATTCTGCGCCACCGTTCAGGAGTCATTCACTTATTCATCCGGTTCATGACCGGCGCCCTTTGTCAGTTCCCGATATAACCATGATTTCGCGGCGCTCAATTCACGCTGAACTTGCCGGGCCGAAATCCGCATCACCGCCGCAATCTGATCCAGCTTCATGTCGCTGAAATAGCGCATCTCGACGATCTGACATTTACGTCGATCGAAATCGGCCAGGCTCTTCAGCGCTTCATCCAGGGCAATCAATTCATCATCGCTCCAGACCGCCACTCCCGTGGCCTTTGACAGCGACACCCGAAGATCATCGCCGTGACGCCGCCGCCGCCTGGCTTCGTCCACCAGGATGTGACGCATGATCGTGGCTGCCGCGCAGAAGAACTGTGCCCGGTTTTCCCACGTGACTTTTTCCCAATCGATCAACCGCGCCCATGCTTCGTTGACCAGCGCCGCCGATTCCAACTGATGATTGTTTCTTTCACGGCGAAGATAATGGCGAGCCAGTCGGCGCAACTCGGTGTACACCATAGAGGCCAACTCTTCTAATGCCTGCGCATCCCCATCCGACCATCTCCGCAACAGCGCCGTTACTGCCTGAGGTTCAGGGAGGTTCATTCGCGTGCCTCTTTGAAAAATAGTGAAGCGTCCCGCCTATTTAATTGAGGCAAAAAAAGCTGAGCTGACGTGTCGTGTTTCGAAGCCATTTTTCGCCTTACAAGGTGGAAGACAATAGATCAAAGACGCAAGGAGAAATAGGGGTGCGGAGTTTTTCAATTGTGATGACTGCGACTGATTACTCCGCTCCGCTGACTATCAGGACGATTGGTATCAGCAATATAAAGATGCGAGCTTCAGGTATGCGCAAAGCCGGATTGTGCGCCACAGCCGACAACAGTGTCAACATCGAACGCCCGAAGGGGCAATTCCAAAATAATTTCCGCGATGTGGCAGTTTTCAGGCGTAAACGGGGTCTGCCAGAGTGGGTGGAACAATAATCGGACCGAATCGTTGCCATCCCCCAAATTCGATGAGGAGGAGATCAATATGAACGAACAACCCTACCCGACCAAGAGATCTTACGCGATGGCCGCGATCATCTTCGGCTTGCTGCTCTGTCGTGGCGACTTGCTGATAGGTCGCGGCGACGCCGCCCCGGCGCAGCAACCGGAGATGAAGGTCACCGCGACCGATTCGGTAGTCACGAATCATCCTGCCGCGACGGTCTCGCTGCCCGCGCCATACAAAGTCGTGGGCGGCGGCGCGCGAGCCAATTGGAGCCTCAACGGCAGCCTGCTTACGCAGAGCCAGCCTGGCGGCGCCGGCTCGAACGCCTGGACGGTGAGCTCCAAGGATCATTTCGCGGCCGAGCCCGTTAGCGTCACCGCCTACGCGATCGGCCTCGCCGATCCAGCCGACGAGTGGGAAGTCATCGTACGCGAGTCGCGCTCGCCGGTCGCTGCACAGCCGGTCGCCACCGCATCACTGCCGCCCGGCTACGTAATGACGGGCGGCGGCTGTCTGGACGATTGGCGTACTTCGCCGAGTGCGGCGGGGAATCTGCTGACCGGCTCTTTCCCATCGTCGGCGAACTCGTGGGAATGCCGCGGTCAGGAGCATGGCGCCGCGAGTCCGGCTTCGATCGTTGCATACGTGATCGGCATTCGACCGAAGAAGGTCGGCGTGCCACTGCCCGAGGCGCAGATCACTAGCGCCACCTCTGAAGCGGGCGCCCACGTGACGGCGATTGCGCCGGCCGTGCCAGGCTTCGTCGTCACAGGCGGCGGAGCAGTCACGGGGCGACTCATACATACACTCAGCATTCCGACGGCAGGAACGATCCAACCGCCGCGTCTTGCCTTGCAGCCTACGGCTCAGGGGCAGCTGCTCACCGCGACGTTTCCTGAGGTCGCAGCCGGTTCTATCGTCGCGAGCGGCTGGCGCGCCGCGGCCAAGGATCATATGTACGCGAGTCCGGGAACGGTCACGGCCTACGCGGTGAATCTGCGCTTCGCGCAGCAGCTAGCGGCCACGCCCATGCTCCTGGGCTGGGTCGACTTGCACACGCATCCCATGTCGAACCTGGCTTTCGGAGGCAAGTTGTTCCACGGTGCGCCCGATAGCCACCCCGATCGTGCGCACGGATCGCTGATGCCCGCTGTCCAGATGCCGTATGACCGGGAGTGCCGCTTCGACCAGCGCGCCATCAGCATGGAGGAAGCGCTCAGCGACGATGCGCCGACGCACGGCGATGTGATCCAGTCGAGGTGCGGAAACTCTCTGCGCAACCTGCTCGTGCAGGTGTTGGAAGAAGCCAGTAACGGGCTCCGGCAGCCTGGCCACGCGGTGGGCGCTCCCACATTCGCCAACTGGCCGAAGTGGAATGACGTCACGCATCAGAAGATGTGGGTCGACTGGATCCGGCGCGCGAAGGATGGCGGTCTGCGCGTGATGGTCGCGCTCTCGCACAACAGTCGACTGCTCGCCGAAGTCGTGGGCTCGGGCGGGCCGATCAGCGGCGTCAAGAACGACACCGCTTCGTCGGATCTGCAGCTGCGCGAGATCGCAGCATTCGTCGCCCAGCACGACGATTTCATGCGGGTGGCGAAGAGCTCCGCAGAGCTCTCCGCCATCGTGCAGGCGGGCAAGATCGCGGTCGTGCTCGGCGTCGAGATCGACAACATCGGCGATTTCAACGACAAGCCGGTCCTGACAGCGCGCATGATCGAAGACGAGATCAATCGTCTCTATGACACGCTGGGCGTTCGCTACATCCTGCCGATCCATTTGACTGATAACGCGTTCGGCGACGCCGCGATATACAATTCGCTGTTCAACCTGGCGAACTACCGGGAGACGGGAAGATTCTGGACCGTCGGCTGTGGTGGCTTCAACGACGAAATCGGCTTCGAGTCGCTGAATTTCCCTCCCGCGCTCAATCCGTTCATTCCTCCGGGCGCTCCCCAGCCGCCGCGGGCTCCGAGCTGCTGGATTGGCGACAGCTCTGGTCCGACGACGTTTCTTGGCCACGTCAACGCTCGAACGCCTCCCAATGCGTCGAACCCGATCGGTGGGTTGACCCCGCTTGGAGAGTTCGCGATCAAGCACATGATGAAGCGCGGCATTATCATCGACATCGATCACATGTCCGACCGGGCCGTGAACAGGGCGCTGCAGATCGCTGAGAGCATCCAGCCGGGCGGCGGCTACCCGGTGATGTCGGGCCACAGCGGGATTCGCAACCGGAATTCCGAGCAAAACAAGGAGAATTCGCGCTCGATCGCCCAGCTCGGAAGGATCGCGTGTCTTGGTGGCATGTTCGGTCTCGGTACCGACGGAATAAAGGCCGACGATTGGGCCAACCAGTACATGCAGGCCTTCAACGCGATGAGCAACGGCTTCGCGATCTGTCCCGGCCGGGCGCCGTTCGGCGCGGGGATGGTCGCTTTCGGGACCGACACGAACTCGATGGTCAAGACTCCACGGCCGACGATGGTCGACTTCCAGGCCGGGAACCTCCCGGCGCCGCGATTCGCGGACATCTACAACCCCAACAATCCCAACAACGGCGGGAACGCGCTGTTGCCGGTGCTGCCCCGCAGCTCGAGTGGCGCCAGGACGTGGGACTACAACACCGACGGCGTCGCCCACTACGGCATGTTCGCGGACTTCGTCAAAGACGTCCGCACTCTGCCAGCCGATCGCCGCGTCAACGGCAAGGATCTCGTTGACAACCGCCTGATGCGCAGCGCCGACTACTTCTATCGCATGTGGCAGAAGGCGGAGGCGCAGAAGAGTAACGTCCGCTGACCTGTAGCCAAGTGCGAGGTTATCGGGACAGTCTACCATCATTGATACGAGACATCCGTTTGCTGAACAAATAAGTCCTATTCACTTCTGCAACATCACATTGTCCACCAAGGAAAGGGGGATTCGATGCCAGTTCTCGCATGGCATAACGACGCCGACGGGTTTGCCTTCGTCAACTCCTGGGCCCTCGATACGATCGAGACCGCCGGGATCGTGGTCATCCCATCTCATCCCCTCTTTATTTGCAGGAGTCTTCTCATCGGGGCCTGTTTATTCTGGTTTCAGATAACGGTCTCCGCACAGCCGATGCAGGATGCTGTCTCTTTACAGAAACAGGCTATTGAGCGCGTCGAACGCTGCGCCGCGAATCTCCGTAAGAAAGGGGAGTTGCAATCCGTCATGCCCGAGGTCCGGCAAGCGGTAGAAGATCTATCACGGAGCTATCAAGAATTTATGAATCGCGAGAATTGGACTGCCGCCGCGCTAAGCCTGCACAAATACGATGCGGCAATCTCCTATCTGGACGAAGCCACTCGGTTGGGTGAATCAGGAGTTGATAAAAGAGATCTCTTCGACATCTATGATTTGAAGAGCTACGCATACGACTCTCGCAAAGATCTGGCTGTCGCTTTCAACTCAGCCAGCCGCGCTCTCTCGCTGGCGCTGGAGATAAATGACCCGGAGACTCTTTTTTATGGTTATTTGAGCCGAGGATTCATCTACCAAACAATCGGGTTTAGCTGCGATGACAAGCGCGGAGCGAGTCTCTGCGTTGAGTCTCTGGACCGATGCGACGGAACGTATCGAGTGCGACTTAGGCGTCCCATTCATCCCCTTCAATGAACTCGCTGTTCATCGTCTGCCGGGCGGAGATTACGTACCGCAAAAGTCGGACGATACGCTCCTGGCAGCATCCCTATTAGACGCTGTAGCGATGAGCATACCGTTCCACCACTGGAGATTGGGATTCAGGCAGTTTAGCTTTCGCCATATCGCACGGGCCTCGCAGGACGACACCTTCTGCTTCGCGTCGGAGGCTGCACCAACAGAATTTTCCGTTGTCATCTGCTTTTCCTCCTTAGCTGGTTTGCCAGATTCTCTCGTGAGGAAAGACCAGAGGGAAGTCTGCCCGCTTTCGCGTGGAGTGATGTTGCCAAAGGCTCAGCTCCTATCCATTCCGTTACGGAATTGCATTCGCTTTTTCCCTCGTCCTCTACCCGCACCGCTATCGACTTGCCTTACGGCTTATCTTCCCAGTGGGAGCGATACGGGCTTACCGTGTTCCACTTGTGTGTCAGAGTGGGTGAGGTCCTCTCTCTCAACCGACGATCGTTTGTCCACGGCAGGGAAAGCGCAAGTCCCTGTGCCGAAGTGACTTTCACGTGGCGCCACGCTGACTCACCGAAGGAACACAAACGATCTTCGTAGTGCGCCCATGTGCGCGATGGGTGCAATCCATCCGAACCGAAAAAACGCCGGATCATTTAACGGGTGTGGAAGAGCCGGCCTTGTCGCGCCACACATGCGATTGTGCGCGCGCCACCGGATTGGCTTCGATGAATCGCGCCAACAGCGCATAACGCCCGAACGTGTCCTGCTCGTTGACATTCTTCCACCTCGAGCCGTTCCAGTCGCGGTTGCTCTCTTTCTGAAGACCGGAGAACTGTGAGCGGTCGCGATAACGCCAGACGTTGTGAGTCGGCCCGATGTCATTGACAGAGCTTGATTCCGCGGTAGTGAATTTGACGTGGCCCTCGTCGGTGATCTCGACCCTGGTGACGACGCGGATGTGGCCGGGTTTGTGCATCGTGTCTCCGGGCCTCAGTTGATCGGGGCGCGCGACGGTAGTGAAGCCGGACGCGCCACCCTTCAACGCAGCCGAGTTGATGTTGTCCGGGTCGAGCGTCTCCGATTTGTTCAAATCGCGGCCAAAGACGCGAGATGAAGTTTGATTGAGCGCCTGTGTTACGAAGCCCGAGCAATCTATGCCGAGGCCATAACGAACCAGCCACTGGCGGTAATCGTCGGCGTTGGGGCGCGATCGACCTCCACTTGTGACGATCCGGCCTCGATCAATGGCCAGTTGCAGAATCTCTTGAAGCTGGTTGATCGAAGGTTTGCCGACGCGCGCGGCGGCGAAGCGTTGCTGTTCGAAGATCTCTTTGTCTTCGCGTGGCGCATTCCTGCGGTTTTCGAGCGCACGGCGTTTGCGATCGTTGTCACCTTTGATGAAGTAAGGGGGGCGGACAGCGACCGATGAGCCGGAGACGTTGACTGTCATGTTGGCGAAGCGGTAAAGGAACTGCTCGAGCGTCTGGCGAACGGTCGGGAGCCATTCCTCGGCGCTGAGCGAAGAGGCTGCGAGCGAATGGCCGCGCGCCGGGTTGGCGTCAGTCTGAACCTGTTTGTCGCCCCAGTGGCTGAACAGCAGTATGGGAACGTCGACAATTTCCGTGCGCCGCGTTGCTTGTCCGAGGCGATTCGGCCCCTCGTAGCGCACGAGCTTGACCTTATACAGGTCGAAGATCGGATAGATGTAAAGCGTTTTGATCTTGCCGTCTCCCGCCGGGGAGATTTGAGACGTGACTTGAAGCGTTTTGGTGAAAGCTTGCGTGAAGGCGCGTGACGAACGCAAAGATTCGGAGAACTGGCGGGCGATCGATTCACTCCGGTTGATGCTCGCCTTGACACTCACCGAATCTTGCTGCTCCAGTCCTATTTTGACTACATCCTCCAAACCGAAACTGGCTTTGCTTGTCGAGGAATAACTGCTCTCGACGCCGCGTTGGACGCCCTTGGTCTCAGTCGTTGAGCGGGTCATGGTGATCTCATCCGTTCCGCTCTCCGAAACGCTAGTTTGGATGGTTGTGACTACGGTCAACGGCGTCTGGTCGGCGGAGCTGAACTCCTTCTCCCAGATTCCAGTCCAGAACGAACGATATTGGAGATCGTTGAGCTTTACGTCGCGCACGAGCTTCTTTGTGTTGAAGAGGAACTCGAAAGGCCGAACCAGGAAGAAGGCCAGACTGTGCCGGTTATAGTGATAGTTGGGACTGACATCCCCCTCAGTCCAGTGAAACTCCACATCGAGCCGCGTGAAAGGAGAATCGGGGTCAGCCTTGTAGGCGTTCAAGAGAGTTTCGCGTTCGATTTTAATCGGAATGACGCGTGAAGATTCGTCTTCGATGCTCTGGCTGCGTATGCTCTTATACTCACCTGTTTGTCCCCGCATCGAAATCGTCTTGAAGCTGCCGTCGGAGAGCTTCTTGCTCAGCCGCACTTTTAGGACGGCGTTTTCGAGGTTATAAACGGAATTGGTATTGGTGATTTTCAGATTGAAGATGGCCGGACTGCCTTCGGGGCCTCCGGAAGTTAGATAGTAGAGATGATTTTGCCCGTCACTGCCCGGCGCCATTGTCAAATCCTGCCACTCCAATCGAGCAGTGTTGCTGATGGCCGGAGACCCTCCTTCTGAACCCAAACTTTGTGGTCGAACCGGCTCTTTCTCACCGCATTTTGCCGGAGATTTTTGGCAACAAGGATGAACAGAATCTTTATTAACAAACGAGTCATCTAAATCAGCGCTCGCGTTAGCCAACAGTTGAAATCCGAAGGTTTTTGGAATGCTGAGATGTTCGATTCGTGTCGGTTGTACGCGATATCGCAAATTTAAGTCTGGGTATTTTTTGATTTTGTCGCTGATTCCTTTCTCGATTTGGCGACTTCCGGCAGTTGTTCCGCTTTCATTACATTGGCTACCAAATGGCTGGTATAAAATGCGCAAGGCGCCGCTTTTGGCAGAGGTTTCGCTGGTATTTATTTTATTAGTCGCCCAATTAACAAATCTCTGCTGATCGCCGTAGGTCGAATCGAAAAGATGTATTTCGTCAACATCTTTTTTCCCCAAGACGAAACTGCCGTTTGAAAGTTTTTGCAGAATGCTCGATACCGCCGCGCCGCCGCCTGAGTGAGCGGTTAAAATCAAACGCCCAATTGTAAAAGCGCTTTTATATCGGGCGGCTAAATATTTCAGCGAAAAATCTATCAGTCGCTGTAGCCCATCCTTACCCGTCAAAAATGGAAAGCTGTATTTGATTCTGTTGTCCGGGGCGGGCATTTTTTCGCCTTTCCCAAAAGGCAAAATACATAAAGTCGGACGTTGACGGGTCGGAGTGTTGTCCGGTTTGAATAAATCCAGGCCACTGTTTTTTACCGCAAATTCAAAAAACGCCGTTTTCTTAGCCCTGATATCCCAACCGTGAAAATGCACAACAACATCAACTTCACATCTGTTTTTCGGAATATCGCACCAACGCAGAAATACATTCTCTTTTTTGTTTGGGCGGTCTGATTCACTCGACATCAGCGCGAATTCTAAATACTTCTCGTCTCTCTTAACTTCGACGGAATTATCGCAATTCGCGTCCAAAGCGTGCGTTTGATAATCGATGTCGTCCTGATGGCTGCCTTGATAAAGTCTGCCGCCGGAACGGTAATGCTTCAGATCATTCACTCCGGCGGGCGGAGAAATATCAACGTGGATGTGATGATTATGGTCAGGAGTCGATTTTTTGCACAGACCTTCGTCTATCAGCGTCTGGTCGTTGAACAAAAGTCGTGAAACGAGCGGCTGCGCTTTGAGAGCCTGTAACATCGCGCGAGCGGCGTCGCGGTCGAATAATAACAACTCTGCCGGTTTGCCGATGTTTATTCCGCCGGTTTTGCCGTCAGTTCGCGGAAGCCGCAAATCGCAGTCCATGCCCGTTTGGTGTTCGCTGTGTGGCGGAGCGCTTCCTCCTTTCGCCAGACTCGCGTCGTTGACGGTCAAAAGCGCGGCGGTCGGATGCGATTTCAAATAATTGTCGCGGTAATGAATTCCCGCGCCGGCGATCGTGTCGGCCAGCCAATCCGTTCCGTAAATATGGATGTTTTCGTCGTCGTACTCAAAATTGACAAAGCCTTCGCCGGCCGAGCCTTTCGGCATTTTCCGCCACCGCGGTGCGTTGACGGACTGCAGCCATTTGTAAGTATTGGCGCCGACATCGATTTTGCCGTCGCCGGAAAGAGTTTTGGAATCGTTGACGATTGACTGAAACAAGCGTATTGCGTGAATCGTCTCCGCATCCATTTTTTTGTCGAGCGTAATCCAATCGAAACCGAGTTCGATCAGACGCTGCTTGACGGCGAAAACGTCGCCCGGCTTGTTCGCGCCGCCCTTGCCGACCGATTCCTTGATGTCGAATTTCGGCGCGCCGCCCAGGGCGTAATAATCGGGCGGTTGAAAATATCTCGAATCCGAATGACCGTTCTCGTAATCGAAAGGGAGACTCTGCACAGAGAACGAACTCGACGACAGACTTTTCAGAATCGCATCGCCGAGCGCGGCGGCGATTTGTTGACGATAAGCCGCGTCTTCCAGTTTTTTGGCCTGCGCGGGATTGGTCAGAAAAGCGATCTCCGCCAGACACGCGGCGGTTTGCGGCAGGTGGCGATCGGGCAGTAGAACGCCCAGGTCGGCGCGTTTGACGCCGCGATCAGCGCCCTGCGTGACATTGACCAGATGGTCGAGAACCTGCCGGGCGAGTCTTTCGCTGGAAGCGCCGGCCCGGGACGCGACGAAGGTCTCCGCGCCGTCGACGTTCCGGTCTTTGAAGCCGTTGAAGTGGAGCGAGAGAAAGATCGCCGCATCGTTGCGGCGGGCAAGATTGGCGCGTTCGGCCAGAGAGAGATTGACGTCGTCGTTACGTGTCAATAGGACGCGGGCGGAGTCTTTTAACACGGAAGCCATTCGCCGCGCGATGTCGAGCGTCAGATTCTTTTCCAGCAGTCCGTTTGCGCCGGCGGCGTTGTTCGGGGACGAGCCGCCGATCTTTTCGCCGCCGCCGTGTCCCGGGTCGATCACTATTACTGGTCTTCGATTCGGCATGATTGGTCTCCTTCCCGGCCCGCGACGCGAGCGCCGATTTCAGCCGGGGTATGTTTCACTGTGCGCCCTCGCCCTGCGCTTTCTGTCCACCGCCGGTCACGGGCGCGTTGGCCGCCGGGTTCGGGGTATGGCCCTGAATCAGCGCGAGCATCTCCGGTTTGGCGAAACGTTCCATCGGGAAGTAATCGCTCTTAAATTTGAGCTCGACTTCGCCGGTCAGGTCGGCATTGACGTTGAGCTCATCGGAACTGCCCTTTTTGGTTGAACTGACGTAGGCCACCGTGTTCCGCGTCTCTATGTCATGACTCGGGCTGCCTAAAAGGGCGCCGAGCAGTCCTCCGCCAAAGCCGAAACGCGTCCTGACTTCGTTATTCGTGTCGAACTGGCTGGCGGTCTGAACCGCGCCGTAATCCTTGGCGTCGATGTGAAAGCCCATGGTCGCCTTAATCCTGCCGCTAGTTACGACGATTCGGTTGATGCCCATCAGAACCATCGTCGAGAGCAGCGAGTGGCGGCTCTGCGCGAGTTGGCGTCGGGCCGCCGGCACCAGTTTCTCTTCGGCCAGGTCGTCGTCGAGGTCGACATCTTCTGGGAGATTGAGGTCGGCTTTAAAATTTGGTTTGGGCTGATCGTCGGCCTTGTCGCGCACGCGAAGACGAGCCGCTTTATCCGACACTTCAAGTCGAAAATGGCCGGGGTAGCGCCCGACCAGGTAATCGCGGGCCTGGTTGTCGGTGATGTTTTCGGCCATGAACTGATCGACGGTCCTGGCTACGTTGGCGAGCAGTTGTCCGTAAGCCTCCATTTGCTGAATCGAAGCGTTGACGATGGCCTGGAACGTGCCTTTGATCAGATCGGCGACGAAGGTCGGGAAGGCCACGGCGTTGAGCGTGTCGCGGGTGATGCGCGCCACCTGGCTGGCAGCGCGAGGATTGAACTCTTCCGCCGGGGGCGGCTCGTCCGCCGCAGAACGGGCGAGCGGCGCCGATTCCTGGCCGACGGCCTGCGCCAGCGGAGCGAAGATCGTCTGCTCGCGCAGCAACGGCGTCTGGCCGAGCTTTTTAGAGATCGCCCAATCGTCCTGCACGAGCGCGGCGCTGTATGAAGCGATCTTGACCAGGTCGTCTCGCATCTGCTGCTGCTGCGCCGGCGGGAGGCCGTGGTAGTTCGGACTCGAAGTGAGAAGCGCGTAGACCTGGCTCTCCACCAACCGTTTGACCTCAGGTTTGATCTGCACGCCGGTCGGCGACGGGCTGATCGCGAAGGGTTGAGGGAGGGCGTCGAATTGCGCGTTTTTGAGCGGATTCTTCATAACTTTTCCTTGCCTCCTTTCCCGGAGGATGTTCCTGTCGAGGTCTACTTAACTTCAGCCTCCCCGACAGTCGAGGAGCCGCCTTCAGCCTCAGGCTACTTATTACCTTTAGCCTCAGGCCGTCCCTTCTTGGCCGGCGCTTCACTCTTCTTCTCGCCGACGGCTTGGGTGTTCCCGCCTCCGGCTTCTGTGGTCTCACCTCCAGATTCCGTGGTCTCACCTCCGACCTCCGGCTGACCCGAGGCGCCATCTTGTTTGGCGTCGGCATCGCCCTTTGACTCGTCCGACTTGGCATTTCTCTCTTTGGCTATTTCCTCGGCTCGCTCTACGCTGAACTGATTCTTCTTGCTCAGCAGGTCCTGCTCCACTTTTACCACCTTTTCCGGTTGGAGAGCGTCGGGTAGCTTTTTGAGGGGGCGTATGGGCTCTGGCGCACCCGGCTTTTGGCGATCCTTCATAAGCGGTGAGTTGAAGCCGGGGTAATTGGGCTCAGTTCCGCTCGAAGGCTTTATCTCGCCTAACGGATTGGAGGGTTTCCCGTCGTTGACCGGGGGCCCATCGGGGTTGGGCGTATTCGAGCGAATTTGATTGAGAGTTCCGGCTCCGGCAAAGCGCCTGATGGGGAAATTCTCGGTTTTGAAAAGAAGCTCGACCTCGCTGGTCAGATCCGTCTGGACGTTGATCTCGGCGTCGCTGTTGGTGCGCGTCGAACTGACATATGCGATCGAGTGTGACGCCGAACCGCCGATCCAACCGAACCCGATCTGGAACTGGCCCGCGTGGCGGAGATCTAAATCGGTGGCGGTCTGGGTCTGCGCGCGGTCACTGGTGTCGATGTGGAAACCCATGGTCGCGCGAAGCTTGCCGCCAGTGATGATGATCCGGTTCATTCCCATCAAGACCATGGTCGAGAGTGATTGCAGGCGGCTCTGCGCCAGCTTGCGGCGCGCAGCCGGTACCAGAATCTCCTCGATGCTGCTATCGTCGAGCGTGATCCCGGCGTCCACATTCAGGTCTTTCTGGAAGTCAGGCAGAGGGCGCTCGTCCGCGTTCGATTGCGGTACCGCCCGCCCTTCGTCGAGGCGGATGTGACTCGGGTACATCTCGGCGAGCCAGGCGTGGGCCTGGGCGTCCGAGACGCCGCTGTTCATAAACTGGTCGACCGTTTTGCTGACGTTGTCGAGCAAGCGGACATAGGCTTCGATCTGTTGGACCGAAGACTGCGTGATCGCGTTGAACGTGCCGTGAATGAGGTCGGCGACGAAGGTCGGAAACGCTACGGCGTTCAGAGTCTCGCGCGTGACGCGCCCGATCTGGTTCGCCGCCGCCGGGCGAAAGTCGTCGGCCGCGGCCTGTGCGCTCGCCAATCCATTGGTCGCGCTCTTCGCCCCCGCCAACGGCCCCTCGATCACCTCCTTCCGACGGAGCATCGGCGTCTGGCCCAGACGTCGTGATTGATACCAGTCATCGCGGATCAACTCGGCGCTGTAACTCGCGATCTTGACCAGGTTCGAGCGCAGGCGCTGCTGGTCGCGGCGATCGAGCGCGTGATAGGACGGGCTGGCCGTGAGCAGAGCATCGACCTGGCTCTTGACCAGTTCGAGTGTGGCCGGGCCGGGGCGCAGCGCTTCGGCCGCCGGAGGCGTGTCGTACGGCTTCGGCAAGGGCTGCATTCTGGCCGCCGCTTTTGCGCTCGCTGTCTGCAATGCCATCACCTCCGCACATTATTCGACGCCATCTCGATGCCTGTGGCCGCCAGCCATGACGCCGCCCAGGTATAGACTGGAGAGTTCGCAGGGACGAGCGGGCCGGCCGGCGCAGGATTGCTCAGCATCGGGATGACCGAGGACAACCAATCGAGCAGGCGCAGGCCCGTCTGACCGCGCGTCAACAAGCGTCCCAAGTCGGGCGTCTCTTTTCCCAAAACCCGTCTCAAGACATCCCACATCCCGCGCGCGCCGAAGAGCGTGGCCAGGTCAGGATCGTTGAGCAGGTCGATCGCCGCCCGCAATTGCTCCTGGATCAACCGCGCCGCGTTCGGAAGATTGCCGTATTGGCGCGGTCCGAGGTTGAAGAGCAGCGCCGTGGCCGCTTCT
>Ga0081455_10002371_pt1 | contig 22500 bp, 15 predicted proteins | sample TabmetS3T2R1_FD_70207 | JGI IMG/M metagenome (GOLD analysis project Ga0081455, IMG submission 70207) | Tabebuia heterophylla rhizosphere microbial communities from the University of Puerto Rico - S3T2R1 | ecosystem: Host-associated > Plants > Roots > Rhizosphere ...
GCGGGTTAACCGCTGCCACGGCTGGGTGCCCCCGATGTCCCACAGGAGCACCTGGTGGTAGGCGCGGATGAGCCGGTGCTCGTCGTTGGTGGGCCCGACGGCGCAACGCAGCCACCAGTACGGGGCGTGGATCCCGTGGGCATGGTGGGCGTCGCGGGGCTCCAGTCCGACGTCGCGCAACTTGGTCCGCAGCTCAGAAGCCCGGTAGATCCGAACATGGCCGCCGTCGACGAACGGGGCGTGGTACTCGTCCGAGAGGGCCCAGCAGATCCGTTCGGCCAGCCATGCCGGCACGGTGACGGCCATCGTGCCCCCGCGGCGGAGCACCCGGGCCAGCTCGCGGATGGCGGCCCCATCGTCGGGGATGTGCTCCAGGACCTCGGCGGCGATGATCCGGTCGAACGACCCGTCGGGGAACGGCAGCCGGGTGGCGTCGCCACGGGTGGTGGCGCTGCCGCCCGAATCGGGGATGTCGCCGGCGTGGTCCAGCGCCGCCGCCATGGCGGCGACGTCCTTGAGCTCGGCCTCGTCGTAGTCGAAGGCGACCACCCGGGCACCGCGGCGCAGCGCCTCGAACGCGTGCCGCCCCGCGCCGCAGCCCAGGTCGAGCAGCCGGTCTCCCGGCGCGAGCCCGAGCCGGTCGTAGTCGACGGTGAGCATCAGGCGATCCGCCGATCGGTCGCCGACGCCCCCGCGCAGCGGGCGTGGGCCTCGAGGAGGATGCGGTACTGCTCGACCGTTCGCTCGGCGGTGTGCCGCCACGACCATTGATCGATCACCCGTTGCCGCCCCGCCGCGCCGACGGTCGCCCGCAGGCCGGGCTCGTCGAGCGCCCAGCTGAGCTTGGCGGCCAGCGCCCCGCTGTCGCCCGGCGGCACCACGAGGGCCGTCTCTCCGTCACGGCCCACGACCTCGGGGAGCGCACCACCGGAGGTGGCGACCAACGGCGTGCCACACGACATCGCCTCGATGGCGGGCAGCGAGAACCCCTCGTACAGCGACGGCACCACCGCGAGCTGCGCCTCGGCGTAGAGCTCGATGATGCGGTCGTCCGGCACGCCGGTCACGAACTCGACGTGGTCGTCGAGCCCGAGTTGGCGAATCACCTCATCCGACCGGCCACCGGCCTTGCGGCGCCCGATGACCACCAGGTGCGCGTCGTCGCGCTCGGTGCGGATCTTGGCCAGCGCCTCCAGCAGGTAGCTCAGACCCTTCATCGTGACATCGGCGCTGGCGGTGGTGATGAGGCGCCCGGGCACCGGCTGGACGCCGGACAGCGGCCGGAACAGGTCGACGTCGACGCCGACGGGCACGACGGCCATCCGAGCCCGGTCGACGCCGTGGTCCGCGGCTATGTCGTTGAACGAGTTCCCCGAGACGGTGATGACCCGCGGCAGTCGCCTGGCCACGCGGGTCTGCATGGCCGTGAACGAGTACCACCGGCGCAGGGTCAGCCGCTTGTACCAGGTTTGGGCGTGCTCCATCTCGAGCCGGCGGTCGACGGTGATGGGGTGGTGGATGGTGCCGATCACCGGGAACCCATCCCGCTGCATCGCCAGCAGGCCGTATCCCAGGCACTGGTTGTCGTGCACGATGTCGAACTGGCCGCGGCGGCGGTGGAGGTGCTGCCACGCACGGAGGCTGAAGGCCAGCGGCTCGGGGAACTGGCCCGCCGAGAACGACGCCACTTCGACGAAGTCCGTCCAGCGCTTGAGCTCCCACAGGCCGGGCATCCGCATGGGGAAGTAGTCGTTGTAGATGTCGAGGCTGGGCAGTTCGATCAGCCGAACCCGGGGATCGACCACGGGATAGGGCTGGCCGCCCAGCACCTCGACGTGATGGCCCAGATCGACGAGTGCCTTCGACAGGTGGCGCACGTAGACGCCCTGACCGCCGACGTGGGGCTTGCCGCGGTAAGCGAGCAGAGCGATACGCAACCGACGTTCCTCGGCATGCATTCCTGCAACCTTTCCGTCCAACTGACCCTGCGGTCAAGGCCGCCGGCACTCAACGCGGTCATCCACCACGGCCGCGGACCGCCCAGCTGGAGGAGGCGTCGTGGTTACCCGCCGGTAAGCGTACCGCTACCCCGGCGGGGATCCGTTCGCCCCGGAGTCATCCGCACGGGTCGGTCCTGGCTTCATCGAGTGGACCCTCGCGGAAGCGGGCGCCCACTAGTTACAGCCGGGCACCGTGGTGGTTGTCGTCGGCGGTCCCGGTGGCCCCGTCGGTGGAGTCGGACACGTCGTCGTGGTCGGCGGCGCGGTGGTCGTCGTCGTGGGTCGTGCCGTCGTCGTCGTGGTCGGCGGTGCCGTGGTAGTCGTCGTGGCCGTCGTCGGCGGTTCGGTCGACGGCGGTGGTGGCGGCGGCTCCCACTCCGGCTCCGGTTCCGGCTCCGTGGTGGTCGGGATGGTCGAGGCCGTGGTGGTCGTGGCCAGCTCGGTGGTCGTCGCCAGGGTCGTGGTCGTGATCTCCGAACGCGCCGGGTCGGCCAGCGTGAGTTGGGGATCATCGGCGCCGCCCATCCCGGTGGCCAACGCCACGCCGGCGATGCCGACGATGGCAAGCGCCCCGCCGATGATCGCCGCGATCAGGCGCGGGTTGGTGCCGTCGCCCTGGGCATCACCGGACTGAGTGTCCGGCTCGTCGTCGTCGCCGTCGCCGTCACCTTCGGACCGTCGCCCGCGACGACGCCGGGTTGGCGGTCCCCACAGATCGGTCTCGCCGGTGGTGGGGCCGCTGCGCCGGTCCGGCGCCGCTGCGGCGGCGGTGGCAGCGCCCCAGCCCCCGACCACCTCGGTCCACTCGCCCCCATGCCACTCGGCCGCGTCTACCGGACTGTCGCCGCCTGCGCCGTCCCAGTCCGGCTCCCAGGCATCGTCATCGGTGGCTCTCCACCCGGCCTGGCCGCTCTGAGTGGCATCCCACTCGGCGCCGTCCCACTCGTTGCCGTCGTCCTCGTTGTCATCCCACCAGTCGTCCGACTCGTTGCCGTCCGACTCGTTGCCTTCCGCCTGGTTGCCGTCCCAGGCATGGGCGTCGGCCGGCGCATAGCCCGCCGGCGGCCCTTCGGGAAGGTCGTCCGACGGCGGCATCAGCCCGAGACCGGGCGCCGACGCGGGTGCGTGCGTCGGTCCACCCGTGGGATCGGCGAACCATGACGCCAGGGCGCCGACGTCATCGGCGGGTTGGGCCCCGCCGGCATCGCGGGCACTGGTCCCGGGATCGTCGCGGGCTGCGGCCATGCCCGCCGGCGGCGGTGGGGCCGGACCGTCGCTGCCGAACAACGCCGCGCCGAGCGCCACCGTGAGCTCGGGGAACGGGTCGGCCACGACCGGCAGCCCCAGGCGACTGGCGACCAGCTCCCCGAACAGCGGGATGCGCGACGACCCACCGACAAGCAGCGCGACGTGGACGTCCGCGGGGGCGAGCTCGGCGGCGGCGATCGTCTGGGCGACCGCGTCGACCGCGGCCATCAATGCCGGACGAATGTCGCTCTCCAGGTCGGCCCGGCGGATCGGCACCCACGTCGACAGCTGCGGGAGGGCAACCTCGACCGTGGTGTCGGGGCTCGACGACAGCCACTCCTTGGCTGCCCGGCAGGCGACGCGCAGGCGACGGAGCGCGGCCATGCCCTCGGCATCGTCGCGGGGCACCTGCTGCAGCACGTGGCCGAGCTCGGCGTCGACGCGGGCGAAGACGGCGTCGTCGAACTCCACGCCGCCGAGGTCGGCCAGCCCGCCTGGCGGCCCGACGACGTCGAAGCCGTCCTGTGTTCGGCGCACGATCGTGACCTCGAAGGTGCCGCCCCCGAGGTCGAGAACGGCAACGGTCGTGCCCACGGCGATCTCGACGTCGTGCGCGAGCTTGGCGACGGCAGCCACCGGGTTGGGGATCAGCAATGCCCCGCCCACCACTGCTTGGCCCACCCGGTCGAGCAGGGCCGGGGACCCTCCGGGCGGGAACAGGGGATAGGTGAGGACGACGTCCTGCGGCCAATCGCCGTGGACGCGGCGCACCCGGTCGATGACCGTCTCGAGCAGCCCCTGGGTCAGCAGCACCGGATCGTGCGGCCGGCCATCGAGCGCGATCGGCTCGCCATCGTCGAGGTGCGCGGTGACGTGGCGCGCCACGAGGGTGGTGTCGTAGCGCGCGCGAGCGGCGGCGGCCTCACCGACGAGCAGTGAGCCATCGGCACGCTCCAGCGCCACCGACGGCATCGTCGCGGTGAGGTCCCCCAGGCTGCAGACCTCGAGACGGGAACCGCGCCTCAACGCGGCTGCGCTCGTGGTCGTGCCGAGATCGACCCCCAAGCTGTATGTCATTGCTTCTCCCAGCCTGCCCTCGACACCAAACCGTAACAAGTACGGCGACCCCGCGAGAGCCAATCCACGGTAGCCGGCCAGAGATCTGCTAGGGCAGTGCCGTGCGCGCCGTCGTGCAGCGGGTGACCAGGGCGGACGTCGTCGTCGACGGCTCAACCATCGCCGCCATCGGCCCCGGCCTGTGCGTGCTGCTGGCGGTCACCCACGACGACGACGCCAAACGGGCCCGTCGCATGGCCGAAAAGCTGTGGCATCTCCGCATCCTCGCCGACGACGCCGGCGTCATGAACCGCTCGGCGAGCGAGACCGGCGCGCCCATCCTGGTGGTCAGCCAGTTCACGTTGTACGGCGACACCGCCAGGGGCCGCAGGCCATCGTGGATCGCCGCCGCCCGCCCGGAGCAGGCCGAGTCGCTCGTCGGGGCCGTCGTCGACGAGCTCAGGTCCCTGGGTGCCAGCGTCGCCACGGGCCGCTTCGGTGCCGACATGCAGCTGACGCTGGTCAACGACGGGCCGGTGACCCTGATCATCGACGTGTAACCGCATCGGCCGTCACACCGACGCCATCAGCGGCGGCGGGTGGGGGTCGGGCCCGGTGTGACCGCCGGGAGGCTGTCGCTGTCGGTGTCGCTGTTGGTGGCGGTCGTGACGGTGGCCTCGTCGACATCGAACAGGCCGACGGTCCGGGGCCGCCGGTGGCGCTGCCGCCACGCCACCACCCAGCCGAGCGCAAGGCTGCCGACCGCGATGATCCATGCCGGTAGCAACCCCACGCGGGTGTAGAGGGTCGTTCCCTCCCGCATCCCCACGGTCCCCTGGAGCACCGTTGCCTCTGACACCGAGCTCCGCTGATGGACCGTGCCGTGAGGTCCCACGATCGCAGAGAATCCCGTGGGAGCCACCTGAAGGACCCAGCGGTCGTTCTCCATGGCACGCATGCGCGAGCTGGCGACCTGCTGCGTCTGCACCATCGTGCCCGTGTAGGACGAGCCGTTGGTCGGGTTGAGAACGATCCCGGCGCCATCCTCGACCCCCTCACGCACCCGGTCACCGAAGAACACCTCCCACGAGATGGCCACGGCGAGCCGTCCGGCCGGGGTGTCGAGCGCCGCCGGATGCTCGCCGATGAGGGCATCGCGGCTCGTCAGGTCGTCGCCTGCGAACCGCTCGACCAGCGATCGCAAAGGCACGTACTCGCCGAAAGGCACGCGGTGCACCTTGTCGTAGCGGTCGATGATCTCACCGTCGGCGTCGTACGCCACGGCGGCGTTGCGGAAGCGATCGGGACCCGCGTCCTCGACGACACCCACGACGAGCGGGGCGTCGAGCCGGCGGGCCAGGTCGCTCAGTTCCCGGCCCTCGCGGGTCTCCGCGACGGGTTCGTCGACATCGACCACGTCCTCGGGCCAGACGACAAGGTCCACCGGCGTGTCGATGTCTTCACTGGCCCTGAGGTGACGTTCGAAGACCACCCGTTCGTCGGTGTCGGACGCCCGAGTGCCCTGGGGCCCGCCGCCCTGGACCAGCGCCACCCGCAACGTCCCGACCTGCTCGGCGCGGGGGCCGGCGATGCCAGCTACGACGATGCCGAGCGCCAATGCGGCACCCACCCCGGATGCGAACCAGCGTCGGCTCAGCGCCGCCGCCAGGGCCACCCCGACGATCACGGTCACCTCGACCAGCAGCAGGGCACCACCGATGCGCAGGACAGGGGCCAGCGGCCCCGCGACTTGCCCGACGGCCAGGCTCGAAAGGGGCACACCGCCGAACGGCCACGACCAGCGGAGCAGCTCGGTCAGCGCGATGGCTCCTGGTAGCGCCAGCCACCGTGCGGGGGCCGTCGGCGGGACCACGGCCGCCGCCACCGCCAGCAACGCCGCGTAGAAGGCGGCGGCGACCACGTAGCCGGGGGCGGTCAGGTCGATCATCCAGGCCAGCGAGGGAACGTACAGCCCCAGCCCCACCAGCAGGCCCCTGCGGAACCGGGTCCTCCGGTCGACATCGGCGATCAACCGGTCCAGCCCCACCAACCCGACGAACGCCAGTGGCCACCAACCCCACGGCGGCAGTGCCAGGGCTGTGACCGCCCCGGTGGCGACGGCGGCGAGATCGGGTAGGCGCTCGCGGCGGAGGATTGCCTGGACGAACCGGGGCATGGCAGGGCGATGATCGCGCGCCCCGGATACATTTCGTGAACTGGAGCCGCCCCCGTGTCGATCGAGACCGAGCCCCGTGCCACCCGCCCCTCGGGTTCACGGCTCGCCCGCGCCACCGTCGTCGGCCTCGTGGCCGGGTTCCTGTCGGGGCTGTTCGGCGTCGGCGGCGGCATCCTCATCGTGCCGGCGTTGGTGCTCGTCATGGCGATGGACCAGCGCCTGGCGCATGGCACATCGCTGGCCGCCGTGCTCCCCATCGCGGTGTCGTCGATGCTCGGCTACGCCCTCGAGGACAAGGTCGACTGGCCGGTGGCGGCGCTGCTGGCGGGCGCGGCGGTGGTGGGAGCCGTCGTCGGAACCCACGCGCTGCAACGCTTGCCCCAGCGAACCCTGGCGTTCGCGTTCGCCCTGCTGCTCGTCGTGACGGCCGTCCGCCTGTTGGTCGACCACTCGAGCGCCGGCGGCAGGGGTGAGCTCGACGGCGCCTCGGTCATCGGGTTGCTGGTTCTCGGTCTGACCAGCGGGATCCTCGCCGGCCTGCTCGGGGTGGGCGGCGGCATCATCATGGTGCCGGCAATGGTCGTGCTTTGGGGCATCCCGCCGGCGGTCGCCAAGGGCACCTCGCTCGCGGTGATCATCCCGACGTCGATCATGGGCACGTGGCGCAACCGCCATCACGGCAACGCCGACATGCCGGTCGCCGTGGTCGTGGGACTGGCCGGGGTGGTGTCGGCGTTCCTCGCCTCGAAGATCTCCATCGGCATGTCGGAGACGACGTCGAACGTGCTGTTCGCACTGCTGCTCGTCGCGGTGGCGGCCCGCATGCTGTGGCCGCTGGTGCGATCGTCCTAGGGGTTATCCCTCGACCAGGCGGAAGCGGGCAACGATGCGTTGCGCCGCGGAGCCCTTGGGGTGGCACGCAAACAGCGTCGCCGTCGGTTCGGGCGTCTGGTCCACGATGTGCATGGCGCCCGGCGCCACGATCTCGGTGCTGGTCAGCTCGTACGTCCAGCGGCTGCCGTCGGTGAGCGTGAACACCAGCGGGTCTCCGGGCCGCAGCAGGTCGAGGTCGTGGAACGGCCGGCTGTGCGTGACCCGGTGGCCGGCCACCACGACGTTGCCGGCCTCGCCCGGCATGGCGGTTCCCGGCCAGTGGCTGGGGCCACGGTCGATGGCGGTGAGCGTGACGCCCTCGTGCAAGCTCTGTTCCACCCCGAGGGTGGGTAGCGCCAGCGTCCCGTGCACCACGTCGGGCGTCGGCGCGTACTCGTCGGTGGGCGCCGCCTCGGGGGCCGGCAACGTGGACGGGGGGAGCGTGGTGGTCGGGGGGAGCGTGGACGCCGATGCGTTCGCTACGGCGCCACGGGTGGCGGCGGTCGTGGACGGCGTCGCCGGCGCCTCGTCGTCCTCGGTGAGCGCCCAGCCGCCGGTGACACCCGCGCCGACGAGGAGCAGCGCAAGAACGCCGAGCATGAAGCGGGCCGGTCGCCGCACCGACACCGCCGGTGGGCGGGGAACCGGGGTTGGCCCCAAGCGGCGGGGTTCCGGCGCCATGGCGTGGTTGTACCACCCGGCGATCCGATTGCGTAGGGCTACCGAAGACGGTCGGGCCCTCGATCCGTACCGTCCGAGCATGGCTAGGACTCCCCCGGACAGCCTCCAACCAAACGGTTCGTAGCCGTCCCCCTCCCCGCCGTTGCGACCGCTACTCTCGCCGGGCGTGGCGCCCGTCCTCCTCGGGCGGTCGCGTGAGCTGTCCGCCCTCGCCGATGCGGTCCAGACCGTGGCGGCGGGCACGGGCCGCGTCGTCCACATCACCGGCGAGGCCGGGATCGGCAAGTCCAGCCTCCTCGCCGCCGGCACCGACGAGCTCGACCGACTCGGCGTGACGCAGCGCCGCTGCACGGTGGACGAGACCGACCGCCGGCGACGCCTGGCGCTGGTGCGCGCGCTCCTTCCGGAGATCGACCGCCACCCCGATCCCGACCCCGTCGGTGCCGTCGTTGCAGCCGCCGAGCGGCTGGCGGCCGCCGGGCCGTTGGCGCTCGTCGCCGACGACGTGCACTGGGCGGACGAGGAGAGCCTGGACGGGCTGCGGGCCCTCGCCATCCGGGCGGGAACCCTGGGAATCCTGCTCCTCACCGCCGCCCGCCCCCACCCGACATCCGCCGGCCTCCGACGCCTGGAGGAGGTGGCGGCCCGGGAGGGCGTGGGTCTCGTGCCGTCGGCGCTGGCACCGAGCGACCTGGCAGCCCTCGTCACGGCCAGGTTCGGATCCGAGCCGGGCGACGACCTCGCCTCCCTGCTCGCCGGCACGGGCGGCAATCCGTTCCTCGCAGTCGAGCTGCTGGCCGGCCTAGCCGACGAGGACCGCGTCGTCGTGAGCGACGGCACGCTCGAGCTGGATCGGGGCGCCGACATGCCCGAGGACCTCGGCACCCGCCTGGCCCGGCGCACGCTGCTCGCCGTCCCCGACGCCGAGCTGTTGCTCCGGGCCGCGGCCGTGCTGCCCGGTGGCTTCACCGTCGAGGAGCTGGCGGCGATGCTCGACCAGCCCCTCACCGGGGTCCTGGTGACCACGCTGGCGGCGGCCGAGGCGGGGGTGCTCGCCGACAACGGTGCCACGCTGGCGTTCCGGCACGACCTGCTCCGCCGCGCCGTGCTCGACGCGACGCCGGCATCCATCGTGCGCAGCCTTCACCGCCGGGCGGCTGACGTGCTGACCGAGCGCGGGGGCGACCCGGAGAGGATCACCGCCTGCCTCCTCGCCGGGTGCGATCCCTGTGACCCCGCCGACCACGAACGACTGGTCACCGTCGGCCGCGCCCTCACCGACCGGAACCCCGGGGCGGCCGCCGATCTACTGGCGTCGGCGCTCGAGGGAACGACGCCGGGCGCCCCGCAGTCGTCCGAGCTGGCGCTCGAGCTCGGCTGGGCCCTCGTCGCCGCCGGTCGCGCCGGCGACGTCCCTGCGTTGATCGACGACCGGTTCGCCGGCCTACCGGCTCCGCCGTCGATCGAGCTCCGGCGCCTGCAGGGGATCGCCCTGAGCCTGTCCGGCCGCATCGACGAGGTGGCCGCGCGCTACGCCGGCATGGGTGTGGAGCGGCTGACCCACGAGTTCGACGCCGACGATCCCGACGTCGTCGACGCCGCCGCTGAGATGGCGTTGCTGTGGGTGCACACCGCCCGCCTGGCCGAGGCGGTAGAGATCGTCGACTGGGTCGAGGCGTCCAACACCCCGAACTCACCCTTCCGCGAGGCATCGGTGGCGGCCGTACGGGCCTGGCTCGATGTGCTGGACGGCAGGTTCGAAGCCGCGGTCGAGAACGCCACAATGGCCGTGCGGGCGAGCGAGGCCGACGAGACCGCTCGCGCCACCCGGGGCTTGCCGGCGCTCGTGTCGACCCTGGCCATGGACTTCCTCGGTGACGGCGACGGCGCGCTCGCCGGACTGCGCACCAGTGCCAACCCGGCGGTGGCGCCGCGTTGGCTCCCGCCGCTCGTACAGCTCGCAACCGCACTCGTGCTGTTTCGCCGGGGGGATTGGGACGACGCGCTCGCCGAAGCCGACGCCGGTCTCCTGGCCGCCGAGGAGGCGGATCTCAGGCTCGGCGTGTTCTGGCCATACGCGATCGGGGCGCTCGTGGCCACCGCCCGCGGCCAGCAGGAGCTGGCGCACGAATGGCTCGACAACTCGCGCGTGCTCTCGGTCGAGGGCGTCCTCGGCCGTGACTGGCTCGCGTACGCCCACGCCATCGTGCATGAGGCCGACGGCGAGACCGAACAGGCGGCAGCCCTCCTGGCGTTTACGGCGGGCCGGATCATCGACGCTGGTGCGCCCGCGTTCCTCCTCAACATCGGCGCCGACACCGTTCGCCTTGCACTGGCCACCGGGCAGGACGACATCGCCGACCGGATCATCGGCGAGCTCAGTGGGGTGGCGACCAGGACCGCGTCCCCGGTCGCCGCCGCGGTCGCGGGATGGTCCGGCGGCCTGCGGGCCGGGGACCACGCCGTCGTCGAGGCCGCCGCCCGGCGGCTGGTCGATTGCCGCCGCGGTCCCGAGGCGGCGCGGGCGCACCACGACGCAGCCGTCCTGGCCGCCCGCAACCGGCAGGCGGGCGAGGCCCGGCGCATGGCCAAGGAGGCGTTCGCAGGCTATGACTCCCTCGGCGCCGACCGGCTCCACGCCCGGTTGCGCGCCGACCTGCGGGACGGCGGCCTGGCCATGCGGCCCCGCCGCGTTCCGGCGCGTGCCACCCACGGCTGGGCCAGCCTGACCGCGTCGGAGCAGACCATCGTGTCGCTGGTCGGCGAGGGCCTGACCAACACCGAGATCGGCCAGCGGCTGTACATCTCCAGGCGCACCGTTGAGTCCCACCTGGGGCGGGTGTACGCCAAGCTCGGGCTGGGCACCCGGGGGCAACTCGTCTCCGCCGCCGTACGGCACGCCGCCGGGGACGACGGCTAGCTGCAAACGGCCCGGTCGGCGGCGCGGATGCAGGCCGGGATGCCCACGCCCAGCTCCCAAGCGCCGGCCATGGTGAGCCCGGGCGCCCGCCCGGCGAGCGCCCGCTCGGCTCTGGCGACGGCGTCGAGGTGCCCGGGATGTGGCTGCGGGAACGAGCGCTCCCAGCGGCTGACCCGGACCGCGGTGGGCCGGCCGTGCAGGCCCACCGTGTCCCTCAGCTCGTCGACCAGCGCCGCCACCAGTTCATCGTCGGTCGCCCCGAGGGCCCGTTCGTCACCGGCCCTGCCCGCCGATGCCCGGAGGATGACCGTCGACGGATCGACGCCGAGGTGCCCCCATTTCGACGTCATCCACGAGCAGGCGGTGAGCAGCCGCCCGGACGACTGCGGCACCAGGAACCCCGACCCATCGAGCGGGTGGTCGATCGCCTCCCGCGGCACCACCAGGACCGTCAGCACCACGGACGCGTAGTCGATGCCGGAAAGGAAGGCGGCGGCCTGCGGCGCAAGGCTCTCGAGCAGGCGGGCGGTCACGTAGGCCGGGGTGGTGAGCACCACCCGGTCGGCCACCACCGAGGGACGGCGCTCCGCACCGGGCTCGGCCGCATCCCCGGTGGCGAGGCGCCAGCCGGCGCCCTCGGGCTCGAGCCCGCTCACGGGGGTGCCACAGCACAGTCGCTCGCCGAGGCGCTCAGCCAGCGCATCGACCAGCCGCGCCATGCCCCCCCTCGGGGCCAGGAACACCGGGCCGTCGGCGACGCCCTGCTCGGCCGCCTCGGCGCGGAGGGCGGCGGCGCCCCGGATCAGGCTGGCGTCCCGGTCCCGGGCCGCGGCGAGGTTGGCGGCGGCCACCCGGAGCGAAAGGCGGTCGCAGTCGCCGGCCCAGATTCCGCCCAGCAGTGGTGCCACGAGTCGGTCGAGCACCTCGTCGCCGAGGCGGCGCCGCACGAGGGCCCCGATCGCCTCGTCGCCGGATGGCGCGTCGTCCGGGGCGGTCAGGTCGGCGCGCGCCCGCTCGACGCCGGCGGCCGACAGGATCCCCGAGGCCGCCACCGCGTCGAGGTCGGTGGGGGCGCCCAGGAGCTGCTCGGTCGGCAGTCGCCTCAGCGCCCCGTCGGCCCATATGTAGGCCGTGCCGGTGGCGGGGGACACCAGGTCGTCACCCAATCCCACGTCCCGACACAGCCCCACCGCCTCGGGTACACGGGCCAGGAAGGCGTCGGCACCCTCGTCGATCTCGATCCCGGCGACCGGCGAGGTCCGCAGCTTGCCTCCCGGCGCGTCGGCGGCCTCGAGGACGATCACGTCTGCGCCCCGCTGCATGCCCATCCAGCCCGCAGCGAGGCCGCTGATGCCCCCGCCGACGACGGCGAGATCGACCCGCTCCGTCACGGAGTCGCCGAGCCGGCGTTGCTGTCGGCGGGGGCGACCGCGACGGCCCGTCGCACCCGTTCGGCCAGCGCCCCCATCACCGCCGGGTCGTCGTTGATCGACGCCGTCCGGGCGAACGCCAGGCCCGCCTCGGTGGCGACGCTCCGGGCGTCGACGTCGAGGTCGTACAGCACCTCCAGGTGGTCGGATACGAATCCCTGAGGGCACACCAGCACCCCCTCGATCCGCCCGGTGGCGGCCAGGTCGCGGATCACGTCCCGGACGTCCGGCCCGCGCCAGGGCTCGGGGGTGCGGCCCGCCGACTGCCACGCCAGCGCCCAGCCGTCCGAGTCGAGCCCCGCGCGCTCGGCGATCGCAGCCGCCGACTGGCGCAGCTGGTCGGGGTAGGGGTCGTGGTCGGCCAAGACGCGTTCCGGGAGGCTGTGGGCGGTGAACAGCACCGTGGTCTTCGCCGGCACCGCGCCAAGGGCGAAGCGGACCCGCTCCCCCTGGGCGTCCAGCCACGCCGCTTCGTCGTGCCAGGCATCGATGCCGACGTAGGCGATGCCCCGCTCGCCAGCGGCGGCGGCCGCCCGCTCGTGGTACTCGCCCACGGATCCCCGGGAGTAGTGCGGCGCCAGCACCAGGCCGACGATGTCTTCCCTCGTGCCTGCGAGCTCCGCCACCGCATCCTCGACGAACGGGGGCGCATGCTTGTTGCCCAGCGTGACGGTCCACCGTCCGGATCCGTCGCCCAGTGCGGAGGCGATGGCGCGGGCCTGGTCGCGCGTCCGCTCCGCCAGGGGGGACACGCCCCCGATGGCGGCGTAGCGGCCGGTCAGGTCCGCGAGTTGCTCGGCCGAGGGGGCCCGTCCACGACGGATGTGCGTGTAGTACGCCCCGATGTCGTCCGGAGACGCCGGGGTGCCATACGCCATCACCACCAGGCCCCTCGGGCGATCCGTCATGCGCTCACCTCCCAGGCGTGGACGAGCTCAACCAGGCGCTCGAGCACCGCCGGGTCCGTCTCGGGCAGCACGCCGTGGCCCAGGTTGAAGATGTGGCCCGGGCGCCCGCCGTTGCGGGCGAGCACGTCGCGGGCCCGCTCCTCGACGGCGGGCCAGGGGGCCAGGCATACCGCAGGATCGAGATTGCCCTGCACGGCGACGTCGGGCCCCAGGCGCTGGCGGGCTTCGTCCAGGGGCACACGCCAGTCGACGCCCACGACCTGCGCCCCGGCCTTGGCCAGCAGCGGCAGCAACTCGCCGGTCGTCACGCCGAAGTGGATGGCGGCAACGCCCAGATCTGCGAGGCCGGCGAACACCCGGGCGCTGGCGGGGAGCACGGCACGTTCGTACAGGTCGGGGCTCAGCGTCCCGGCCCAGCTGTCGAAGAGCTGCACCGCCGCCGCGCCGGCCTCCACCTGCGCCCGCAGCGCGGCGGCGGCGATGGCGGCCAGCCGGTCGAGCAGCAGAGCCCACAGCTTCGGGTCGCCCAGCATCAGGGCCTTGGTGCGGGCCAGGGTGCGTGAAGGCCCACCCTCGACGAGGTAGCTGGCCACCGTGAACGGGGCGCCGGCGAAGCCGATGAGGGGGGTCTCGCCCAGCTCGTGCACCACAGCGCGGACGGTCTCCTGGACCCACGGGCAGTGGACCTCGGGATCGAACGCGCCAAGGCGGTCGAGATCTGCGGCATCGCGGAAGGGCCGCTCCACCACGGGCCCCACGCCCGCGACGACGTCGACGCCAAAGCCCACGGCGGCGACCGGCACCACGATGTCGCTGTAGAGGATCGCCGCGTCGACGCCGTAGCGCCTGACGGGCTGCAGCGTGACCTCGGTCGCCAGGCCGGGGTCGCGGACGGCGTCGAGGATGCTGCCGGTCCCCCGGATGGCCCGATACTCCGGCAGCGAGCGCCCGGCCTGACGCATGAACCACACGGGAACGTGGCTTGCCGACCGGTTGCGGCAGGCCAGGAGGAAAGGGGCGTCGGCCGGCGGGCTCATTACTTCCCGCTCTTGCTGCTTCGCAGCGGGCCGCTCGGGCTCCGACGCGTTGCGGCCCCGCTCCCACGGCCGCTCGGGCCGGGCTCGCTGCATTGCGGACGCTCGCTCACGGCCGTCACGCTACCGGCGCCGATCCGGCGCGAACTCTCCACAGAATCGGGCAGAACCGGTAGCATGGTCCGTTCCTCGACCAGCGGAGGAGCGATTGGCCACTCATCCCGACCTGGCCGCCGAACAGGCGTACATCGATCGCGCCTACGACTGCCTGGAACGTGCTCGCCAGTCGGCCACCAAGCTGCGGTCGATGGTCGAGGTCGGCAAGGGTGGCACGGAGCAGGCGCGGTGGGAGCGGGAGATCATCGAGGGCAACATCGCCAACCGCCTCGATTATCTGCACCTCGGCGACGCCAGCCTGGTGTTCGGGCGCATCGACAAGTCCCGGTCCGACGGCGGCGACACCTTCTACATCGGCCGGGTGGCCGTCGCCGACGAGAACCAGGAGCCACTCGTGGTCGACTGGCGCGCGCCCGTGGCCGAGCCCTTCTACCGTGCCACCGGGCGGGCGCCGATGGGGCTGGTGCGGCGGCGGCACTTCGCCACCCGGGGCCGGCAGCTGCTGGGGATCGAGGACGAGCTCTTCGGCGAGGGCGCGGGGATGCTCGACGGCGAGTTTCGGGTGGTCGACAACGGCGCCGACAACGGCGACGAGGCACGCGAGGTGCGGGGCCAGAGCGCGCTCATCGCTGCCCTGGAGGAGGCCCGCACCGGCCGACTCAGCGACATCGTCGCCACCATCCAGGGGGAGCAGGACGAGGTCATCCGCTCCGAGCTCCCCGGCGTGCTGGTGGTGCAGGGTGGTCCCGGCACCGGGAAGACGGTCGTCGCCCTCCACCGGGCCGCCTACCTGCTCTACACCCACCGGTTCCCGCTCGAGGGCCAAGGGGTGCTGGTCGTCGGGCCGAACCGGCTGTTCCTCGGCTACATCGAGCGCGTGCTGCCGAGCTTGGGCGAGGCGGGTGTCGAGCTGGCGGTGCCGGCCGACCTGATCGACGACGTCAGGGTCAGCGGCTACGACCGGCCAGCGGCGGCCCGCATCAAGGGCGACGGGCGCATGGCTGCGGTGCTGGCCAAGGCGGTCCGTGATCGTGAGCGCGGGCTGCGCCGGGCCCTGCGGGTGCCGTACGGGCTGCAGACGCTGGTGGTGCCGGCCAAGCGCACCTCCGCCATCGTGGCCGAGGCCCGGCGCCGGTTCCGGCTCCACAACGCCGGCCGGCGTTTCGTGGAGTCGCAGCTGTTCGTGGCGCTGGCCGATGCCAGCCGCACGCCGACGACGCCCGAGGAGGTGCGCGAGCGGCTGCGTCTGACCCCCGAGGTCCGCGAGGCACTGGAGCGGATGTGGCCGGTGCTGACCCCGGCCGAGTTGCTGCACGACCTGTACGGGTCGCGGGCGCTCATCGAGTTGGCGGGCAAGAAGCTGGAACCCGACGAGCTGGCCGCGCTCGAGCGTCCTCGCAGCGACGACGTGGCGAACGTCGTGTGGACCCATGACGACGTGCCGCTGCTCGACGAGGCCCGCGCGCTGCTCGGCCCCAAGCCGCGTCGGCGACGCGATCGGGGCGACGCCGACGAGATCCGCACGTACGGGCACATCGTGGTCGACGAGGCACAGGACCTCTCACCGATGCAGCTCCGCATGCTCGCACGCCGGTCGCTGAACGGCTCGATGACGGTCGTGGGCGACATCGCCCAGGCCACCGGGGTGTGGGCGCACTCCGGCTGGGACGAGATCCTCACGTACCTGCCCGACAAGCGCCCGTCCCGCCGGGCCGAGCTGACCATCGGGTACCGGATCCCGAAGCCCACGATGGATCTGGCCGCGAAGGTCCTGGCGGTCGCCGCTCCCGACCTCGAACCGCCCGACTCGGTGCGTCAGCAGGGCGATCCGCCGAGGACCATCGAGTCCACCCCCGACGACCTCGCCGACCGGGTGGCCCGGGTGGCGGCCGAGGAACGCAACGCCGTCGATCCCGGGAGCGTGGCGGTCATCGCTCCGCAGACCCTGGTCGAAGAGGTTGCCCGGGCATTGGATCGCGCCGGCATCGAGTACGGCCGGGCGGCCCGCAACGGGCTGGAGTCCCAGGTCACACTCGTGCCGGTGAGCCTGGTCAAGGGCCTGGAGCTCGACGCCGCCGTGGTGGTCGAGCCCGCAGCCATCGTCGACGAGGAGGCGCAGGGGCCCCGGGCCCTGTACGTGGCGCTCACGCGGGCCACCAAGCGCCTCGCGATCGTCCACGCTCGCCCGCTGCCCGAGCCTCTCCGCTGAGCCGCTTGCGCCGCGACCGCTACGACGTCGTGGTGGTGGGAGGCGGGCACAACGCCCTCGTGGCCGCCGCCTACCTGGGACGGGCGGGCCTGTCCGTGTGCGTCCTCGAACGGGCGGATCACCTCGGCGGCGCCGCGGTCAGCGGACGGGTCTTCGCCGGGGTCGACGCCCGGCTGTCCCGCTACTCGTACCTCGTGAGCCTGCTGCCCGATCGCATCGTGGGCGACCTCGGGCTTCGGCTCACCCTCGCATCGCGGGCGGTCGCATCGTTCACGCCCGTGCGGAGGGCGGGCCGCGGCGACCTTGGCCTGCTCGTGGAGCGCCGCCCCGGCCCCGCCACCGCCGAGTCGTTCTGCACGCTCACGGGATCCGACCGCGAGTACGCGGCCTGGTGCGACTTCTATGCCGACGCGGCCCACTTGGCCGAGGTCGTGGCGCCGACGCTGCTGGAGCCGCTGGCGCCGGCGGACGAGCTGCGCCGCCGCGTGGGCGATGCCCGCTGGGAGAGGTTGGTCGGCCAGCCCCTGGGCGTGACGCTGGAGCAGACCTTCGAGGATGATGCGGTGCGGGGCGTCGTGCTCACCGATGCCCTCATCGGCACGTTTGCGTCTGCGCACGACCCGGCGCTGCGGCAGAACCGCTGCTTCCTCTACCACCTGATCGGCAACGGAACGGGTGAATGGCGGGTGCCGGTCGGCGGCATGGGCGCCGTCGCCGCCGAGCTGGAACGGGCGGCGCGAGCCGCCGGCGCCGACCTCGTGACCAACGCCGAGGTCGTGCGGGTCGACACCGATGGCTCCGACGCCGAGGTCGCCTACGCCAGCGACGGAGGTGACGGCGAGGAGTTGAGGGTCGCGGGCAAGTTCGTACTGGCGGGCGTGGCGCCTGCGGTGCTCGATCGGCTGCGGGGGCGGGCCGGCGGGCCGCCGCCCGAGGGCGCGCAGGTGAAGATCAACATGGTGCTGGAGCGGTTGCCGCGACTGCGCAGCGGCCACGATCCCGCGGTCGCCTTCGCCGGGACGTTCCACATCGACGAGGGCTACGCGGCCCTGGAGTCGGCTCACGCCGCGGCCTCGGCCGGTCGGCTGCCCGACCCGCTGCCGAGTGAGGTGTACTGCCACACGCTGACGGATCCTTCGATCCTGGGACCGGAATTGGCGGCCCGCGGCGTGCAGACCCTCACGCTGTTCGGCCTGCAGACCCCGGCCCGGCTGTTCGCCGGCGACCGGGACGGCTCCGTTCTCGACGAGGCGGTTCGCCGCCATGTCGCGGGCCTCGACGCCTACCTGGTCGAGCCGCTCGCCGCATGCCTGGCCCGCGACGCCGAGGGCCGGCCGTGCCTGGAGGCCGTCGGGCCGGCGGGCCTGGAGTCCGGCCTCGCCATGCCCGGTGGCCACATCTTCCACGGCGACCTGAGCTGGCCGTGGGCGGAGGACGATGACGGCGACCGCTGGGGGGTGGCCACGGACGTCGCCAACGTGCTCTTGTGCGGCGCCGGGGCCCGCCGGGGTGGCGGCGTCAGCGGCATAGGCGGCCACAACGCCGCCATGGCCGTCCTGGAGCGTCGCCCGATCTGACGCCCTGAGGGAGGGCGGCGCTTGCTCGTCTTCGGCACGCCAGCGGTACGGTGTGAGGCACGATGAACGTGCCGGTGGCCATCGATGTGCGGGCGGTCTCCAAGAGGTTCGGGGAGCTAGAGGTGCTCCGCGACGTCGACTTGCGGGTCGAGCCCGGCCGGATCGTGGCGCTGTTGGGCTCGAGCGGCTGCGGCAAGACGACGTTGCTGCGCACCATCGCCGGGCTTGAGCGACCCGACGCCGGCGAGGTCCGGGTCGGCGACCGATTGCTGTCGGCGGCGGCCCGCGACGTGCACGTCCCGCCGGAGAAGCGGCGTGTGGGCATGGTGTTCCAGGACTGGGCGCTGTTCCCGCACCTGACCGTCGCCCAGAACGTGGGCTACGGGCTGCCGCGCGCGGAGCGACGGGGTCCCCGGGTGGCCGCGGCGCTGCACATGGTGGGCCTGGACGGGCTGGGCGATCGCCAGCCGGCCACCATGTCGGGTGGACAGCAGCAGCGCGTGGCGCTGGCCCGGGCCCTGGCGCCCCAGCCGGGGGTCCTGCTGCTGGACGAGCCGTTCTCGAACCTCGACTCGACGCTCCGGGTGCAGGTCCGTACCGAGGTGCACGAGCTGCTCGCCGACCTCGGCGTCACCACGGTGTTCGTGACGCACGACCAGGAGGAGGCGTTCGTGCTGGGGGACGAGGTGGCGGTCATGCAGGCGGGCGGCATCGTGCAGCAGGCGCGCCCCGCGGAGCTCTACGCCCGTCCCGCCACACCGTGGGTGGCGACGTTCGTGGGTGACGCGAACCTCGTGGTGGGCGACGGCCGGGGCGACCATGCCGTGACCCCTGTGGGCGACGTCGCGCTAGACGTCTCCGAGGCCGGAGGCTCGGCGCGTGGCCCGGTCGAGGTCGTGCTCCGGGCGGAGCAGCTGCGCCTCGACCCGCTCGGCGCTGCGACCGCCGACGCCGGCCGGGGCGTGCCGGCCACGGTCCAGCTGATCGAGTACTACGGCCACGACACCGTCTACCTGGTGCGCCCCGACGGCGCCGAGCCGGTCCGCGCTCGCGCCGCGGCCACGCCCCGGTTCGGCCGCGGCGATCGCGTCCTCCTGACGTACGAGGGCCCACCCGCGGTGGTGTTCCCGGCCCCCGACCGCACGGCCGTGGCCGAGGCCGAGGCGCCTATGGCCGATGACGACGACGGCGCGGATCGCCGGTCCCGGTCCCGGCGGCTTCCGGCCGTGGCCGAGGCCGAGGCGCCTGTGGCCGATGACGACGACGGCGCGGATCGCCGGTCCCGGTCCCGGCGGCTTCCGGCCGCGGCAGGCCGGCCCCTCGACGCTCGGTGATCGCCATCATCGGGGCGGGCCCGGCCGGGCTCGCCGCCGCATGGCGCACCGCGGCCACCGGCTACGAGGTGGTCGTGGTCGAGCGGGCGCCGGTCGTCGGGGGGATGGCCGGGTCGTTCGAGGTGGCCGGCCTCCGGGTCGACCACGGCAGCCATCGGCTCCACCCGGCCACCCCGCCGCCGATCCTGGCGGCCCTGCGCGGCCTGCTCGGCGCCGACCTCCAGGTGCGGCCCCGCCACGGGCGCATCCGATTGCTCGAGCGCTGGGTGGCCTTCCCGTTGCGGGCGGGCGACCTGGTGCGGCGCACGCCCCCGACCTTCGCGATCAGGGCGGCCGCCGATGCGTTCGCAGGGCCGATGCGCCGCCCGCGGGACGACACCTTCGCCGACGTGGTGCGGGCGGGGCTCGGGCCCGCGGTGCTGGATGCCTTCTATGCCCCCTACGCCCGCAAGCTGTGGGACACGCCCCCGACGGAGCTGGCGGGCGAGCTGGCCCGCCGACGGGTGAGCGCCTCGTCACCGGCGGACATCCTGCGCCGCCTGACGCGCGGCTCCCGTTCCGCCGGTCGCACGTTCCTGTATCCCCGCCGTGGGTTCGGCTCCTTCCCCGAGGCGCTCGCCCAGGCCGCCTGCGACGCCGGCGCGGACGTCCGCCTCGGCTGCGGCGTCGAGGCCCTCTGCCGACAGCCCCACGGGGGCTGGCGCCTAGCGCTAACCGACGGCACCGGCCTCGACGCCGAACACCTGTGGTCGACCATCCCGTTGCCGGCGCTGGCGGAGATGGTCGAGCCGCCCCCTCCGGCAACCGCCCAGGAGTCCGCGGCGGGGCTGCGGCACCGGGCCATGGTCCTGCTCTACCTGGTGCTCGACCGACGCCAGTGGACGGAGTACGACGCCCACTACTTCCCCACGCCGGAGGTGTTCGCGTCCCGGCTCTCCGAGCCCCGCAACTACCGCGACAACCCGGACGATCCCGCCGATCGGACGGTGCTCTGCGCGGAGATCCCGTGCTGGGCCGGGGACGACGTCTGGCGGTCCGCGGACGTGGACCTCGCCGCCCGCCTCACCCAGGAGCTGGTGGCGACCGGGCTCCCCGACGCCCGCCCGGTCGAGGTGGCAAGCCGTCGCCTCCCGCACGTCTATCCGGTCTATCGGCCGGGGTTCGCCGACGATCTTGCGGCCTTGGAGCGCTGGGCGACCGACGCCGGGTTGGTCACCTTCGGCCGCCAAGGCCTGTTCACCCCCGACAACACGCATCACGCCCTGGCCATGGGCTGGGCGGCCGCGGACGCGCTGCGCCCGGACGGCACGTTCGACCACACCGCCTGGCGGGTCGCCCGCGACGGCTTCCGCTCGTTCGTGGTCGAGGACTGACCGGCCACCTTGCCTCCCAGGGGTTCGCCCCTCATGCCGCCCGCCGTCCCGCCGGCGCGAGCTGCTCCAGCCTCACGGCCCGGGTTTCCGCGACGTCGGCGCAGACGGCGCTTGGGTCGTGCACGACCTGCGAGAACATGAACCTGAGCGGCACCCAGCCCGCCTTGATCACCTGCGCATCACGCTCCCGATCACGGCGCATGTCGGTCAGCCGCATGTGATACGTGCGCCCGTCGGCCTCGATGACGATGCCCGCGTCGGGGTAGGCCGCATCGACGAGCCCTCCGCCGAGCTGGCGGAGGCGTCCGGGGATTGGCATCTGGCGGACCGGTGGCGGCAAGCCGCCCGCAGCCAGGGCCGTGAACAGAGCCTGCTCGAGCTTGGACTGCGCCGGCACCTCCGTGCCGTGTCGGTCGTCCAATAGCTTCGCCAACGTGGCCATTCCCGGCTTGCCCGGCCGGACGACGTCGTTGAATGCGCCGCCGATGGCAGGCCAGGTCGTCGCCCGACGCTGGACTAGATCGTCGGCCACCTCGCCCAACCGATCGTGCCCGAGGCGCGACGCCAGGTCGACGATCGAGCGGGCCGCCGTCACGACAGGCAGTCGGTCGACCTTCGTGCGGTGGCGCCGGTGCACGTCGTCTATCTGGTGCACACAGATGCCGGATAGGCGCTGGTGGGCGCCGTGCGGCGCGATCAAGGTGATGGGAATGGGAGACAGCCTTGTCGCCCCGTGCAGCAGAGCGGCCGACTCGTGGGAGACGAGCGCCGCGGCGCCGGCAGCCAGGACCGCGACCCACAGGTCGACGGAGCGCGCCGGGGGAGTGCCTGCAAGGACATACACGCCTGGATGCATCCGCTCCCAGAGACCGCTCTGCAGGCGCCGCCCGACCGTCGCCCGCCCGACCCCGACGCCTCTCGCTTGCGCCCAGGTGAATGCCCCACCTTGTCGGCGGGCCAGGAGCGCAATGCGTGCATCCAGTGCCATGGAATCCATGGGACAAGCATGCACAAGACCTGTGACATTTTAGATGCCATGAAATGTGAGGAACGCCTGGCCGTGGTCCGGGCACGTGAGGTCATGGGTTCCGGCAGGTGACGGGCGAGGCAATGGGTTCCGGATTTAGAGCCCATGACCTCGGGCTGCAAGGGGCGGAACCCATGACCTCGTGGCGCCGTGGGCCTCGCCGCCGATCCTGCGGACATCGGGGTGACCGTCGGCGGCGGGCAAACGTGAGGTCATGGGTTCCGGCGAGCGCCGGGCGAGGCAATGGGTTCCGCTGGTGGAACCCATGACCTCGGGCTGCAAGGGGCGGAACCTATGACCTCGGGGGTGGAAGGGCCTCGCGCGGCTTCGGGGTCACGGGCGCGTCGGCGCCTCGGCGACCTGGACCCTCAGCGGGGGCGGCCGAGCATGTACGGGATCAGTGCCCTGACGAAGTCCTTGTCCTCGCCGTCGGCGGCGTCGGCGAAGGCCGCCTCGAAGGCCTCCTGTGCGGAGCCGGCGATGCCTTCCGCGTAGGCGCGGGCGAACTCGATGCTCCCGTAGGCGTCGAAGAGAGCG
>Ga0081455_10002372_pt1 | contig 22497 bp, 26 predicted proteins | sample TabmetS3T2R1_FD_70207 | JGI IMG/M metagenome (GOLD analysis project Ga0081455, IMG submission 70207) | Tabebuia heterophylla rhizosphere microbial communities from the University of Puerto Rico - S3T2R1 | ecosystem: Host-associated > Plants > Roots > Rhizosphere ...
CCGCGGCCTCGACGCTGGCGCGGGTCGTGTCGAAATGCGTGTTGCTGACGGGGATTTCGCCTGGCTTCAGAATCGTGCCGAGCAGGATTCGTTCTGCTGCCCGGCCTTGGTGAACAGGGATCACCTCGGGGTAGCCGGTGAGCTCGCGGACCACCGCATCGAACCGCTGGAAAGACCGGGCGCCCGCGTAGGATTCGTCGCCCGACATCAGGGCAGACCATTGTGCGGCCGACATGGCGCTCGTCCCGGAGTCGGTCAGGAGGTCGATCGTGATCACGGATGCGGGGACACCGAAGAGGTTGTACCCGGCTTCTGCCAGCGCCTGTTCGCGTTCATCGCGTGTCGGGAAAGGGATCGGCTCGACTGTCTTGATCCGAAACGGTTCCATGAACGCCGGCACCGCCTGAGCTTATCGACGGGAACCTGGGGCCGACCATCCCGATCGCGCGCCGCGTCGTCCGGTTCGCGGTGGCTCACCGCGGCGTGACAGTCAGCTACAGTGGTCTGGTTCAGACTTGCTGTCGGACACGTCAGCGCACAGAATCAAGGTTTCGTGTCGAACGCGTCGAACAAGGAGGACAACGGTGTCCGTTACCGGCGAAGGACAGCGTCTCGACGTCGGGCTGAGCCACGGCGAGGTACTGGCGGCTTTGCTCCATGCACTCATCGAACGCGAAGGTAATTCGGTTACAGTCCCCGCCACGGACTTCTGGGTCGCCGCTGCCGCGGTAAAGCGCGGCGATGTCCGCGGCTTGCAAATCTCACACGAACAGAACGGTTCTATTACATTCCGGCTCAAAACGTGAGGGATTTCGAAGTTCCTGGGTCAGCGGATCCAGTGGTCGAGTCCACCGACGGAGAGTGCGGGCATGAGCACGGAGCATCGCCACTCGGCGGGTACACCCAGCGCGAGGTCGGCCAGGTGGTTGTCCCATTTCCGGCTGGAGCAACTCGATCCGGACCGGTTTGACGCTCGCGTGCGGCATGTCGAGGTGTGCAACGATTTCGCACTGTCCTATCTGACCTTCGGCGGTCCGATCGAAGTCGAACTTCCGCCGCTGCAGGAGACCTACCTCATCGTCATCCCGATCCGCGGGGACATCCGGCTGCTCAGCGGAGGAGTGGATGTGCGGGCGACGTCGCGGCGAGCTGTGATCGTCGATCCGGCCGATTCCCATTGGCAGGTGTGGCCGGCCGGCGCCGAGGTGCTGTTCGTGCACCTCGACGTCGGCGCTGTGGACACGCTGGCAGCCGAAGGTACCGGACGGGTGCGGTTTCGGCCCGTCCTCGATCTCGGCACCGACCTCGGGCGCGGGTGGTTCGACTCGCTGATGTCGCTGATCCAGCGGCTTGACGGTGCCGGCCAGGATGAGCGAGATCCGTCCGATGTGGCCTGTTGCGCCACGAAGTTGACCAGCCGCCTGCTCGAGTTTCAGCCACTCATGTGATGGCACCTCGCATGATCTGGTAGCGCTGGGGCCAGTGTGACCAGTACGCGCCGGTGTGCCCGAGCTCGGTCAGCTTGAGCAGAAATGGATTGTCCGCGTAGTTGTTGTCCTCCGGCGACAGACCAGGTGTAGTGGGCAGCATGACGCGATGGCGATCAGCGGGAGGAACACAGTCCCAGAGCAGATCGAGGCTCGCCTGCCACCGGTCGCTCGGTCCTGGCGTGTCACGCTCGCCGTCGGGGAGGTCGGGGGAGAAGTAGTAGACCGGGCGAAAGCGGCCTTGCCGGTCGAACATGAACTGACGTTCGTAGGCGACCTGGTTCTCGCATCGTTCGCGCGGGGCGAGCAGGACGGGCTCGGTCGCCGTGTTGGACTGAAGTCCCGGGATCGAGGTGGTTCCGTTGCTCCGCGAGGCCAGATCGAGGCCCAGCGGTGAGTACGGAAACACCCGGATCCCCAGCGTGTAGCCGACCACAGTGGCCTCGAGGTCGAGCGTGACCCGGACGCTCTCGCGCAATGTTTCCTCGGTTTCTCCCGGCATTCCCAGGAGGACCTCGACCATCGTCAGCATGTTGTACTTACGTGCCCACTCGCACACCCGGCCCACGTCTTCGGTTGTGTAGAAGCGGCGGCCCTTCCCCGTGACCTTCCAATCGTCGAGCAGGTCGTCACGGACGTGGTCCGGGGCCACGTTGATCCCCGCGCAGCCGGCCTCGGCGAGCAATTCGGCGTACTCGGAGTCGAACGGTGCCGGCTGCACGTAGACCCACAGTCGCAAGTCGTGGAGCGGCGACGACTTGTCAAGGCGTTTACGGCGGACGATCTCGCGCAGTACCTTCTTGCTGTGCGCGATGTTGAGGTTGAACTCGCTGTCGGTGGTGTGCAGGTCGTGAACACCTTGGCCGACCAGCGACTGCATCTCGTCGACCACCGCATGCGGTGACCGCAGGGCGAACCAGTTTCCCTTCGCGTCTGGCTCGACGCAATGCGTGCACGCGAACGTGCACCCGTTCTTCGTCAGGATGTTTCCGAGCCCGCCCCGGTGGTAGTACGCGAGGTTGTCGACCGCGTACGGGGTCGCGGAACGGCGCGTGTACGGTGTCGCCGCGTTGATCAGGCGAGCCCGGCCCTGGCTGCTCTGGATACTGATCGGCGAACTCTCCCGGACCGATCCCGCATGGTCGTTGACGATGATTCCCGGCACCGCCTTCGGGCTCCGTTGTTCCGCAAGCGCTTCGGCGAGCCGGACGATGGTGATCTCGCCGGGCCCCTTGACTCCGAAGTCGATGTCGAAGTAGTCGACGAGCGCGAACGGCATCGAGGAGAAGCCGACGCCTCCCGCGACGAGCGGAGCGCTGGTACGGTCCGCGATCGCTTTGATGATCCTTCTGTGCGAGTCGAGGAAGACCCGCTGCTCCTGTGGGTAGATCGTGTCGGTATTTCTAATTGTCACCCCGACGAGCACTGGGGATCGTGACGCAAAATACTCGTGAATCGCGCGCTCCCAGTCGTCGCGGACGAACGTGAGGTCGAGAACCTCCACGTCGAAACCGGCGGTCTCGAGAGAGGTCGCCAAGATGTCCAGCGCATACGGTGTGATTGGCGGGTGGACCAGATTTGGATTGACCAGCGTGACGAGGCTTGTGTCCGTCATCGACCCCTCTCCCTGTGCTAGCGCCAATCTCAAACGTAGGGAATCCGTCGGGCTTGCTGACGCCGGTTTGCGCGAACGGGATGGGAACGCACGCCAACCGGACGGGCGGTCCAGGTCGGGGTTGGCTGCTGTAGTATCGGGAACCTCCAAGCACGGCCTGCCAGCCGGTTCGCGCCCTGCAAGTTGCTACTTGCAAGTAAGCCCCCGCTTGGCGGTATCACCCGGGTTCCCGTCGCCCCACAATCGATCGCGTAGATGCAATGGCGCATCTCTTTGGCCGGGGGAGATCAAGTATAGAGATGTCTTGTGGGGGTCGCCATGACTGAGCCGCTTTCGCTGCTGAGACGGTACGAAGTGTTTCGTTCGGACAACTTGGATTATGTCCGGGAGGAGGTCGGCCGGATCTTCTGCCCGCATGAACTCGGCCTGTACGGACGCGGTTCGCGACTCGACGCCCGCATGCGGTCCAAGCGTTTGCGTGACATTACGATCAATCTTGTCTCATACGGCGGTGATGTGTCGATCGAGCCAGGACTGCTCGACGACTTCTACGTGATCATGATTCCGTTGCGTGGCAGCGCGAATGTGCGATGCGGAACCGAGGAGATCGACTCGCATCCTGGCCTGGCGACCGTCCCGAATCCCGATCGGCCGCTGCGGATGCGCTGGACCGCGGACTGTGTCCAGCTGATCATGCGGATTGATCGTGCGGCTCTCGAGGCGTGCCTGCGTGATGAGCTGGGCCGCCCGCTGGATGAGGGAGCGCTGGACTTCCAGATGGGCATGAACGTCACCTCCGGTCTCGCCTCCAGCTGGCGGCGCGTCGCGCTCATGATCACTCGTGAGCTGGACGAGGAAGAGAACATCATCGACTGCAAGCCGTCGATCCGTGGGTGGGAGAACGCGCTGATGGTCAACTTATTGCGCGCCCAGCCGCACAACTACGACTTGGGCGTCGACGGGAAGGCGCGCGCGCTGGCGAGGCCGGAGGTCAATTCCGCGCTGAGGTTGCTCAAGGACAACCCCGAGGACGACTGGACCGTGACGAGGCTCGCGCGCCGGCTGGGAGTCGGTCCGCGCAAGCTCCAGCAGGGGCTTCAGGAGATCGGCACCACGTTCACGCATGAACTGCGCAGCGCGCGGCTGCACCGCGTCCATAACATGCTCTACGCCGCCGCGCCCGGCACGACCACGGTATCCAAGGCCTTCGCGCAGAACGGGATAACGCACCACGGTCACGGTGCGGCGCAATATCGGGACCTATTCGGCGAACGCCCGTCCGACACCTTGCGCCGATGAGCTGAACCCCGCCTGCGCGATCGGGACATCGCTGGACGCGAATCGGACATGTGAGGGGCGACCGGATGCTCTACCGTGAGTGGCACACCAGTGCACCCGACCGCGGCTTGCCGCGCATTGGTGTGGTCGACCGGTCGATAGGTCGAAGATCGAGATCCTGGGGAGTATTCGAATGTCCATTCCGGTTCCGCGTCGCGAAGCATCGATAACCGTCGTCACGCGCATGCTGATTGATCACTTTGAGTCGGAACACCTGGTCCCCGGTCAGAAACTGCCATCGGAGCGGGCGCTCTGTGAGAGGCTGGGGGTGGGTCGGTCCACGCTGCGTGAGGCGATGAAGTCGCTCGAACTGCTGGGCCTTGTGGACCAGCGCGTCGGCGACGGCACGTATCTGGCTCAGTCCGGCTCCGCGCTCCTGCCGAGCGTCGTCTCGTGGGGAATCATGCTGGACGAGCCGAAGACGGACGACGCGCTCGACATGCGCAAGCTGGTGGTCGTGCAAGCGGCCGAGTGGGCGGCCGCTCGCCGGGCCCCGGCGCAGCTTACGCGGATGCGCGACTTTCTCGAGCAATTGAGCGCCGCCAGGACGGATCCCGGCAGGTTCGCCGAGACGGACTCTGCGTTCCACCGGTATCTCGGCGAGGTCAGTGGCAACACCATCCTGGCCGGCACGGTCACCCGGATCCACGCGCTGCTCCTCGCGTGGACCACCCGGGCTATCGACGTCGACCAGACCCTGAGTGAGTACCGACTGCTCCTGAAAGCCATCGACGCGGCCGACCCCGCGGAAGCCCGCGAGGTAATGGCCGGCCACGCCGATCGGGTTGCCGCGGCGGTCCGGGTGTTGGTGCGGGAGTCAAGGCGTGAGGCCCGCGAGCCAACCTGAGCGTGACCGCCGGCGGGATCGAATCGCGCATGTCTCGGATTGCGGGTGCCTCGGCCACTGCCGCAGGATCGGTCACGACTGGTTCTGCATAGGCGGGAGGGTAGTCGGTGCCGGACATCGTTGGGCTCGACCACACGGGCGTGGTGGTCACTGATCTCGAAGCGGCGATCGACTTCTACACCGAAGTTTTCGGCGCTCAGCTCGTCGGTAGGGAGGCCGACACCGAGGTCGACCCCGAGACCATCGGACTTCCTGGCGAGGAGGTCCGTCTCCGCGGCGCTCTCCTCCGCTGCGGACGGGGCTTGCTGGAACTACACGAGTACCTGACCCCTCGCGGTCACGAGTCCAGGCGACCGTGCGATGTGGGCATCGGCCATATCGCGTTCGCCGTAGAAGACATAGATGCCGTGTACGAACGGTTGCGAGAAGCCGGCATCTCCTTCAACACCAGCCCGCGCGAGATCGAAACGGGCTTCTACGCAGGACGGCGATGGGTCTACGGAAGGGACCCATGGGGTGTCGTGATTGAACTCTGCCAACATCCGCGCGGCGGAAAGGGCCACGGTTGAGATCGACCACCGGAATTGATACAGCGACGTGCATCTACGGCGAGCAGGAAGTTGTCGCGCCCTTGATCGAGGCCGCAGCGGCCTACGACGTCAGGCTTGCGGTCGCATCGATGCCGCGGCGGTCGGCGGAACCATTTGTGGAATGGCTGAGCCGCCCGGCTGCCGCGACGGTAACGCGTCTGCGGCGTCTCGCTATCGACACGACGTCCGGTTCGGCTGCGAGACCCCTCGTGATCGCGTGGGTTTTTCCGGAAGCCATCACGGGCGACGAGCAGGTGGCCAGGCGTGCCGCTGTGGAAGCGTTGCGCGGAATCGTCCAGTCGATCACTCGCGAAAAGGAATCCGACTGGCCTCCGACGAATGGGATCGCCGCGGAGCGACGCCACCTGGCCAGCGTGGTCGCGACCGTTGCCTTCCTGGGCGAACCGTCTGCGGCCTTCACTGCCGGAGCCACCTTCGATTTGACATCTGAATTGGGGGAGATGTCGTGACTGTCCTCGTGACCGGCTCGGCCGGAGCGATCGGCAAGGCCTGTGTCGAGCGGTTTCTCTCCGACGGCCACGAGGTCGTCGCGCACGCTCGCGACGCAGCCCTCTGGTCGGGCCTCCGGGGTGTTACCCCGGTATCTGGCGACCTGCTCGAGGACCGCTGTCTGGAGCGCCTGGCCCGCGCGGTCGACGGGGCGGAGCTGCGGGCTGTGGTCGCAGCGCATGGGATAGCCGGATCGGCCAACGTCGAGGACTGTCACGAGGATTTCGTCAGCAGGGTCCTCGACGTCAACTTCCGGACGATTCCGAGACTCTTCCGGGCGGTCACCCCGGCCTTGGAACGAGCCGGGGGAGCGTTTATCGCGGTCGCCTCGCAGGCTGCATTGGCCGGCGAGGCCGGCAATGTCGCCTACTGCGCCGCGAAGTTCGCCGTGGTGGGATGGGTGAATGCCATGGCGGCCACTGCGACAGGTGTCTCCCTACCCGCATTGTGTCCTGGGGCAACCAATAGCAAGCTCCTCGTCGCGGCCCAACAGCGATTCGCCGCTGCCGCGGGCGTGAGTCCTGGGCAGTACTACCGTGATCGCGCGAAACAGATCTCGATAGGACGCTACGGCGAGCCAGAAGAGATCGCTGGTGCGGCGGCCTACCTCGCTGGGGGCCTCCCTCGGCCTCGCGTGCTCGCGGTGACCGGTGGAGACGTGCTGTATTGATGGTCGTTGATCACCACACGACGTCGCCGCCCGTGGCGGCGAGCACGCGGGGACGAGGTCCAGGACCTGTGCCGAGGTATACCGCCGCCGCAGCGGTTTCCTCGGCTGCCGCGAACCTCCCAATGGGTATTTGCGCTGCGCGCGCGGCGATGAAGTCGGTGATCTCGTCTCTCGTCGTCGCTCCGTTCGCCCGCGCGAATCCCTCTTGTGCGTTGTAGAGGAGTGGACTCTCGGTACATCCGGGGCACAAGACGTGGAGTCCGACGCCTCGGCGCGCGAGCTCCGGGCCGAGTTCGCGGGCCCAGCCAATCAGAGCGAACTTCGCGGCGCTGTAAGCGGTGTTGTTGGCCTCGCCGATCAGCCCAGCTTGTGAGGACACCGCGACAAATCGGCCACCGGCGTGTTCCAGCGCAGGCAGGGTTGCGGTCAGCAACGCTGTGACACATGTGAAGTTGACATCCACCACGGCGCGGATGAACTCGGGTGTCATCGCGCCCAGCGCGCCGGCGCCTTCGATGCCGTGCGCCGCGATGACGCACTGTAGGCCCTGATCCGGGATCATGGCTCGTAAGGAGTCATGCCCCGCTGGGTCGAGGAGGTCGCCCTGCACGGGCTGAACGAGGTCGGAGTCGACAGCCGGCATCCGCAGGTCATGTGCGATGACCTCTTCGCCGGCGTCCGTGAGCAGACTTACCGCGGCCTTGCCAATGGCGCCGTTGGCGCCGGTGACGACGGAGGTCATCGGACCGTCACCCCGTCCGAAGACCTGACGTCGATCGTGGCGCCCGTGACGAAGTTGGACCGGGTCGATGCGAGGAACTCGAAAGTGGCTGCGAGCGCGTCATCGCCGGCCTTTTCGCAGAGGACGGTATTGATGCGAAGATCAGGTCCGATCTCTCGTGCCAAACCGTGGCATATACCGCGGACTGCTTCGGCCAGGGCAGACCGAAACGCCCGGCTTTCCGGTCGAGCATCTGCACTGACCTCCACTACGACAGCGACCCTGAGGGGAGCCGCTGGCGGCTGGTCGTATGCGAGATGGCGGATGTACGACAGTAGGTCAACGATGCAGTCCGTTGTCGCCTCGGCTGACCAGCCCTCCTCGGTCCGGTCGCTCGCGATCAAGGCGATCAACCAGGCTGTCTCATCGTCCGGTGAGGGCGTTCTCCTGACGACGAGCCGATTCGTAGCTGTTGTCGTGGTCATTGGACTGTGTCCCCACCTTCATCGTCGCGATTGGCATTGACCTGCTCGTAGCTCCGGTTCACGAGCTCCAGAATGTTGCCGAAGGGATCCTCGCAGTAGCAGACGATGCACCCTGGTGCTACCTCGTGAAACTGACTGCGTCGTTTGCCCCCGAACTGCTCGAGGCGTTGAGCGGTGTCCTCGATCTCGGGACAGGTGAAAGCGATGTGGAAGATCCCCGTCTTCCAGTATTCGAAGTTGTCGATGCGTTGCTCGGCGGCGGGCTCGCTGAACTCGAAGATTTCGATTCCGGTCCCGTTCGCCGTAGCTAGATGAGCAACCCGGACCTGTTTCCACTGCGGGCCGAAAATGTCGGCCGGAGGTTCGCTGTCGGGCGCCTCGATATCCAATGTCAACGGGCCGCGAATGAGTCGAAGGCCGAACACGTCCTGGTACCACTCGATCGCATTCTCGAGGTTGGTGACGGACAGGCCTGCGTGGTTGAACGCTTGGATCATGGTCATCACTCCGCCGTCGATGGCCCCGTCGCCATGTGCAGACGGTAAGCGCGAGTGCGGAGCGTGTCAATGGTTGACCGGTCGGCCGAAGTGGGGCAGGCTGCTTCTCGACACGGAGGTCCCGTTCGCGCGTGGACGACGGACGAGCCGGCAGCGCGTCGCGACCAGGAGTGTCCGATGGGCGCGCCACGAGAGGTCGCCGCGTCGACAACACGCTCGGAGGGAGCGATCAGTGGGGATTCTCGAGCCCGACAGACACGAAGGCGTTGCTGACCGCCTGCGCGCGGGAGAAGGCCTGGTCGGCGTTGTGCTGAAGATGCCCGGCCCAGCGCTCGCCGAGGTCGCCGGGCACGCGGGGCTTGATCTTGTCGTGCTCGATGCCGAACACGGCCCGAACGGCGCTGACATGCTGGAACATCACGTGCGTGCCGCCGATTGCGCGGGGATACCGGTTCTGGTGCGTGTCAGTGCGAACGACCGGACACAGATCCTCGCCGCGCTTGATGGCGGCGCGACCGGTGTGATCGTGCCGCATGTCAACACCCCTGAGGAGGCCGCGGCGGCGGTCCGTGCCGCGTACTACCCGCCGGATGGCAACCGGGGCTTCGCCTTGTCGACTCGCGCCGGCTGGTATGGCACCCGCAGGCTCGAATCCCATCTCGGGGACGCCGCACGCCAGACGCTGGTGATCGTCCAAGTCGAGGATGCGGCAGCGATTCCTTACGTAACAGCCATTGCGGCAACACCGCGGGTCGATGCGGTGTGGATGGGCCCTAGCGATCTGTCGATGTCGCTCGGCCACCCTTCGGAGTTCACACATCCGGAGGTCGTCGCGGCAGTCGACCAAATCGACTCGCAGATCAAGCGGGCCAACGGCGCTCGGTTATGCGTGATCGTGCGCACCGAGGACGAGGCGCGCGCCTGGCGCCGGCGCGGCGCCGGGCTCGTGCTGTTCAGCGCATTGGACCTGATCGCCGATCGTTTCGCAGAACTGGCGACGGAGGCGATCCCACGCGGTCTCCGAGGTGGCCCAGCAGGTAATGGGCAGCTGCCTACGCCCCGACCCGCCCAGACAGTGTCAGATCCCACCTAACCTCAGGAGATGCGATGAGCGAAGTTGCCGGACCGGCGCGCGACGGCGATGTCGTCTTCAGCGGCTATGGGAACAAGACCATCCTCGAACGTCTCGCACTAAATCACCGTGTCGCCCTCGTGACCGGTGCCGGGCAGGGCATCGGACGAGCGTTCGCGCACGCGCTGGCCGAAGCCGGCGCGGCAGTAGCGGTGGTCGATCTCGATGCCGGCAAGGCCAAGACGGTGGCGGACGAGCTCACGACGAAGGGCGCCCGCGCGACCGCCATCGACGTCGACGTTACTGATCCTTCCCAAGTGCGCGAGATGATCGACCGTACGGCTTCCACACTCGGCGGTTTGCATATCGCCGTCAACAACGCCGGCGTCAACCGCAATTCGGCGGCCGAAGAAACGCCGCTGTCCGAATGGGACGAGGTGTTCGAGCTGAACACCAAAGCGGTCTTTACCTGCTGTCAGGCCGAGGCACAGGCAATGCTGCGGCAGGGTTACGGGAAGATCATCAACACCGCGTCCATGGCGTCACTGATCGTTCCCCACCCTCAAAAGCAGGCCGCCTACAACGCCTCGAAGGCCGCAGTTGTCCAGTTGACACGGACGTTGGCAGCCGAATGGGCGGACCGCGGCATCCGGGTCAACTGCATGTCGCCCGGTATCATCCGAACGCCGCTGATCGACACGAATCCCGCGTTGCGGCCACTTGTCGATCGCTGGACCGCGGACATTCCGATGGGGTGCCTCGGCGAGGTCACCGACCTCCAGGCGGGCGTGGTGTACCTCGCCTGCGAGGGGTCCGACTACATGACGGGCCACAACCTCGTCATCGAGGGTGGCCAGACCCTCTGGTAGCTGCTGCCTCAGGTGGGTACGGGGTCGGTGCGCTGCTCGGGCAAGCTGGCCCGCAGCCGGCGGGTCGCCCGCTCCATGTGTGCAGTCATCGCCTGACGTGCGGCGGCCGGATCGCCGGCGTCGATCGCCTTGAGGATCGGCTCGTGCATGGCGAGCGATGTCTTGGTCTCGCCGGCGGTGTGGATAACCCGTGACGCCCAGGTGCGCAACAGCGCCTGGATGTTGGTCAGCACCCCGACGAGCACGCTGTTGCCGCTGGCGCGCGCGACTTCGAGGTGGAACGCGATATCGGCCTCGATGTAGCGGTCCAGGTCGTCGTGCGACTCACGCATCTGCTCGATCAGCTCGTGGAGCCGCGCGAGCTGGTCCTCGGTCCGACGTTCGGCGGCAAGCTGCGCTAGGAGGACTTCCAGATGGAACCGAGCTTCGAGCATGTCGTCCCGCTGGTGCTCGGTGAGCAACAAGCCCCACTGGATGACCTGCGGAAGCAGCTCAGAGCTGGACCCGCTCAGATAGGTGCCGTCGCCGACGCGCTGCTCGACCAGCCCGAGCAGCTCGAGCGACTTGATCGCTTCGCGGATCGTGGACCGGCCGACCCCGAGAGTCTCGGCCAGCTGCCGCTCCGAGGGGATCTTCTGCCCCGGCGCGACGTCACCCGACAAGAGGTAGTCGAGGAGCTGGCGCGTGGTGGCTACGCCAGGGCCTTCGCGTCGCAGGCGCCCGTTGGGCTTGGGCAAGGGTGCAGATACCACAGCGGTCCCTCCTCATCGGTCGACCGGTACGCCACCAGTAGAGCACAGGGGTGCGCCATGGTCCGTCTCGGCTGTCACTACAGAAAGTAGCATAGGTCGACCGGTTGACCAAAGGCTAGCTAGCTAGCTAGCATCGTGGTCAACATGCATCCGCTCGTAACCACGCAAGCGGCGGCCTTACGGACAAAGGAGTCCCGTATGGACAAGCCACCCCATGAGAGCGAAGTCTTGAACTGGTTCGATTCGCTATCGAACTGGGGGCGCTGGGGCGAGGACGATCAGCGTGGCACCCTGAACCTAGTTACGCCTGAAGTGAGATGCCGCGCCGCCAGGCTCGTTCGCGAAGGTATCCGAATCTCGTGTGGCCGGGATATCGAATCTCAGGGAGGCGGACCGATGCACCGACTTATGGCCAGCACGGGCCAAGGGTTGGACGAAGTGCATCGAATCCCAACGCCCCCAATCAAGTTCCACGTGGGCGAGGGAAACAGGGGCGCTTGGGCGGGGGAGTACATCTCCATGCCAGTTCACTATCAAACGCACGTGGACGCGTTGTGCCACATGTTCTGGGATGGTCGGATGTACAACGATCAACCGGCCGCGCTGGTCACATCGGAGCAAGGAGCGACTGTAAATGATATAACCGCAGCACGTGAAGGAGTTTTCACGCGCGGTGTACTACTTGACGTAGCTTCAGCGCGGGGCGGCAAATGGCTAGAGCCGGGCGACGGCGTTTATCCAGAAGACCTGGAAGTAGCTGAGCAACGTGTCGGCCTTCGCGTAGGCGAAGGCGATGCGCTGCTCTTACGTACGGGATACGGCCGGCGAATCCGGGAATCGGGTATCCTCCCGTACGACGAGCACGGGCAATCTGGGTTCCACGCGGCCTGTCTGCCGTGGCTCTATGAACGAGGCGTCGCGGTAACCGCAACCGACACAGCACACGACGTGCTGCCCTCAGGGTATGACGTGATACCCCTTCCATTCCACTATATCGGGATCGCTGCAATGGGTCTATGGACTATCGACAACGCTGATTTCGAGGACTTATGCACGAAGTGTGCCGAGGTTAGCCGATGGGAGTTTTTGTTCTCGTTCGATCCGCTGCGGATCGTCGGCGGCACCGGTAGTCCTATCAACCCAATTGCCACGCTCTGAATTCTTCAACGACTCCCTGAAAGGACCACCCACATTGATCAAGTTGAGCAGCACTTGGCATATTCCAGATTCTGAGCTCCCCGATGTGATCGACCGCTATTATTTTGACGTTCACGTTCCGAATGTTCGCCGATTGCCAAATTTGCGCCGCCACGTGGTCATGAAAGCTGTTCCCGTCGGGGCTGGCATGATGCGGGGGTTCTTGGAATCTGGAGAGTATCCTCGGATCTGGCGTGGTGAGGACATCTGGTTTGACAACCGGGAGGAGTTCGAAGCGGCTACGGATTCCTCCGAGTGGAAGTCGATTGCGGTAGACGGACTATTTTCGATGGTAGCCGGGGCTCAATCAGACCTTTTCGAGGTCGCCGAGGAATATCGCATTTCTGAGGAGTCGATCGAGTGCAAAGTGGCGCAAATAGAGTATATCGTAGACCGGGGAACGTGGCACGTTCCTGATCAAGAAGAGCCAGACGATATCGACCGCCACTACTTCGATATCCATGTCGGAAACGTGCGGAGGCTGCCGAGCATTCGGCGTCATGTGGTGATGAAATCCGCATCGTGGCCCGCTGGCCGAAACCCGCGGTGTTGGCGAGGCGCCGACTGCTGGAAAGATTCGAGCAAGGTTGACGAGGATCAGAAATTTGAGATCGATGACGGTTATATCCCGCTGCTGGCGGGCCTCGAGTTCGATCGCTTCCGTGTCCAAGAGGAATGGATATCGGATTCCGCCTCCGGGTAGGGCTAGTGCAGCGGGCCAAGTTAGGCCGGCGTGGCGAACACATCGCACGACTTAGGAGAGGAAGCACGTCAATGGCGACGATGAGCAGGCGAGAGCTGCTGAGTGTTGTGATGGCGGCGGCGGTGGCCTTGCCCGTAGCCGGTTGTGGGGGCGGAGCTGGTTCGGGTGGTGGCGGTATAAAAGGAGAGTTGCGTATCGGGCTTCCAGTGGCCGGAACCACTCTTGATCCGGGGAAGGTGCAGCATAGTCCTGGAAATGCCCTTCGGATTCTTGCCTACGATTCGCTGGTTCGAGCGAATGGGGACGGTTCTTTCGCTCCGGGTTTGGCCACCTCGTGGCGATTCGTCGGGGATGGAAATATGGTGTTTGAGTTAGTGCTGCGGCCGGATGTGATGTTCTCCGACGGCAGTCCGTTAAACGCGCAGGCGGTGAAAGCGTCGCTCGAGTACTTCCTAAAGAACAGCCCACTTGCAAGTAATCTAGGCAAGATCACCTACATTGAGGTCGTCGACGAACGCACGGTTCGCCTGCATCTGAACCAAGGAAATCCGATATTGCCATTCCTTCTTTCTGACCAGGTTCCTGCTGGCTCGGTAATCTCGTCCAAAGCGCTGGCCGACCCGTCTACACTGGCCACGATGACGGTTGGTGCTGGGCCGTATGTTCTCGATGCGGGCGGGACAGTCGCTAATGATCACTATTCACTAGTGCCGAATCGGCACTACTATGATCAGTCAGCTATCAAGTACAGCAAGATCACAGTTAGGATCATTCCTGATAGCACCGCGATGCTGCAGGCCGCAGCGACCGGGCAACTTGATGTCGCTTATGGCAACGTCGAAACCGCAGACGCGGCCGAAAGCGCCGGCTTGACCCTCGTTAGAGCCCCCAACTCGATCAACGCGCTATTCATCGAGGACTTTGCTGGTAGGATCGCTCCGGAATTGACGGATGTCCGAGTTCGGCAGGCGCTGAACCATGCGATCGACCGCGCCACCATCACCCGCGCGATCGTACGGAAATATGGACAACCGACATCGGCTTTGGTCTCCATCGGAGGATGGGACGAACAATATCGAGAATACTACGCCTACGATCCGGAAAAGGCACGATCACTTCTCGCGGATGCCGGGTATCCCGGCGGATTCACGCTAAAGGTCGTCACTTCGGCAGTGCAAGGAATTAATGGCGAGCAGAGTGCCAGGGCTCTGGCGCGTGACCTCGAAAAGGTTGGAATCAAGCTCGACCTCAAGGTCGCGACCACGGATTCCGAGTTTGTCCAGGAAGCCTTCAGCGGGACGACGCCGGTGCTCCACTCCGGATGGGCAGTCGCTTTGATGCCACTGACATACACGACGCTGATCTCGCCCGACGCGCCGATGAATACCTTTCATGTCGCTGATTCCGAACTCGAAAGGCTGTCCGCGCAAGCCTCGGCCGCGACCGACCCCCAGCCCTACTGGAAGCAGATGACGCGTCGTATCGCTGAGCAGGCACTGATGGTTCCTGTCTTCACGAGCGACGGTATTTGGTACGTTTCCTCTAGGGTCAGGGGCGTTGAGGTTAGCAGCAATAGTGGGAGCCCGAATCCGATCAGCTGGTCCCCGAAATGAATGACTCATCGGTTTCTACCAGGCGCCGCGCGGCCATGGCCGCGTCCGATCCTGATCGACCGTCGGGCCTACAGCGGACCTTTGGTAACGCGATGTTGCTGCCGGGGTGGCTCGTCCGGCTCACCCTCCGGCGGCTCATCACAGCTGTCGCACTGCTATTCGTGGTTACGGCGCTGACCTTCGTGCTGGTCTCGTTGACACCCGGCGACGCTGCGCGGGAGATCCTTGGATTGAATGCGTCACCCAGTGAATATGATCGGTTTCGTCACCAGCTTGGCCTTGATCTGCCGATCTATGAGCAGTACTGGAACTGGTTAAGCCGAGCGCTCACAGGTGACCTAGGCAAGTCGCTGTATGGTCCGGACGTGGCAGCGTCGATTGCCGAGCGACTGCCCGTGACCATTTGGCTCGTCTTCGGTGCGCTCCTGGTGAGTCTCATCCTCGGAGTCAGCCTCGGATCGTTGAGTGCGATCCGCCGCGGAATTCTCGGCCGGGTAGTCGATGCTTTTGCGCTCGCAGGGTTCGCATTCCCAGCTTTCTGGTTGGGCGTGTTGCTAATCATGTTGTTTGCGGTCAAGCTTCGCTGGTTTCCAGCGACAGGGTATGTGCCGCTCGCACAGTCGCCCGGCGAGTGGTTCCTGTCGCTTGTCCTGCCCGTTGCAGCACTGTCGGTAGGTGGTGTAGCGGCCGTGGCGAAACAGAGCCGCGAGGCGATGCTGGACGTCCTGGATAGTGAGTACGTGCGGATGGCCCGGGCGAACGGGACCTCCGCGTCGTCGGTCTTCTTCCGCCATGCGTTAAAATCGACGTCAATTCGCGTCGTTACAGTTTTGGGCGTGCAGGCCATCGGGCTTTTGGGCGGTACCGTCGTCATTGAGTCTGTCTTCGCTCTGCCGGGAGCGGGTTCCCTCGCCGTTACTGCGTCCATCCGCCACGATCTCCCGATGGTTCTGGGTATCGTCGTGTACTTCACGATGATCGTCGTTCTGATTAATCTAGTTATTGACCTAAGCTACACGTGGCTGAATCCAAAGGTACGCGTCCGATGAGCATGGCATCTCCTGTAAGCGACGTAGCCGACGTGGCCGATCCGGGGGGGGAGACGAGTGTCTCCGCTCAGTCGCCGCGGCTCCTGCGACGGCTACTAAGACGACCGGTGGCCGTGGGGTGCGTGACGTTTCTCGCGTTGTTGGCGGGTATCGCAATTGTCGCGCCGATCATGTTGCCCAATGTGTCATCCGAGCAGGCCGGCGACCTGTTGACGGCCCGCCAACTGCCCACCGGCGGACATTGGCTAGGCACCGATACACTGGGTCGGGACGTATTTGCTCGGCTGATGGTGGGGACACGTATTACGCTAGTCGGCGTGGTCGAGGCGCTCGCCGTGGTCCTGGCTATCGGATTGCCTCTGGGCCTAGCTGCTGGGTATTTCGGTGGTCGGTTGGATCGATTCGTTAGTTGGCTCGCCGACCTGGCGTTTTCAATGCCCGCGATCGTGATAGTGCTGGTGGTGCTGTCGGTCTTTCCGCAGAACATGACCGCGGCAATGATCACTTTCGCACTGATCGCAGCGCCCGGATTGACGCGAATCGTTCGCTCGGCCACCCTCCCCGTTCGCGAGGAGCTGTATATCGCCGCCGCCGAGGTGTCGGGACTGTCCCGTCCATACATCGTGGCCAGGCACATCCTGCCTCGGATTTCGGGCGTGGTGATTGTGCAGGCCTCATTGCTCGCCGGCGTAGCCCTGCTTGTGCAGACCGGACTAGGGTTTCTGAGCCTGGTGGTGCCTGCTCCCGCCCCGAGCTGGGGCGGGATGATCGCCGACGGCGCGAAAGCGATCGTGCTGCAGCCGTGGCTGATCTGGCCGCCCGGACTCGCGGTCGCGTTGACCATCCTTGTCCTCGGGTTGCTCGGCGATGCCGTTCGGGACGCGACAACCGAAGGTTGGGCACCCCCCGTCCGCAGTGGAAGGCGACGTCCCCTAGTCACGTCGGTGGAGTCGGACAGGCGCGGCTTGTCACCGGAGTGCGGTTCCGGTCGGAGTCAAACGGCGTTGTTGTCGATCGAAGGGTTACACGTTGGGTTCACGTCGGGGGCCAGCACCAGGAGGGTGCTGGAGGACGTGACCCTGAGCATCAATGAGGGGGAAGCGGTTGGCCTCGTCGGCGAATCCGGTTGTGGGAAGACGACAGTCGCGATGGCTGTCCTCGGCTTGTTGACGGGTTCCGGGCAGATCGAAGGTGGGCGGATCCAGTTCGACGGACGTGACCTTGGCGACTTGGTCGAACGGGAGCTGCGCGAGGTACGGGGCAGGCAGATTGGCCTGGTCTCGCAGGAACCAATTGTCGGACTGACCCCCGTATTCCGCGTCGGCTGGCTGCTGGCCGAGGCCGTGCGCACCCATCACGACGTCTCTCGTCGGGAGGCCCGCGCACGGGCGGTTGAACTCCTGCGTCAGGTGCACTTTGCTGATCCGGAGGCCGCAGCGAGGCGTTATCCGCACGAGCTGTCCGGCGGCATGGCACAGCGGGTTGCGATCGCCCGTGCGCTGGCCGGCGAACCGAAGTTGCTGATCGCGGATGAACCCACCACCGCGCTGGATGTCACGGTGCAGGCGGAGATCCTGGACCTCCTACGGGAGCTTCAGGTGAAGCGAAACATGGCCCTCCTGCTGATCACTCATGACTGGGGCGTTGTGGCTGACATCTGCGACCGCGCCATTGTCATGTATGCGGGTCAAATCGTCGAACAGGCCGAGGTGCGGTCGATTTTGCAGAGGCCGTTGCATCCATATACGGAAGCGCTTTTATCGGCGAGCCCGAACCACGCCTCCGCCACGGAATGTTTGTCGGTGATTCCCGGCGATGTGCCGAGGCCGGGGCTGTGGCCAACCGGTTGCCACTTCCACCCCCGCTGTGGCTACGCGACTTCTCTCTGCCGAGCGAAGGCGATACCATTGGAGCTAGTGAAATTCGACAGGCAGACCCGATGCATTCATCATGACAAAATGGCTGGAAGCGCACCTGGCACGGTGACGATATCGAAGAATGGATTGTGATGAGCGAGGCTACCGCGGCTTGCGAAGCAAGTGCGCCGTTGCTGGACGTGCGCGGCCTTTCCGTCGAGTTCTCAACCGACCGGCACCGCCAGCCACTGCGAGCTGTCGACGGCGTCGACTTGACTGTCGCCCGCGGTGAGACCGTCGGCCTCGTCGGCGAGTCGGGTTCCGGTAAGTCAACAATCGGTCGCACGATTCTCGGCCTCACAGCTCCATCCAGCGGACGTATCGTCTTCGACGGCTCCGACATAACGCGCGCAAATTATCGGGAGAGGCGGCGGATCAGCACTCATCTACAGGTCGTCTTCCAGGATCCTTACAGCTCTCTAAACCCCACGAGAACGGTGCGGCAGACTCTTGGCGAGATGCTGCGCAATCACCGGCTGTCTGGCGCCGAGGTCGACGAACGAGTGAACACGATGCTGGAACGTGTGGGACTTGGCGCAGATGCTGCCGGTTGCTATCCAGCACAATTCTCCGGTGGACAACGGCAACGAATCGCGATAGCACGCGCGCTCATGGTGCAGCCGCGACTCGTCATTTGCGATGAGCCAGTCAGCGCTCTCGACCTGTCAGTCCAGGCGCAGATCCTCAACCTTTTTCGAGAGTTGCAACGCGACCTCGGGCTATCCTACCTATTTATCGCGCACGACCTGTCTGTCGTCCGCTACTTGTCGCATCGCATTGTCGTCCTTTATCGAGGGCGCGTCATGGAACAGGGCGATGCCTCCACGGTATACGACTATCCCAGCCACCCGTATACGCGGACGCTTCTAGACGCCGCGCTCGTGCCCGATGCGGAAGAACAACGGCGACGACGCGACGCTCGGCGTCCGCTTGAGAACGCCGCGGGCCTCACCCGGGGAGCTGCCTGTCCGTTTTCGCCCCGTTGTTCTCACGCTGTCGATGTCTGTAGGACCCAACGCCCGGCCGTCGAGCTCACCTCACGTGGCTCCCTCGTAGCCTGCATCCTCACCAAAGTGAACCGTCACGCGTAAGGGACCGGCTTCGGTGTCACACCACCGCCGGTCGGCGTGGCTGGTGTTTAGCGTAGTAGGCGCGCTCGTACTCGACTGGCGTCAGGCAGTCGAGCCGGGAATTCAGACGGGCGTTGCTGTACCAGTCGACCCATTCCATCAGGGGGTACTCGACGTCGGCGAGGGTCTTGAACGGTCCGTCCCGGTTGACGACCTCGGTTTTGAACAGTCCGATGATGGACTCGTCCAAGGGCGTGGTCGTAGGCGTCGCCCACCGACCCGATGGATGCCGAGAGTCCTCGCAGTGCCAGGGATTCGGTGACGCCACCGATGTGTATTGGGTTTGATGGCGCTCGCCGAGTTGGGCCGGCCGTGCTCCCCGAAATTGGCGAGCTGAGGAGTGCTGCGTAGCCGGTGTCAGCGGCGGAGCGGGATCACTCCGTCGGGTGCCGCGACGGGCATCTGCGGCCGGCGGCTTCGGGCGTGGTGAGCGCCGCGACGGTGGTGACCGGGCCGCCGCAGTGCGGGCCAGTCCCGCTGGGCCGCGATGTGCGGCATCGGCGCGCAGGCGCCGGTGGGGTGGCCGCCAGGGGCGGTGTCCCGAAGGGCCTGGCGGTGGCCGAGACAGGTGTGGTGCGCTCGACCTCCCGGCGGGCGGCCACGGTTCGTTTGCACTGGCGCGAGCAACAGAACCGGGTCTTGGCTTGCCGGCCGGTGGCGACGAACTGCTCCCAGCAGATCGGGCAGGTCTTGCGGGTCGCGTTGTAGTTCGGGTCGCGCGGGTCAGGAGACAGTGCGTTCACATCTTTCCGCAACCTGTCCGATGTGGACTGATGCGAGCGGAGTCGATAGGATGAGCCGTCGATGCCGACGACGTTCGCGCGCGGTGCAGCAACCCGTCCAGCATCGCCGCCGCGCTGGTCGCGTCCCCGAAAGCCGTGGCCCAGTCAGCGATCCCGACGTTCGTCGTCAGGATCGTGCTCGACTTGAGGTAACGCGGGTTGATCACCTGGAACAACGCCGAGGCCCCGTCGCGAGCGTCCTTCGACCGCGGCCTTGTGGCAGCGGGCGGCGAGGTCGGCCGCAGTGGTGAGGTAGACCCGGTTGCCGGCCTCGGCCGTGCCGCGCGCGAGCGAGGTGGCGAGCATCGTCTTGCCGACCCCGGGCGGCCCGACGAACTACACGTTGGATACGTCGTCAGGAACCGCAGCGTCGCCAGGATGAGTTTCTCGTCGACGCCGGGCTCGGCGTCGAAGTCGAAGTCGGCCAGGGTCCAGGGATCGGGCAGGCAGGCGAACCGCAACCGGCCGGCGAGGCGGCGTTCTTCGGTGGCATTGACCTCGATTTCCAGCAGCCGCTCGAGCGCCGCGGTCATCGACAGGTTCTCCGCGCAGGTCTGATCGAGGACGCGGGGCAGGGCTTCGGCGGCGTTGTCGAGTTTCAGGTACGAAGAATTTCGATCGGAGTTGCTGGTAGCGGTGGTCCTCGCTCATCTTTGGTCCTGAACGGTTTCCGGACAAGAGTTCAGTCCTTCTTGGACTGATAGGACTCATGGGTGGGTGCGCTGCCCAGCTTCGCCGCGGTGGCGGCGTAGGTGACCAGGTCGATCACGACGTGGGCCGCGGGCCCCGCCGCGGGCAGGCCGCGCAGTCGTGATGCTTCGGCCAACGCCGCCGCCGACGGCGGCGGGCGCGTCTTGTGGGTGCAGAGCCGATCGGTGCTGAACGCGCCCATCGCGGCGTGTTCGAGCGCGATCACGTACCCGTCGTCGCGGATAACCCGCCCGGCCCGGTCCGGGGCGCGCCGGTGGACCGCGATCGTCGCACCGCCTTCGGCGCCGATCCGCAGCTGCTCGGCGCCGAGCCGGTGACGGACCTGAACCTGCGCGCCGCCCAGCCTGGGTGGGACAGAGCAGGAGTTACCACGAAGGAAACCAGCGGCAGCGGCGTGACGATCCGGCCGAGGTCGAACTCGGCCGAGAACGGGACCAGCGGCGGGGCATGCAGGCACGCGGCCGCGGCCAGGCCGGCGACGGTGGTGCGCTCGCGGTCGAGGACCTGGCGACGGCTGTCGAGGTTGCCCGCGAGACGATCGAGCCCGGCTTGGGCCTCGGCGATCGTGACGTCATCGCCGAGGGTGCGCCACCAGCGCTGCGCGTCCGAGTGGTTGGCTTCTCCACCACGCCCTTGCGGTTCCCGCGCCGCGGCGAGCAGGTTACCAACCGGACCCATAATGCCTCGCGACTTTGGCGAACGCGGGCGTGATGCGGGCGGACAACGGGTGACAGACCGTCGCCATCCGGCAAAGCGCCAGACCCGGGTCTCCCCGCCCAGGCGCCGAACCACCGGGTCGAGGGCCGCGACCGGGTTCGGGAAGTCCTCGGCGTCGGCCAGGACTCCGCGCCACTTGCTCGAGTGCGCTAGCGCGCCGACCAGCAGATGCGCCTGCTTCCCAGCGGCCTCAGCCCGAGGTTGGATCCGGCAGCTCCAGCCAGTCCCACTGGGTTTCCCACCCGGCGGGTGGGCGATGATCGCGACGTCCCGGCCGCGGGACGCCTGACACGGCTCGCAATGCGGGCGCAGCTGATAGCGGCCTAGCGCGCGGGTGAACGTCGAATAGCCGTCCTGGTAGCCGAGCTCGGCGACCTCGTCCAGCAGCGTCGCCGCCCACAGATGCGGGTCGTCGGGCAGCCGGGTGCGGCAGTAGCCGACGAACAGCCCGAACGGGTCCGACCCAGCCGGCCGAAGCTTGCCCGGCGCTACCTCGCCAGCCAGGTAGCGGCGGATCGTCTTTCGGTCGCGTCCGAGATGTCGGGCGATCGCCGAGACCGACCAGCCTTAAGTACGCAGGGCCTGCGCCTCCACGTCTTCCTCCAGAGTGAGCATCCACGCCTCCGGCAACGGTCACGGTGATCAACACCGCAGTCGTCACCCCGAGGCCGCTGACCAGCGCAAACGATGCGCCGACAGGACACCCCAACTGGGGAATTTCAGAGAGCAGGACTGGCCCTATTCAGAGAGCACCATCAGGCCCGCGGGTTCGTCCAGGCTGATCGTGGGCATGCCGCCAGCGTCCCGGAACTACCGGACCTCGGCCGGCCTCGACACCCCCACAGCTCCGCTTCCGATGCGATCTGCCGCAAAAATCCCGCTGCACCGCCCGAGACGGTTACGGCCGGCGCGGCGAACGCGTAGGCGGCCGCGGGACTGTTTCAAGATCGGTGGGTTCGGTCCGACACGCCGGGGCTGAGGTCCGGCGGGATGGGCACGGAGTGTGATGACTGTTGATGCTGTGACGACACGGGCAATGAAGAAGAAGGCCGGCAGGCCGGAGGCGAGCGCGCAGGAGCGGCTGGCCGCGGAGATGATCAAGCAGGCGCGGGAGCAGGGGCTGGCCCTGACCGGGCCGGACGGGCTGCTGAAGCAGCTGACGAAGACGGTGCTGGAGACCGCGCTGGAAGCGGAGATGACCGAGCACCTCCGGCATGCCAAGCACG
>Ga0081455_10002373_pt1 | contig 22495 bp, 16 predicted proteins | sample TabmetS3T2R1_FD_70207 | JGI IMG/M metagenome (GOLD analysis project Ga0081455, IMG submission 70207) | Tabebuia heterophylla rhizosphere microbial communities from the University of Puerto Rico - S3T2R1 | ecosystem: Host-associated > Plants > Roots > Rhizosphere ...
GACCGTCAAATGCGAGCTCATTCGCGCGGAGTGGTAGATCCGATGAGTGGCTTTTTGAAAATCGGCTTCGGTGGCGTGGTAGATGTCGACGAATTTTTGCGGATTGCGGTCGACCAGAGGGAACCAACTGCTCTGAACCTGAACCATTATCTTGTGTCCCGCCTTGAAGGTGTGATGAACATCGTTCATGGCGATTTTGACCTCCTCAGGCTTGCCGGGCGCGAACGGCTCGGGTTTTGAGAGGCTATTGCGGAATTTGCCGCGCATCACCTCGGCTCGCACCAGCATTTGAAACCCGCTCATTTTGCCGTTGGCGCCCGACGACGGGCCGTTCGGCGCAATGTCAGTCCCGCTGTCGGGATAAACGTCAATCAGCTTGACGATGAAATCTGCGTCGGTTCCCGTGGTCGAGACGAACAGGTCGGCGGTTAAGGGGCCGGCCAGCGTCAGGTCTTCGCCTAGCGCGGCGGTCTCGTAGGCCAGCACGTCCAAACGGCGCGCGGCGAAGCGCTGATCCTCGATCATATAACCGGTCCCCCGCGAGTTCGTGATCGCATTCGTGAAGGGCACAGGGTTGGCGGGATCGCTCAGGTATTCGTCGAAGGCCTCTCCCGGATTCTCAGGATTCGGGGGCGCGTCGAACGCCAACTTGCCCTTTTCGCGGAAGTAGATCGAGCGCGATTGTAAGTTTTTCGGCGGCCATTGATCGTATGATTTCCACTCGTTCTCGCCTGTGCGGAACGTCGTCGCCTCCGGCAGTTTCAACTCGCCCTTGTCTTTCAGGTAGAAGTTGAAGAAGGGAAGCTCGACGTTTTCGCGGTACCAGGCGGAGGTCCTCGAACCGAAGTGAATGTCGCCCAGTCTCTCGCCGTCGCCGCGCGACCATTGCCCGTGCGACCACGGCCCCATCACCAGGATGTTCTTCGCGCCGGGATTGTTTTTCTCGATTGTCTGATAGATGTTCAGCGGTCCGTACAAATCCTCGGCGTCGAACCACCCGCCGACCACCATCACCGCGGGCGTGATTTTTTTCAGATGCGGGAGGACGTTGCGGGCCTGCCAGAAATCGTCGTAAGTCCCGTGCGCCATCACGTCGTTCCAGTATTTGTTCTTGCCCTTGAAATAGCGCTTCTGCGCGTTGGCCACTGGGCCGAGTTCGAGGAAGAATTTGTAGGCGTCCGCCGTCCCCAACTCGAAGTTCTTGAATTGATTCGCGGTCGGTTCGGGCCGCGGCATCCCGAAAAACATGTTGAAGCCGAAGCAATCAAAGATGAAGAAAGCGCCGTTGTGATGGTCGTCATCGCCCACGAACCAGTCGGCGATCGGCGCCTGCGGCGAAGCGGCCTTGAGCGCCGGGTGCGCGTCCATCAGAGCTGTGGCCGCGTAAAAGCCCGGGTATGAAATCCCCCAGACGCCGACGCGCCCGTTGTTGTTCGGGACGTTTTTGACCAGCCATTCGATGGTGTCGTAAGTGTCGCTCGATTCGTCAATATCTTTGGGCGATTTTTTGTCCGGGACGTGCGGGCGGACGTCCTCGAATTCGCCTTCGGACAGGAAAGTCCCTCGCACGTCCTGGTAAACGAATATGTAGCCTTCTCGCATAAACGCCGCCGACGGGCCGAGCGAGGGGCGATCAGCGTCCGCGCCGTACGGCCCCGCGCTGTAAGGCGTGCGCGTCATCAGGATCGGGTATTTCTGCGACGCGTCTTTAGGCGAATAGACGGCGGTGTAAAGCTTCACGCCGTCCCGCATCGTGATCCGATGCTCCGATTTGACATAGTGGTCTTTGACGTTGAGTGGCGATGATTGCCGCGCGTCAGTTTGCGCCGCAAACGACAGAAGGCATAACGCGACGACGCCGACGATCAGGCGCGGCGCGAATGGTCTTTTTGATTGCATCAATTCTCCTCTGAACATTAGTTCGCAGTCCCGCCTTCAGGCGGCAGCTTTCGGTATAGCGGAATGGATCTGCGGCAGACGCTTCCCCCTGAAGGCGGGACTACGAACTGCGCTTTCTCATTGTTTCAGCGCGTCGCAGCGCGACGTGAAGGCTCCTGCGGAAAATGTAGGGCAAACTGACTGTTTTGCCCCGTCTTCCCGAAAGGCCGCATCGAATGAGTCAAGGCAAAGCGGTCAGCTTACCCTACCCTCGCGCCGCGCTTTTCATAGTTTCAGAGCGCCGCAACGCGTCATGAAGGCTCCTCAGATGAGTTTAGTCAGGCGATCTTATCTTAATCCGGTTTCTTGCGCCGGTATTATATCTCGGGCGTCGGTCATCCCGTCCGCCAGCGGATTCCGTGTCTTAAAAAAACTGGAAACCCGGGATTAAAAAGGCGCGTCTTTAGAATCGCTCACTGAGAAAAGCACCAGCCGGTGTTTCTTCAAAGGGGTATCCTCCTGTAAGGCTGCTGTGAGCCGATTCGGGCCACAGCAGCCATTTTTTTCAAAAATTAGGCCAGCTTGCGCCCTCATTTCCGCGTAGTGTATCATCAGTTCGCGGTCGATAAATGGGCTGGTCGAGCCTGTCCGTCTGACCTCTCCGGTTGAGGCGAGGATTGAAACAAGGAGCTATATTAAATGTCCATACGCGGCAAACTCACGCTGGTCACACTATCCGCCTTCATCGCTCTTTATTCGATTGTGGGCGGGATGCTTTCCAAATCCAATAATCCCTTAGTCAGGGCGATCGCCAACCCGGGGCCTTATCCGCAATTGCGCATCTTTGAAGATGTGGTGAGGCATATCGTTCAGGATTATGTTGAAAAGCCAGACCTCGAGAAGGTCCGGGTGGGCGCGTTGCGCGGTTTGACTGAAGGACTCGATCCTTACAGCGCCTATCTGTTGCCGCAACAGGTCAAGCAGTATCAGTCGAACAAGGCTCTGCCCGACACTACCGGGATGGTCATCGGTCAGTATTCCGGATTCGCTTACGTGATCGCGGTCATCCCCGGCTCGCCGGCTGAGAAGGCGGGCGTCAAGATTGGCGATGTGATCGAATACGTCGACAGCCACGCCACGCGTGACCTCGACCTTTACGACGTGAAGTCTCTGCTTTCGGGCGCTCCCGGTTCGACCGTCGAGTTGACCTTGATCAATCGCAAAGCGGAAAAGATCAAAGTAGTGCGGGGCAAGGTTCCGCCGACCACGACCGAAACGCGCCTGCTGGAGTCTCAGATCGGCTACATCAAAGTTCCGATCCTCATCAAAGGGCAATCGGAAGCCGTGGAGAGCGCGATCAAAGACGTCGTCAAGAAAGGCGCGAAGTCGATCATTATCGATCTGCGCGGGTCGGCGGGCGGCGAACTGGATGAGGGCGTAAAGGTCGCGGACTTCTTCATCAAATCTGGCGTGATCGCCAAATCGATCGGTCGCAAAGAGAAAGTCCTCGCCACCTTCGAGGCGAAGCCCGAAAACGATCTGACCGAATTGCCCGTGGCCGTGATCATTAACCGCACGACGGCCGGCGCTTCGGAAATCGTCGCCGCCGCAATCATGGAAAACCAGCGCGGCGAAGTCGTCGGCGAACGCACGCTCTTCGGGATGGGCTCGGAGCAGGAACTTTTCCCGCTCGATGACGGGTCGGCCCTGCTGCTGACCGTCGCGCGTTACGCCGCGCCGTCCGGGAAGATATTCATGACCGACGGCGTGACCCCGAACGTCGAAGTCAAACGCGCCGACCTGGCCGAAATCGAATCGCCTGACGAGGGCAAGCAACAGGCCGAAGGCGCCCCTCCGGTCGTCGTCGCCCCGAACCCGGCGGACGATCTGATGCTGAAGAAGGCCATCGAAGTTCTTACTAGCGGCGCCAAAGCTAAGCGCCGCTCGGCATAGCGATATTCTCCTCCTCTTCAAACGCTCGATGCGGATCAAGACTTAAGGCTTGATCCGCATTTCTTTTTGCGCGATAGTTTTGCCCGACAGCGCCGCGCGTAGAGTGGGACAGACTTTAGTCTGTCCCACTCTACGCGCGCGGAATTGTTGGGTTACAATCGGGCGCTGATATTCGACTTCCGGAGGCGAGCCAGACCGCTTTACCGAAAAAAATCATTACATGTTGGAAGAGTACAAATGTCGCAAGATAAAACTCGAAACGTCATCTTAGCTTTCGTTCTTCTCTGCTCGGTGTTTCAACCCGGCTTCACGCAGGATTGGCCGCGATGGCGCGGCGCCAACGGTGACGGCGTCGTCACGGGCTTCGCCGCGCCGAAAACGTGGCCCGACCAATTGAAACAGCGGTGGAAAATCGCCGTCGGCGTCGGCCACTCATCGCCGCTGGTCGTCGGCGAACGCGTCTACCTGCACTCGCGGCAGGGCGAAGATGAAGTCGCCGCCGCTTACGATCTCAACACGGGCAAAACGATCTGGCGGGACAGTTATCCGGCGCCTTACACGATGAACCCGGCCGCCACCGGCCACGGCAAAGGCCCGAAATCAACGCCTGTTTACAGAGACGGTAAACTCTACACATTCGGCATAACCGGCGTCCTATCCTGTTATGACGCGGCGAAAGGCAGACTGCTCTGGCGTAAAGATTTCGCCAAACAGTTCAAATCAACCTCGCCGGATTTCGGCACGGCCACATCGCCCATCATTGATAGCGGTCTTCTGATCGTCCACGTGGGCGGCAGTGACAGCGGCGCGTTGAAAGCCTTCGACGCCGCGACGGGCGAAGAGAAATGGAGCTGGAACGGCGACGGCCCCGCTTACGCCACGCCGATCGTCGTGGAGATCGCCGGCAATCGCCAAATCGTCACCCAGTCACAGCAGAACATCATCGGCGTCCGGGCCGACAACGGCTCGCTGCTCTGGAAAATCCCGTTCACGACCGAATATGTCCAGAACATTGTCACGCCGATTCAATACAAAGACCTGCTGATCTTTTCGGGAATCAACAAAGGCGTCTTCGCCGTACGCGTCGGACGGCGCGACAACAAGTGGACGACCGACATCGTCTGGCAGAATAAAGAGGTCTCGATGTACATGAACTCGCCGCTGCTCGCGGGCGACCTGCTCTTCGGAATGTCGCACAAGAATAAAGGCCAGTTCTTTTGCCTCGACGCCGCGACGGGCAAGACGCTCTGGACGGGCGATCCGCGCCAGGGAGAGAACGCCGCGATGGTCATCGCGGGCGATACGATCTTCTCGCTGACCAACGACGCCGACCTGTTTGTGACGAGCGCCGCCGACAAGGGAGCGAAAGTGATCAGGAAATATCACGTGGCCGAGAAGCCGACCTGGGCGCACCCGGCGATCGTCGGCAAAAACATTTTGATCAAGGACGAGACGACGCTGGCGGTGTTGGGATTTGAGTGATTTGAGATCTTATAGTCATTCCGAATGATTTCGTATACATTCGCCATTACGAGAACTGGCCGGCCGAGCTTTCGACCGATCGGCTCAAAGAGTTGAATACGCTGCGGCGGGTTGCGGTGGGAGAGTAAACTTAATATATCGGACAGAGAAATTGTTCAGTTCGGCGCCAACGACGCCCCGTAACAATGAATAACGTCCATGAAGGAGCGCGAAGATTTTGTCGTTCCCTTCGTGATTCTTGGTGTGACTTCGTGGATGTTTTTCTGAGGAGACGAAATGGACAAGAATCAAAAACGCAAACACCTCCTCAGGTTGATCGAGGAGGCGACGGTTGATTGCTACGATCAGCACGAGCAACACTCCGGCCTGCTGACGATGATCGCGGACAGAGTGGAGTGCCCGTTTCACGCCAGAGTCATCGGCGAGGAGGTCAAGGTCACCGAATTCGCATGGCCGAAAGGCGGCTACGGCCTGCTCGCGGTTTGTGAACACAACGGCAAGCAATATAAGGTCGACGTCAACTCTCTGGAATGGGTCGAGCCTTACCCGAAAGGCTTTGAATGGATCGAAGCTCACAGGCTGTGGCGCGAGGAATTACTTTAAAACAATAATGGCAATCGAACTCTCGATCCCGCTCACACATTCGAGTTACCGGCGAACATTCGCCGCCGAGATAGACGTTCTCACCAAAAATGAATTGCTAGTGCGCGGTTCGATGCGCGACCACCGCTTCGCCTTCGAACACGTCTGGAGGCTCCGCACGCCCGAGTACGAAATCATCGAAGCCGGAGCGCGCCAGATCGAGGGCGAATTCGACCCGCGATTGTGCGAGCGATACGCCGGCGTCAGGGGCGCGCGCGTCGGGCGCGGCTTTTCCAAACGAGTGATCTCGGCGGTGGGAGATTCGCCGGGCGCGCAAGAGCATCTGCTGACGGCCATAGAAATGGCCCGCGTCGGACAACAGGTCTATCAATACACGCCGGAATTCGAGGCCCAATTTCCATCGAGTAGTGGAAGCGCGACCGAAGACGCGCGAATTACCTGGATGAAAGACCGCGCTTATATGGGCCTGGCCAACACCTGCTACACCTACCGCGACGAAAGCGAAGGCCTGTTTGCGAGCAGGGAAGTGCGCTGCGGCTTCGGCGCCGAGTTGACGCGACCGAAGCCGGGCGACCGGCGGGTCTTCTGGCGAAACAAGCGATTGGCGATTGAATTGAAGGCGAGCGGAAATGATGGAACTGTTTACGTCTGCGAGAGCGCGATGGAAGACAGCATCCACGACATCAAGATCGGTTTCGACCTGTCGAGCGACGGCGTGGTCTCGAACGCCCTGAGCAGCGGCGCCAGACTGCCTTATCACGGCATATGCGAAGACCCGCACCTGCGAACACAAGCGCTCGACGGATTGAAGGTGACCGGCGCGTTTGTCGGACAGTTCGCCGAACATGTCGGCGGGGCGCAAGGTTGCGCGCACCTGTTCGACCTTTCGATTGACGTTTTGCGGTTGTTTAGATTCGGCGGGTAGCATAAGGCTGAATGGCGAACCTCATGCCTGATCTGAATTGTGATCTGGTTTTCACAGTACCCACAAAAGTGTCCGGCAAGTTCGCTAACTTGTCACGGCGCGCCAACTTACGAAATGTGTCCTGACTTCAGGTTTTCTCACCTCGATGCAACCACGAAGCGACGTTCAATGACGGTACATCGAAATAGACTGTGGCTTCATGCCACAGCGATTGGGGTATATAGCTACACAAGTTGCTTCATTAGGTTCTGCAATTCCCGCAAACCATAGGATCCTTCATCCGGTGCAATCGCATAATCCACTCTCGGTGGAATGATGAGAGCTGCGGCGCCCGGTTTTCATCCACCCAGTGGAGGATAAAGATCCATTTGACGATGTGGATTGCCGCCGAGTGGGATGAAATGTTTCACAACCCATTTCATATAGTTGCTATGCTGTGAGCCTCATTGCAAGGGCACGTTAATTGCCTAATTCTCAGCGTGAGTCGCCCGAGTAGAGTTTCAGATCGTAGAAAAACACACGCCACTCTACTCGTCCTAAAACTTGCTCTCCCATTAACGCAGCAACTGAACAACAGAGAACAAAAATTTGCGCCATCTTTTACCACGCCACTCAACTCAGTTGAGTAAGACGAGTAATGTCAATCTGACCTTTCTAAAACTGTGGGAGGTTTGGGTTGAACGTTAGTCGAGGATCCTCTGCGGATTCTTGGCGCCAATAGTGTTATCCCCCCGGTAAAAATCCTGTTCCTATATGAATCTCCTTTCCCCTGCGGCAAGGGAGCTTCAGTGACACACAGTCACTTCGCCGTTCTACCGATAGGCTTGATCAGGCGAGGTGGGTGGGAAAACTGCGTAACCATGAGCTTTATGACGCATAGACCATTTGAGAAGCGTTTATCGCTGTTCTTTTTGCTGATAGCCGGAGTAACAGGAGCCACATCCCCTTCTTTCGCTCAATCACAAGGGAGGCCAACCGGTCAACAAACTCAGCAAGCTCCTCCATCAACTACTAACTTAACTCCATCCGGCATACGTGTCGATTTCGGCGGCGCCCTTAATGGGTCGATCTATACGAACAAGTTTCCGGATTTCACGAACAAGTTTCCGAGTTTCATTCTTGCTAAACCGCAAGGGTGGCGAGCGCAAGACGTGGCTTCGCGACAGCGATCCCCGGAAGCTGGCGATGAAACACCGGCGCAGTCGACGGATAAACAATCGGTTAGTCAGGAGTCAGCGCCGCGCGATACCTTTACTTATGGCGCGGAGACGGATTTCAATTCGAATTACGTATGGCGCGGCCTTTTACTCGACGGGCCTGTCGGGCAGCCGTCGGCATGGATTTCGGCCTTTGGATTCACTTTCACTGCCTGGAGCAATGTTTCGCTGACCAGCGGATATGGAGGCGCAGGCCTAAATGCGGGCGGCATGATTCTGGCATACGACCGTGATTGGAAGAAGTTCAGTATCGAGGCCGCGCTCGACGCCTATATGGGCCGGCAGGCGCCAGACATCGAAACTCGAAATACGATGGAAGGCTCCCTGGGGCTGTCTTATCCGGCCGGCCCGATCCGCATATTCACCACACACGCCTTTGACCTTTTGGCTTATCGGGGCTCGTACTTTGGCGAGGCCGGGTTGGAGTACGAGAGGCAGGTCACGAAAAGCGCCGAGTTCACGATTTCCGTCCGTTCTGGTTGGGCTTCATCGAAGTTCAACGATGCTTACATCGGCGTTAACAAATCAGCGTTCAATTTCATAGGGGCCGAGGCATCGCTCACCTGTTATTTGGGTTCGCGCATGTATTTCCGGCCGCATATCGAGTTCAGCTCCATTACCGATCGGAGGCTGCGCGGCCAGTTGGCGCCGGCCGACATTATTACTTTTGGACTAGCGTTTGGTTTACGCAAATGAATTTCCAATTTCTCGCTCGTCAAGGAGAGACCATGAAATCTTATTCGCAGATGAATGATGCTTCTATTGATACTTCTGAAAAAGCTGGAGATGATACTTCGGAGGAGTTTTCCGGGAGGAGCTCGGCGCGCCTGTGGCCATTGCTCCTCCACGAGATCTTCGAGGCGCAGGCGGACGCGCGGCCAGAGAATGTCGCAGTGGTCTTTGGCCGTGAGGAAACAACATACGCGAGCCTGGAGAGCCGCGCAAACCGCCTCGCTCGGCATTTGCGTAGCCGGGGCGTGGGGCGCGGGTCGCTCGTCGCTATGCTGCTCCGGAGATCGGTGGACGCGTATGCCGCAATCCTGGGGATACTGAAGAGCGGCGCGGCGTACGTGCCGATTGATCCCGAATACCCTGCGGACCGCGTCGCCTATATCCTTGAGGACTCCGGAGCAGAGGCGCTGGTGACGTCCGCGGACTTGGCTCGGCGCCATGCGGCGTTCGAGGGCGCGGTCGTCCGCGTCGACGCCGACCGCGATGCGATCGCCGCCGAGAAGCCTTCACGCCTGACGCGCGAAGAGGTCGGCGCGAGTTCCCAGGACCTCTGCTACATCATCTACACCTCAGGCTCTACGGGCCGGCCAAAAGGCGTGATGATCGAGCACCAAAACGCGCGGCGCCTCGTGCAGGCGGAGGGACATATTTATGCGGTGCGGTCCGAAGACCGGGTCTATCAGGGCGCTTCGCTCGCTTTCGACCTGTCGGTCGAGGAAGTCTGGATCGCATTCCACGCGGGGGCGACGCTGGTCGCCGCGACGCCGGAGATGGAGCGCGCGGGACCGGACCTCTCCCGCCTGCTCACGGAGTCCGGCGTGACTGTGCTCTCGAGCGTGCCGACTCTGCTCTCAATGCTAGCTGAGGACGTGCCGGCGCTGCGCCTGCTCATATTCGGCGGGGAGTCATGTCCAGAGTGGCTTGTCGCGCGGTGGGCGCGGTCCGGGCGCCGCCTGGTGAACACCTACGGCCCTACTGAGACCACCGTCATCGCGACGTATGCCGAACTGATCCCCGGGAAGCCGGTGACAATCGGGCATGCGGTTCCGGGCTACCGCGTCTATCTCCTTGACGACGAACTCCGGCCGGCGCCCCGCGGCGAGGCGGGAGAGATCTGCATTGGCGGCGCCGGCGTAGCGCGCGGCTACGTGGGACTTCCCGACGAGACGCGCGCGCGGTTCGTGCCAGACCCTTTCGCGCCGGCGGACGAGCCGGACGCGCGGATTTATCGCTCCGGCGACCTGGGTCGCTTGGACGCCAATGGCGCCATCGAGTTCCTCGGCCGTGTCGACGGGCAGGTGAAGATCCGCGGCTTCCGCGTCGAGCTGAGCGAGATCGAGTCGGCGCTGTTGCAGGCAGACGGCCTCCGCGCGGCGGCGTGCGCCGTGCGCGAGGACGTGGCCGGCATACAACAACTGGTCGGCTACGTGGTTCCGGGCGTCAGCCCGGTAGATGAAGAGGGACTCCGTTCACACCTGCGGAGCCGTCTCCCCGCGTACATGGTACCGGCGTTAATTGAGACGGTTACCGACCTGCCGCTGCTTCCAAGCGGCAAGCTCGATCGCGCGTCGCTGCCGGCGCCGCGGGCGCGGCGCGCGGCGAAGTCTGTGGCCGGGCGTCCGCTGACCGTCACGGAGCGGCGGATCGCTAAGGTTTGGAAGGACCTCTTCAGTCCTTTGCCCGTCTCCTTGGACGACCATTTCTTCCACGACCTGGGCGGCCACTCGCTACTTGCGGCGCGCATGGTTTCGATGTTGCGGAAAAATCCGAGGTTCGCGCGTCTGTCAGTGACAGACGTTTATGAACACCCAACGATCGCTTCACTAGCCTCCGCGCTTGACGCTGCGGCTCCTGGGTCGCAGCAGTCCGGCGCGGAAGCGTCCACGGAGGCCGTGGATGTCGTCCCGACGAGCGGGCGACGGCACTTCCTCGCGGGGGTCCTTCAGTCGGTTGGTCTCTACTTTGTTTTCGGCCTCAGGGGCCTCCAGTGGATCACCCCTTATCTCGTCTTCTTTCTTCTCATCGAGCACGATCTTCCGATGTACGAGTCCGCCGCGTGGGCGGCGGCGAGTGAAATGGCGGTCTTCCCGCTACTCGTTCTTGTTGCGATCACGACCAAGTGGCTCGTACTCGGGCGCGTGCGGCCCGGCCGCTATCCGCTTTGGGGCTGGTACTACCTGCGCTGGTGGTTCGCGCAGGCGGTGGTCGCATCAGTGCCCGCGAACTATCTCGCCGGGACGCCGCTGCTGCCGTTGTATTACCGACTGCTCGGTTCGCGGATTGGGAAGGACGTTTTTATCGGCACGGAGCGGCTTGCCGCCTTCGACCTGATCTCCATCGGCGACGGCGCTTGCGTGGATGACGACGTGTCGCTGTTCGGCCAAACGGTCGAGGGCGGGGAACTGGTTATAGGTCCGGTGACTGTGGGGCGCAGGTGCTACGTCGGAACCCGGTCGGTCTTACGCGAGGGCGCGGTGATGGAGGACGGCGCCCGTCTCGAAGACCTTTCGCTCCTCCCCAGCGGGGCGCGGATCCCAGCGGGCGAGACCTGGGCGGGGTCGCCCGCTGGGCGCGTCCCCGTCTCGAACCCGGCGCCAATGCCGCCGCCGGCGCGCGGACCGCTTCGCCGCGCCGCGATTGCGGCGTTATACGCCGCGCTCGTCCTTGTCATGCCGATTCTCCTCCTGGGCGCTTTCGTGCCGGGCATGGCTCTCCTCATACATTTGGACCTTGTCGAACAACCTTTGATTTACTTGGCGGCGGCGCCGTTGGTTGGCGCATCTTTCGTCATTCTAATTACGGCCGAGCTGGTCCTCCTCAAGTGGCTTCTCGTCGGCCGTGTCCGCCCCGGGACTTACCCGCTGCACGGCGGATTCTACGTGAGGAACTGGATGGCGGACCAACTTCGCGCGCTCAGCCACAACACCCTCGGGCCGCTTCACGCGACGCTCTACATGGCGCCTTGGTACCGCCTGCTGGGCGCCAAGCTTGGGCGGTTAGTCGAGCTTTCGACGGCGACCTCGATGATGCCCGACCTCCTTGAGATTGGGGACGGGGGCACGATTGCCGATGAAGCGTCGCTGGGGTCAGGGCGCGTCGAGGGCGGCTGGATGACCGTGGCGACAACGCGCGTCGGCCGTCGCGCCTTCGTCGGCAACAGCGCAGTGGTTCCGGCGGGCGCAGAACTCGGCGACGGATCGCTCGTCGGCGTCCTCTCGCTCGCTCCCCCACCCAAGGAGGGCGCGAGATCGGACGCCGGATGGCTCGGCTCGCCCCCGCGCCATCTCCCGCGCCGCGAATCGAGCGGCTGCTTCACCGAAGGGAGAACCTATTGTCCGCCACGAAGGCTCGTGCTGACGCGCGCCGCCGTCGAAGTCCTGCGCATCACATTGGCGCCGGCCGGGTTCATTCTCGTCACGGCCGCGGTGATCACGGCCACGCTCAGGCTTTGGCACAGCGTCGGCGCCGGCGCCACGCTGGGCCTGCTGCCGCTCGTCTACGGGGCCTGCTGCGCCATCGCGATCGTCGCGGTGGCGCTCGTAAAGTGGATCGTCGTAGGGCGTTACCGGCCATTTGTCCGCCCGCTCTGGAGCGCGTTCGTCTGGCGGCTGGAATTCGTGAACGCGCTATTCGAGTTCTTTGCGACGCCGCTCGCGCTCCTTGCGCTTCAGGGCACGCCGATGCTGCCTTGGTATTTCCGGCTGCTCGGGGCGCGTATCGGGCGTCGCGTCTACATGCACACGACCGGCCTGCTCGAGTGGGACCTAGTCGATGTCGGCAACCGGGTGGCCCTGAACGACGATTGCGTCCTGCAGACACATCTCTTCGAGGACCGGGTCTTGAAGGGCTCCAGGTTATACATCGGCGAGGACTGCGCGGTGGGGGCCGGCTCGGTCCTCCTCTATGACTCTAAGATGGAAGACGGCGCGCGGCTCGACGCCCTCTCACTCCTCATGAAGGGGGAGACGCTCCCCGCAGGCACGGCGTGGGCAGGTCTCCCCGCGGTGTGGCGGGGGGGCGCAAATAACAGCGACGCCGACCAATTCGACCTGGTCCGCGCCGCATGAGATTTCCGTTCGCTTTATACGGAACGAATGAGCCTCCAAAGAATCATGAGTTCACATGCGCCTGTTAAGGTCGCGGCGCATCTGCTGAGGCTCGACGGCGCCCTCGAGGACGGGAACTACGATCTCGCGCTGCCCGATGCTGATCGGCATCGGGCGGCAGAGATCCGATCTCTTCCGCAGCGCGCCGCATTCCTGGCGGCGCGAAAGGCGTTGCGCGAATTGCTTGGCGCCCGCCTCGGCTGCCCGCCGGCGGAGGCGCCGATCATCTCGGGACCTGATGGAAAGCCACGCCTGGCGTCTGGGAACATCGAATTCAGCCTGTCGCGCCGCGATCGCTGGCGCCCCGTGGCTCTGTCTGCCGACGCTCCGGTAGGAATCGATGTCGAGACAGTTCGGCCGCTGGCAGGCATGGACGAGATCGTGGCAGAGTTCTTCCCACCGGTCGCCCGCGCCGCCTTCGCTTCCGCCGCGCCCGAACAGCGGCAGATCGTGTTTTTTCGCTGGTGGACGCGCATCGAGGCCGCAGTAAAGGCCTCTGGGCGTGGGCTCGATTCCTCCATTTCCTGCTTTGATGGGGTCGTCTGCCAGACGTGCGAAATAGTGCCCGGCCTGGCGATTGCTGTCGCGGGCGAGGGCCCTGCCATCATCGATTGGCAGATATACGATCTCAATTCTTAACTAAGAGCCTGCGCCGCATCTGCGATTGTTTAGCTTCAGCGGATTGTAACAAGTTAGGCGCCAGGGCATGGATGTTACTGTCAGCGGTCTCTGCGTAGGTTCTGTTTGACAATCGGCAACGAGTCAACATATAGTTCGCGCCTCGAACTAAAACCTCAATTGTAAGAATGATTCGGCAGGCTTGTATCGCGCAATGAGCCCACGTAGGCGCCGAATTTATTCGTCACGTGACGAATAAATTCGGCGTCTACGTGGGGCATTTTCGAAGGAGGTAGAGAAGGCCATGCTTTCGCTCACCCGTCGCAGCACGACGCTACATTTCACTCTACTCACAACTGTTATTCTGATACTGGCAGGCGCGCGGGCCTTCGCCGGCGTCACTGTCACACAAAACGTCGGGTCCGGCGCGACCAGTTGGCCGGCCACTCCGATCCTAAGTACATTGAGTAATCCTAGCGCGCAAGCGACGGTGGGCGAAAGCTTCACCGGCGGCGGCGGCGCGACGAGTTACGGCCAGACATTCACCATCCCGCAGGGCAGCGACTACAAACTGCAAACGATCTACCTTTACGTGGGAGGCGGTACGGGGACGACCGGCGCCGCTACCCTCACTCTCAATCTCTACTATCTCGGCGCCAGGCTTGCGCCGAATCCGAATAGCTACAGCCCTGGCGCTGACTTGTTCGGTTCTGGCCAGGGGCTGCCCATCACTTACACGCCGCAGGCCAACGGGCTGATTCGGCTGGATTTCACGGACAGCGATCAGGTTGTGTTGCGCGCCGGACGCATGTACGCTTTCGGGATTTCCGGCGCCAGTGGCACATCGCCCGTCAACTGGTTTCGCTCGATCAGCGATACGTATGCCGGAGGCGCGGCCTACCGTAACCGCGCCTGGATCAACGGAACTAACGCCCGCGACTTCGCGCTGGCGGTCTATGGCGTGGTCACCAACGAACCGCCTGCCTTGAGCGAATGCACGGTCAATCCGGGCATTTTGCGACAGCAGATCGACGGTTTTGGCGCAGGGGTCGTATTCCTGGACGCCGGCCTCGATCCGCTCACCGACGGGCAGATGGACACGCTCTATGGCGCGGGCCCCGGTCAGTTCGGTCTCAGCCTGATTCGCGTCCGCATCTCACCGACCGGAAACTGGAACGACGCGTTGGGCAATGGTCGGAAGGCGTACGCGCGTGGCGCCAAAATCCTGGCTACGCCGTGGACGCCTCCGGCCGCAATGAAGAGCAGCAACAACATCGTCGGCGGCTCGTTGCTGCCGTCAGAGTATGGCTCCTATGTGGCGTACCTGAACAGTTTTCTCGACGCCATGTCCGCCAACGGATCGCCCGTGGCCGTGATTTCGCTGCAAAACGAACCCGACATCATCGTGACTTACGAGTCGGCTTCGTGGACTGCGGAGCAATTCCAGATCTTCTGCCGCGATTACGCCGGCGCCATCAACGCGCCTGTGATGATGCCGGAATCATTCCGGTTCGATCAGGCGGTGTCGAATCCCACGCTCAACGACCCGGCCGCCGCCGCCAATGTGGACTACATCGGCGGCCACCTTTACGGCGCGGGGGTTCGCGATTACCCGCTCGCCCGCTCCCTCGGCAAACGCATCTGGATGACAGAATACCTCGTGAACGAGCAGACCATCACGGCGGCCATCAACACAGCGGAGCAGATCAGCGACTGCCTCACGGTGGGTAACATGAGCGCCTACATCTGGTGGAAGACCATCGGCAACGCCAACGGCTTGTTGGACGCCGCCGGCGCGCCGCAACGGCGTGGCTTCGTCATGGGTCAATTCAGCCGCTTCGTTCTCCCCGGCGATTTCCGCATCGACGTCTCCTCCAACTCCGGTCCGCTGAACATCTCCGCATTCAAGGATCAGGTCACGGGCCGGTTCGCGATCGTGGTGGTGAACAACACTACTCTGCCTGAGACGCAGAAGGTCGATCTCGGAGGAATAAAAACCTCGACCGTCACTCCGTGGGTGACTTCGGCCACTCAGTCTCTGGAGCGGCAATCGCCGGTCGCCACGAGCGCCGGCGCGTTTACGTATGAGATTCCTTCGCTGTCCGTCGTCACCTTTGCGGGAGTCGAGGCCCCTCTGATCACGAGCGCCGCCGCCGCGAGCGCGACATTTGGCGAGCCGTTCCGCCTGGGCGTAACCGCGACTAATTCGCCAACCGGCTACAGCGCGCTGGGGCTGCCGCCGGGGCTGGAGATTGATCCGGCGTCCGGCGTCATTTCCGGCACGCCCACAGCGGCGGGCGAATACAAGGCAACCGTGATCGCCACGAACCCCGGCGGGTCCGGCGCGCTCGACCTCACCATCACGGTCTTGAAAGCGAACGCTTCGGTGACGCTAAGCGATCTCACCGTCTTCTATGACGGCGCGCCGCGCGCCGCGACGGCCGCCACCACTCCCGCCGGCCTGGCGGTAATTCTCACTTACAATGGCAAGCCCGTTCCGCCGATCTACCCAGGCGCTTACACCGTGGTCGCAACCATCAACGACCCGAACTACGCCGGCAGCGCCACGGGCGCTCTCGAAATCGAATGCGCCGCTCTGGCGCTGCATATGACCTCGCTCAACGGCGGCATCGACGGCTCGATCCAGATTCTCACTGCAGAGAACGTCACGCTCGGCGGAAACTCACGCATCACCGGCGATCTACTCGCGCCGGGCATGCCGGAGATCCGGCTGACGGGGCGGCCCACGTTCGATGGCGCGCTCGATGGCGACGGTTCATCGGATCCGTCCTCTCACACCATCACGCTCAACGGCGCCGCCGCGCTCCGCCACGTCGTGCGGCGGAGCGATCCGCTCACCTTACCCGCCGTCGCTGCGCCGCCACAGCCCACCGGCGCGAGAAGCGTCACCATCAATCAGCCCGGCGAGAGCGCAGGCGACTTCGCGACAGTGCGCAACCTCACGCTCAAGAGCAACGTCGGCCTTGTCAGTGTGCCACCCGGCGCCTACGGCAGCTTCTCCGCGAATAGCGGCAGCGGCTTCATCCTAGGGGAGGCTGGGGGGGAGGCGGGCGCCGGACCGTCGATCTACAACCTGCAAAATCTCACGCTCAACGGCGGCAGCCGCATCGAAGTCATCGGCCCGGTGATCCTGGTCCTCAATCGCGGGCTTTCGGTCAACAGCAACGTCACGTTCTCCGATCATCCGGCCGAATGGCTAACATTGAAGATCGCTTCCGGAGGCCTTACGGTCAACGGCGACGTGTTACTCCCCGCGACGGTCATCGCGCCGAGCGGCGCCGTGACCTTGAACGGAAACGCCACGCTCCGTGGCGCGGTGAAAGCAGATCGCCTGATTGTGAACGGCAATGCCACGCTTGAGAATCCGTGATGGTTCTGTTCGGTTTCGGCGTCGAGGGCGCCTTTGACCATCTGGTGAAATCTGACATTGAGCCAATTGCCGCGAAGCTGGAAGTAATGCGCGAGGCGATGAATGATCCGCTGTTTCTCGCCGATTTAGAGGAAGTGGCGGCAGACTTCAAGCACGTTTAATCCTGTCTGTGTTCATCTTCGGTGGTGACCGATTCGCCGCTGCCTTCAATCGCGGCGCGCAGCGTGTGCCACGAAAGGCTGGCGCATTTGACGCGGGCGGGGAACTCGCGCACGCCGGCGAAGATTTTCAGGCGGCCCAGGTGGTTTTGTTCGGTTTCGGCGTCGAGGTCGCCTTTGACCATCCGGTGGAATTCGCCGAACATCACTTCAGCCTCCTCCTTAGTCTTGCCTTTGACTGCCGTGGTCATCATCGAGGCCGAGGCTTTCGAGATCGCGCAGCCCGACCCCTGGAAGCCCACGTCCTTGATTAAGTCGCCGTCCATTTCAAGGTAGAGCGTGATCTGATCGCCGCAGAGAGGGTTGTAGCCTTCCTGTCGGCGGTTGGCCGTTTCGAGCCGCTTGAAGTTGCGAGGTTTTTTGTTGTGGTCGAGGATGACCTGTTGATAGAGTTCGTTCAGTTCCGCCATAAGAAATATCAATCAATTCAAACCGCTGTCGCGCCGCTCAATCGCTCTTCAACAATGAACTCCGAAACGGCGGCGACGGCGCGCGAGATGTATTCTTCTTCCTGCCCGACTGGCGCGACGTACGACAGCGCGTCAATCGCGGCCTCTTTCCCGATCAATCGCCAGATCATCCACGTCGCCAGGTATTGCCCTGACAAACAGCCGCCGGCGGAAGCGACATTGCCCCGCGCGTAAAACGGCCGATCGAGAACGCGGACGCCGGCGGCTTCGACCGCTGGCCTGGTTTTCAAATCTGTGCAGGCAGGGGCGCCGTCGAGCAGTCCGAGCCGCGCAAGAATCAACGCGCCTGAGCATTGCGACGCGACCAATTGACGCCGCGGATCGACTTTGATTCTGGACATCACCGTCGCTTCGTCGATCACTTGCGCCGTCCGGCGTCCGCTGCCGAAGAGCACTGCGTCGGCGTCGCGGGTGAATTCCAGCGGCTGTTGCGCCGCGACCCGAACGCCATTTAACGAAGTGACGAATTCGGCCGGCGCTGTGATTTCGGCCTTCCAGCCGTCGCGCCCCACACGGTTCAGAATGTGCGCGGCGACGAAGGAGTCGATCTCGTTGAAGCCGTCGAATGTGACCACCGCAATCTTCATCCGCCGAATACCTCGATCGCTTTCTGAATCCCCGAGGCCAGCGCGTCGATCTCCTCTTTCGTGTTGTAGAAAGCCAGCGAGGCGCGCGCCGTCGCGGGCACGTCGAACCGCTTCATCACCGGCTGCGCGCAGTGATGGCCGGCGCGGACCGCGACGCCATCCTGATCGAGGATGGTGCCGATGTCGTGCGGGTGGATGTCCCCGACCGTGAACGAGAGCACGCTCGCTTTTTCTCGCGCCGTGCCGATGATCCTGACGCCGGGAATCGCGCCGATCACCTCGGTCGCGTATTCGAGCAGTTCGTGTTCGTAGGCGGCGATGCGGTCTAGGCCGACGCCGTTCAGGTAATCGACCGCCGCGCCGAGCCCGACGGCGCCTTCGATATTCGGCGTGCCGGCTTCGAACTTGTAAGGCAACGTGTTGTAGGTCGTCTTCTCGAATGTCACCGACGAGATCATGTCGCCGCCTCCCATCACCGGGGGCATCGATTCGAGCCAGTGGCTCTTGCCGTACAGGACGCCGATCCCCGTGGGGCCGCACATCTTGTGCCCGGAGAAGGCGTAGAAGTCGCAATCCAGGTCGCGCACGTCGACTTTCAGATGCGGCGCGGCCTGCGCGCCGTCGAGCAGGACGGGGACGTCCTGGCTGTGCGCCAGCTCGATGATCCGTTTGACCGGGTTGATCGTGCCGAGCGCGTTCGAAATGTGCGCGACGGCGACCATCTTGACTCGCTTGTTGAGCATCCGCGCGAACTCTTCGATCAGCAACTCGCCGTCGTCGTCGATCGGGATCACGCGCAGCTTCGCCCGCTGCTGTTCGCAGAGCATCTGCCATGGGACGATGTTCGAGTGGTGCTCCATCGTGGAGATGATGATCTCGTCGCCTTCGTGGACGAATTTGCGGCCGTAACTCTGCGCGACGAGGTTGATGCTTTCGGTCGTGCCGCGCGTGTAAATGACCTCATGCGTCTCGGCCGCGTTGATGAACCGCTGAATCCTGACGCGCGCGTCTTCGTACTCGCGCGTCGCCAATTGGCTCAGATAATGCACGCCGCGATGGACGTTGGCGTTCTGCGCGGCGTAATAGCGCGTGATCGCGTCGATCACGGCCTGCGGCTTCTGCGAGGTCGCGGCGCTGTCCAGATAGACCAGCGGGCGTCCGTGAACCTGCTGTCTGAGGATAGGAAAATCTTCGCGGATCCGATCGACGTCGAATCGGTTTGTCAGCGTCTCCTGCGCGTCAACTTCTTCAAGCGCGGCTTGCATCTCTCTATTCATCCTCCAGATTGGGCAAGATTTGGCAAACTCTGGTGTAGTTTGTCGAGAATCACTCGATCCAAATATTCGCGCGCCGATTTCAATTTGATTCTGCTGATCACGTCCTCGGCGAAGCCGTAAGTCAGCAGCGCCCGCGCGCGTTCGGGAGTGATCCCGCGCGTGGACAGATAAAACAGCTCTTCATCCTCCAATTGTCCCACGGTCGCGCCGTGAGCGCACTTCACGTCGTCGGCGAAAATCTCCAACTGCGGCTTCGTGTCCACGTGGGCGTCGGACGACAGCAGCAAGTTTTTATTCAACTGGCGCGCGTCGGTCAGCAGCGCCCCTTCGCGCACGAAGACCTTGCCGTTGAAGACCGCGCGAGAGCGGCCGTCGAGAATGCCTTTGTAGAGCTGATTGCTCACCGAATGCGGCTTCTGATGATCAATAGAAGTGTGGCTGTCGGTGTGCTGACGCCCCGTGACCACGTAGAGGCCGTCAATCGTCGTCTCGACGTTCTCGTCGGTCAGCGCGACGCCGAAGGAGTGTCGCGCGATCTCGGCTCCGAGTGAGACGGCGTATGACGCGTAATTGCTCGCGCGCTCCTGATGGACCTGCGTCGTGGCGATGTGAAAGGCCCGCTCGCTCTCCTGCTGCAGGCGGTAATGCGTGATGACCGCGTCCTCCTTCACTACTACTTCGGTCACGGCGTTGGTGAAATAGACCCCTTCGCCCAATGATACGTAGCTCTCGATGACCGTCGCCACCGCGCCCGCGCCCGCGACGATCAACACTCGCGGGTGTGACGCCAAAGGCTCTTCCGCCGTCGAGATGAAGAGCAGGTGGATCGGCGCATCGATCGCCTTCCCGCTCGGGATGTAAACGAACGCGCCGTCGCTGACGCTCGCGGTGTTGAGCGCGGTGAAGGTCGCGTCGCGGTAATCGGCGTAAGCCGCCAGATGGTCGCGCGCGACGTTGGCGTGTTCGCTCGGAATTTCGGCGAGATTGCCGGCGACACAACCGTTCGACAAGGCGGCCAGATTCGACAGCTCGCGCGAGAACGCCCCGTTGACGAAGACCAACAGGCTGTCGCGCGATTCCGCGAACGTGAACGGCTCGATGTCGCGCGCCGTGGGGCTCTTCAGGCCGTTCGACTCAGGGTCAACTGACTCGCGGTACTGGACCTTCAAGATCGGCGCGACGTTCGTGTATTTCCACTCCTCGTTGCGCGTGGTCGGAAAATCGAGCGATTCGAAAGCCGCGCCCGCTTTTTCGCGCAGACGCGCGAGCCACGCCGGATCGCGCCCCTCGCGCGCCTGGGCGAGGAGTTTATATGCCGAAAAGTAATTATCTTTTTCTTTCGCTACTTGTGACATGTCAAATCAACATTGGCCCGGAGTTATGCGCGTTCTTCAATTACTTCGGTAAAAAGCTATCCCGGAAAAAGATTACGCCAATGGCAAAGATCAACAAGGCCAGTAAAATGAAGCTATAAAACCCGAGTCCTGTGATATTGATCATGTTTCGCAAAGTTTTATGCTCATTAAGCAATTCGTTTTGCCCGCCCTTGCCGAGCTTCACTTTTGAGTTCAGGTAAAGAAGCAAGGACATAAATCCAATCAAAATGCCTAGAATTATGATCAGACCGAAGTTCATAACTTACCTCACTGCCTGCCGTGATGAGCTTATCAAGCCAAAGCGCTCGCGCCCTTGATCCAATCGTACCCCTTCTTCTCCAACTCGACCGCCAGTTCCTTGCCGCCGGATTTGACGATCCGGCCGCGGTAGAGCACGTGGACGAAGTGCGGCTCGATGTAATTGAGCAGCCGCTGGTAGTGCGTGACCAGGATGATGGCGTTGTCTTTCTTGGCCAGCTTGTTGACGCCGCCCGCCACGACGCGCAGCGCGTCGATGTCCAGGCCGGAATCGGTCTCGTCCAGCACGGCCAGCTTCGGTTCGAGCACGGCCATTTGCAGAATCTCGTTGCGCTTCTTCTCGCCGCCGGAGAAGCCTTCGTTGACCGAGCGGTTGATGAAGCTCGCGTCCATCTCGACGATCTTCAGCCTCTCGCGGATCAGGTCGTCGAATTCCAGCGGGTCAAGCTCGTCGCGCCCCTCGAACTTCGCCTTTTCGTTGTAGGCCATGCGCAGGAAGTTGGCGTTGCTCACGCCGGGAATCTCGATCGGGTATTGAAAGGCCATGAAGACCCCGAGTCGCGCCCGCTCGTCAGGCTCGATCTCCAGCAGGTTCCGGCCCTCGTAAATCACTTCGCCTTCGGTGACTTCGTAGGACGGATGGCCTGCGAGCACTTTCGCCAGCGTGCTCTTGCCCGAACCGTTCGGCCCCATGATCGCGTGGACCTCTCCCGCTTTGACCGATAGATCGAGCCCCTTCAAAATCTCCTTGCCGTCGATCACGGCATGTAAATTACGAATCTCCAGCACTATCAAACTCTCCTTCAATCTGTAACTTCGATGATCGCTTCGATCTCGACCGGGATGCCGCTAGGCAGCGATCCCATTCCGACCGCAGAGCGCGCGTGCCGCCCGTTTTCGCCAAACACCTCGATGAACAGGTCGGAGCAGCCGTTGATGACGAACGGATGATCCTCGAAATCCGTCGTAGAATTGACCATTCCGAGCACCTTGACCACGCGCTTGACGCGCCGCAGCGTGCCCAGTTCCTGCTTAATCACAGCCAGCAATATCAAGCCCGTCTCGCGCGCGAACTGGTAAGCCTGCTCTTTAGTGAATTCAATGCCCACCTTGCCTTTCGCAAGCGCGCCCTTGCCCGCCAGAAACAACAGGTTCCCCGCGCGCACGGCGTGAACGTAATTGCCCCCCGGCTTCGGCACAGGCGGAAGCTGTTCTTCAATCTCCGAAAATCTGTCCGACATAGCCACCCCCTCTCCTATGAAAAGCCGTTTGTAGTCCCGCCTTGAGGCGGTTAGTTCAGCTTATCAAGCCTTGCCGCCTGAAGGCTGAGCTACAAACAGTTTGATCAATGCAATCGCCGAAACGACTAGCCATACTCCTTCCAGAATGATGAAAGGGATGAAG